>Ga0299912_10000752_pt1 | contig 26623 bp, 18 predicted proteins | sample RVTome_2_FD_207667 | JGI IMG/M metagenome (GOLD analysis project Ga0299912, IMG submission 207667) | Soil microbial communities from uranium-contaminated site in the Upper Colorado River Basin, Wyoming, United States - RVT95D214 (version 2) ... | reverse complement strand
ATGGCAAATTCCCCTTTCCCAGTTCAAATTGATAACGACCATATTTCGCTAAAATTCCTTGTCATCTATCCACTTACAGCGACTCAAAAGAAAAACGTTGGGACAGCAGTGAAATTAACTATCTTCTTTATTGATATAATACTTACGGGAAATGAATATAAAAGTTGTGCAACTTGTTTCCAAATGAATTTAACCGCGAAAAACTTCAATATGCCTTAATTCCCCGAAACTATTTTTCGCTTATCCTCGTATTCCTATATCGTGGGATTATATCAAGCATCAATGTTTTTTTAAGGAGATCTCAATGACTAAATCTGTGGCGTTACCGTTACGCCTTTTCGGTTTGATCGTTTTAGGCGTAATTTTATTATTCACAATGGCTTATGGCCAAATCGGCGATGTTCCGCAACGGTCGGATATAGACGCCAAGTACAAATGGCAACTTGAGGATATCTATCCCGATACTATCGCCTGGCGGGCCGATTTCGATTACGTATCGAGTCATCTCCCGCAATTGGGGGAATTCGAGGGCAAACTGGGGGAGTCCTCAAAGAAACTTGCTCAATGCCTTGCCATTCGCGACACGCTTAATATAAAAGTCAGTGCGATGTATGTGTACGCTTTCATGAAATACCACGAGGACACGCGTGTTTCGTTTTATCAGGAACTTCAGCAGAGAATATCAACTCTTGACGCTCAACTTGACGAGGCCACCGCCTTTATTCAGCCGGAAATATTGACAATACCCGATGCCGCCCTGAAAAGTTTCCTGGCACAGAATGCCGATTTGAAGCCTTATCAGTTTGAAATCAAAGACCTGATTCGCTCCAAGGCGCATATTTTATCCGCCGGGGAGGAAGCGCTATTGGCCTTGGCCGGACCGGTCACTCAGGGACCGGAAAATATCTACGACATGGCTTACCTGGCTGATGTCCAATTCCCGACTATTATCGATGATAAAGGCGATTCGGTGCAAATTACCCGCGGCCGTTTTTCCCGAATGATGGAATCGCCCGACAGGGATTTCCGCCGCCGCGCTCATAAAGCCTATAACGAAACGTATGAACCATATTTCAATACTTTCGGAGCAACTCTGGCCAGTTCGGTCAATTGCGACTGGTTTTACGCTCAAGCCAGAAAATACAACAATTGTCTCGAATATAAGCTCGATAATAATAATATACCCGTGGTCGTGTATGACAACCTCGTTAACGCGGTCAACGCCAATCTGGAACCGCTTCACAAATGGGTATCGCTACGCAAAAAAGTAATGGGCCTTGATGAAATTCATGCCTACGATCTGTCGGTGCCACTGACGCCTAAGGCCAAAAAGGACGTTCTTTATGATGACGCCATAAAGACAATTCTAACGGGACTGAAACCGCTTGGCGATAAATATTTAAAAGACATGAAAAATGGTTTTGAATCGGGCTGGGTTGATGTCTATGAAACCGAAGGCAAATACTCAGGCGGCTACTGCTGGGGTTCTTATGCAACTCATCCGTATATTCTGCTCAATTACAACAACACTATCGATCAGATGTTTACGGTGGCGCACGAAATGGGTCACGCTCTGCATCGCAATTACTCCTATGAAAATCAGCCTTATCCGACCGCTTTTTACACCATTTTTGTAGCGGAAGTGGCCTCGACCGTAAACGAAGCTCTGCTGATTAATTACCTGATCGAAAATGCTCAAACCGAGGAAGAAAAGCTCTATTTGCTAACTTATTATATCGAGCAGATCCTTAATACTTTCTATTTTCAGGTGATGTATTCCGATTTCGAGAAGGCGATTCACGAGGTTGTCGAACAGGGCGGCGCGCTATCGTCCGAATCGATGAAAGCGATTTATCAGGAACAATATAGAAAATACTGGGGGCCTGAACTGGTAGCGGATGACTGGGGCGGCTGGGGCGGGCTAAGAGTGTCTCATTTCTACACCAGCTACTATGTGTATCAATACTCCACCAGTTATGCCGCAGCTCAGACAATTTCGCAGAAACTTCTCGCCGGCGATAAAAAGACGCGCGACAAATACCTCGAATTCCTCACTTGGGGCGGTAACGATTACCCGGTTGAACAGCTCAAGAAAATCGGCGTCGACATGACCAAGCCTGATGCGATTAACGCGACTATCGATTTATTCGGAAAACTGGTCGACCAGGCGGAAGAATTATTTCTGAAGAGCAAAAAAGGTTAAAGACCTTTCATCTGTCGATTAGATGAATGGGGCAGGCCGAAATAGAGCCTGCCGCCCACGCAGGGGACGCCCGCCAGGGCGTCCCTTTGTTTTTTAAGAAAGCAAAAATTATGTAATTGGCAAAATATTATTTAGAGATGTAGCTCAAGCCTACCTGGGGCTTGAACCAGCATCCAAACCCAGGCCTGAGCTACCGCAATGTTTTAGCTTGTTCCGCATGGTCGTGGCCGGCGGATGTCCCATCTGTCGGCTTTCACACAAGGTTGGTTCATGGGAAGCACACCAACCACAAAATTTATATGTTTCTATATGTAAATAGCTAATCCGCGGTTGGGTTAGAATTAACCGTCGAGATTGGGACCGGGTGTTATGCAAGGCGAAACGGTTTTTGCCGCTTGATTTGGCGCTATACATGGCGGCATCGGCGTTGCGTATCAAATCCTCCGGATCGGCACATTCAGGATAACTGAAGGCAATTCCTATACTTGCGGTTATCGGCATTCCGCCGCTTAACAGCGGGATTGGCGTGTTCAATTCGGTTAGGATACGATTGGCTATCTTGATCGCGTCATTTTTTTCATCGATATTTTCAAGCAGAACCGTAAACTCGTCACCGCCCAAACGGGCGGCCATATCTCCGGGCCTAATACATGATTCAAGCCTTCGGGCGGTCTGCACCAGATATTGATCGCCGATATCATGCCCCCAGATATCATTGACATTTTTGAAACCATCCAGATCGATAAATAACACCGCAAATATCTTATTTTTATCGCGTTCGTCCTTATCAATCAACCGCATAAGTTTGTTAATAAACTGTTTTCTGTTAGGCAGACCGGTAAGCGAATCATGTAAAGCGTTCTGTTCAAGATGCAGTTCGGCCAGCTTTCGTTGCGTGATATCGGTTTGCGAACCGGCCAGCCGGGTGACGACGGACAGCCCGTCAAAAACAGCAACTCCCCGACACAGCACCCAGCGTTAGATTCCCTGTTTGGTCCGAATACGATATTCTTGTTCGAAATGAGGTGTCTCTTTTAAAACTTTTTTATAAATAACGGATTTCAATTTTTCCATGTCGGCTGGATGAACTAAAAAAAACCACGAATCCGGGTCATTGGTCATTTCGCTGTCTTTAAACCCCAGCATCTGTTTCCAGCGGGGAGATAAATACAGCTTACCGGTTTGAACATGAAAGTCCCAATTGGCTATACTTTCAAGGGGAGTCGGAAGGAGATAGTCGATGAATTCGGGCCAGACTTCTTTCGCAGCCAATTGACTTTCTGCCAGCATACGAATTTCGCTATTGCGTCGAGTGCTACGATGGCAACTATAAAGTTAAAAGTTTTTCATGCTGAAACCAGTATCTCTCTATAGCTTTCGTCCAACTCACCTGTCGGGAGAACCGGCGCGATAAGGATTATTGCCCGAGAGCGGCTCAGGCGAATAATGCGTCCGTAGCTTGGTTATTAACGCAACCTCATTGTTTCAGACAACTATTATACTACTGATGACTCAAATCGAGGAAAAGTCGATTTCCGGCTGAAGCATTACAATTCGTACTATAATACATTTGCATGTGACATCATAACCCGCAGCGGCACGGCATGCCGTGCTCTTTACGGCATTGCTTTTGCCCCATTTCGCGACACCGCCGCAAGGGCAATTTTATAGGCGTAATCACGCGCCGGCCATTGAAGCTCTATGCTGATTTGCCTCACCGTGGCGTCAATATCCACACCGTTGCCCTCCGGACAGGTGAAAATTATATATTCAGGATGATCTTGCAGGAATAAATCGCATTTGCTTTTCAACTGCTTGCGGGCGGTTCCCTGCCAGTAGAGGCAGCAATGCAGCTTCCGTTCGGACCAATCGGGATGGTTGGTTCTTAATTTTAGCACATGACCGCCCAGATCAAAACGATGATAGATACAGTAAATCGGCAGGCTTAAATCTATTAGTTTCTCAAATCGCGGCGCTTGCGGCGGGCAAATCGCTCGCCGGCCGAAATTGGGACAGCCTCGCGGATGGCCGGGATAGGGTAGTTTGCAGTATGCCCGTACACGTGAATCGATAACCGGAGTTACGATTATCGGCCCGGGGCCGGAATTGTCAATTGTTGGTTTTGTCATTTACGAATAATTATAGATAGTCCGCCTGACTATTTCAAGTCTAAAGCTATCAACAACTATAAGCAGACCAAGCCGCATTGTCTTATTGGTTATTGTTGCAAAATTCATCTTAATGGCCAGCGCCAATCAAATGCGGCAAAACATAAGCCGATATATGGTTATAGGATTGACCGGATAATTTAAAGATATTTCAAGAGGCGTTTGTGTTTTTAGACAAAGATCAAGTCTTGTTATCCAACCGGCTTGTTTACGAAGAGCTGGGTTGGATATTTAAAGCCAGATTTATAGCCGGTTTCACCACGCTTATAGCCTTTGGCTTCGCGCGCTTAATTGGCCTTTTCGAATATCCCTTCTGGCTGTTCGCAATCGCGCCATTGTTTGAGATGTTTATCAATCAGCCGTATAAATTTATTATCGATAGAATGAAAAAACCGGAGAATTTAGGATTTATTAATCAAATTATAGATGTTATCGTTATCACTTACGGGATTCATTTTGTCGGGGGCATGGATATGTTTATAGGGCTATTGTCATATCCTCTGGTTATTATCAACGCCAGTATATTATATAATCCGCGTAGAAGCTATATAATCGCCAACCTGGCCTCGATATGCTACGCTTTGCTGGTTTATTTAGAATACAATAATATAATCCCTGGTATACCCGCCCTCAATATCAGTATAGGCGGTGGCTACAGGCTGCTATACGTATTACTGGTCTGGCCAAGCTTCAATTTGATCGCCTTTCATACATCTCTATTATCATCGGCCCTGCATAAGAAAAAAGAAGATCTTCACTCCGCCAACTTAAAGCTGTTGCGGGAAAACAGTGATCGCTTGAGCGTGGAAAAAGCCCTTCGCGAAAGCAAGGAAAAATACAAATCGATTTTTTCATCGTTCATAGATTTATACTACCAGGCCGATATGAATGGCGTGGTCACGAATGTTTCGCCATCCTGTTTTCGTCTATCGGGATTCACTCAGGAAGATATCATCGGCAAGGAAGTGTCAATTTTCTACCCCCAGCCCGATCAAAGGCTGTCGCTTTTAAAACAGCTTCTACAGAATGGAGCCGTCAATGATTTTGAGATAGCCTTGAGAGGCAAGGATGGCCGCACTATACCGGTATCGGTGAACAGCCGCGTTATTTATGATGGCGACAACCGGCCATTGAGGATTGAGGGTACTATTCGCGACATAACCGTCCGCAAACATGCTGAGGACAATCTTCGCATGCTGTCCGCCCGCAACGAGGCTTTACTGGCGGCCATACCTGATATTATTATGGAGGTGGATAAAAATAAAATCTACACCTGGGCGAATCAGGCGGGTTTTGAATTTTTCGGGTCGGATGTGATCGGCCGGCCGGCCGAAAAATATTTCGAAGGCGAGCAAAAGACCTATGACATTGTCAAACCGCTTTTTAACGGCAGCAATGATATAATCTATGTGGAAAGCTGGCAGCGCCGCCGGGATGGCCATAAGCGGCTTCTGGCCTGGTGGTGCCGCGTGCTAAAAGACAGCGATGGACAGGTAATTGGAGCGCTGTCCTCGGCTCGCGATATAACCGAGATCAAGCACGCCGAAAAACGTCTTTTGCAATCCGAGCAGAAGTATCGTTCGCTTATCGAATCCATGCATGATGGTGTCGGTTATGTCGATCTTGACGAGAATATTTTATTCGCCAATGTGGCTATGTGCGATATGCTTGGATATTCCCAGGCCGAGTTATATGGCCTGAATCTGCGTCAGGTGGTAATCGCGGATGATGTGGACAAAATCCTGGCGGGGACCAAAAGACGCCTGTTAAAAGAACATGATAAATATGAAATAACAGTTAAACGCAAGGATGGCCAGACACGCCAAATAAGCGTTTCGGGTACGCCACTTCTGGATGATAATGGCAAGGTTATCGGATCTGTCGGGATTTTTACGATATTTCGGAATTAGTAAAGGCCGAAGAAGAGAAAAAACTGCTCAAAGATAAACTAATTCGGGCCCAGAGGATGGAATCCCTGGGTGTCCTGGCCGGAGGTGTCGCTCATGATCTCAATAATATACTCGGTCCATTAGTGGCTTATCCGGAAATTATCAAGATGACTCTACCTCCGGACAGCCCTGTTTATGAACACATTCAGAAGATCGAGTGTTCGGCGCAACGGGCGGTAGGCGTTGTTCAGGACCTTCTGACCATGGCTCGCCGGGGCCGTTATGAAATGTTGCCCCTGAATATCAATTCCACCATCGAGGATTACCTGTATTCGCCGGATTTCGGCAATATTAAAAAGAAATTTACTGATGTTGAGATGGATATTCAGCTGGATAAATCGATTCCTCCGATTCATGGATCTCAGTCACATATATCAAAAGTGGTGATGAACCTGGTCATTAACGCTCTGGAGGCAATGCCCAATGGCGGACTGCTGACTGTAAAAACGGACAAACGGCATATCGATAGGCTTATAAGCGGCTTCGATAATATCGAGCCAGGAGAATATGTAATTATGACTGTCAGCGATACCGGATTGGGTATCGAGGAAAAAGATATGAAGCGCTTGTTCGAACCGTTTTACACGAAAAAGGAGATGGGTCAAAGCGGCAGCGGCCTGGGCCTGGCTATAGTCTATGGTGTGCTGAAAGATCATAACGGCTATGTTGATGTTTCAAGCAAAGTCGGTCAGGGCAGCGATTTTCTTGTCTATCTGCCGGTGCTAAAAGTCGCCGATGTTGTCGCTGAAAAAAAGGTGGTCGATATCAGGGGCAATGAAAAAATATTAGTGGTCGATGACCTTGAGGAACAACGCGAACTGGCCGCTGTCATGCTGACCAGCTTGGGATACAAGGTGGAATTAGCCGCCGAAGGAAAAGCCGCGATCGACCATCTGCGTAATAATGCCGTTGATTTGGTTATTTTGGATATGATCATGGAAAACGATTTTGACGGTCTCGACACCTACCGCGAAATTGCTAAAATAAATCCCGGCCAAAAAGCGATTATTGCCAGCGGCTTTTCGCAAACCGATAGGGTTAAGGAAGCGGAGAAGCTGGGCGTCGGTATGTATATCAGAAAACCCTATACCATGCAAAAACTAGGTAAGGCCATAAGAGAGGTGTTGGCAGGGAAGTAAGGTCGTTTGCCGGATATCGTCGTTTCGTGATCGGTGTATCTCCCGATGCGCCAACTTTTTTTTGTGCGCCCGGCAGGGCGCGTTTACTTGCGGGTGAGAGTTCCTTATAGACCTGACAGGAGGGGCTGTTAACTGGACGGCAAGGGTATGCATCGTGAGGTGGGATATGAAGGAAGCCTCAGGTAAAGCTCCGGCCTGGCGAACAAGAATCGCATAGAGGCGGCCGGCCGGGTTAGAAGGCCAATCACTTCGAAGCAGGAATCCTATCCGGAGAGCATGGGCGTAGATGCGGCAGGCATAGGCGTGAGGTGAGAGAGGACGCGGGAGATAACCCCCTCTCTTATCCGATCTATTATTGTCTATAGCTGGAACATTATATAGAAAACTCTTTACCAGCTTAAATTCCTATCGTTTAATAATGAAACTATTTTTTTGTCTCTATTAATCCGTCAGTTACCGTGATTTATTGAATCAAATATTAACCGATATAGATAGTCGAAGGGGCTAACCGGAAGTTAATTCTATTTTCTGGGATGTATCTATGATGAAAAAACTTGGCCAATTACTGATTGAATCGGGATTATTATCCGAACAGCAGCTTGAAACCGCTCTGAAACAACAAAGCGGGTCAAAAAAACGAATCGGCGAAATCGTTATCGAACTTGGCTATATAACCGAGGATCAACTTCAGCAGACAATCGCCGAAAAACTTAATCTTCCCAAGCTTCTTCTGACAGATATCGAAATCGATCCCAATATCGTGAAAATACTGCCGGCGGAGATGGCCCGCCGTTTCACGGTGATACCGATTTTTAAAATTAGGAATGTGCTGACTATCGTTATGGATGATCCGCTCGATTTCGTAGCCGTCGATGAAATAGTGTATTTCACCGGCCTGGATGTCAAACGCGTTGTGGCAACCAAAAGCGAAATAGTAATAGCTATCGATAAGTACTACTCTTTAGCTGATACTATGGGTCAAACCATGGACCGAATTGAGCATAGAGCCGGTCAGTTGAACGAAGCCCAGGTACTGAAAATTGTCACCACCGATGGTATTTCCGGAGATATGCCGGTAGTCGAGTTAGTTAATGTGGTAATAGCCAAAGCGATAAAAAGCAAGGCGTCAGACATACATCTGGAAACCGATGATCAAAATTTTCGGATCAGATACAGGGTAGATGGCCTTATGCGGGAAGAGGCTGTGTTGGCTGCCAGCATCCATCAGCCGGTGGTCTCTCGAATTAAAGTGATGTCCGATATAGACGTATCGGAAAAACGTCTTCCGCAAGATGGCCGCTTCCGAATTCAATACGACAAGCGGCAAATAGATTTCAGGGTATCCACCCTGCCGACGATTTTTGGCGAAAAAGTAGTAATTAGAATTCTCGACCAGGGCAATCTGCTTATAGATTTATCTCAAATGGGTTTTTCGGAAACTAATTATAAGGAGTGGCTGAGCGTTATCGACCGCCCCGAGGGTCTGGTTTTAATTACCGGACCGACAGGTAGCGGCAAAACCTCAACCCTTTACGCCGTACTAAAAAAGCTGAATACACCGGAAAGAAATATCGTCACTGTCGAGGACCCGGTCGAATACCATCTGCCTATGATAAATCAGGTACAGGTCAATGAGAAAGCGGGGCTGGTATTCGCTAACGCGTTGCGGTCTATAGTCAGGCAAAACCCGGATATTCTAATGGTGGGCGAAATTAGGGACCTGCCGACGGCGGAGATTACCATAAGGGCTTCATTAACCGGCCATATGGCCTTGTCGACCCTGCACACATCCGACGCCCCGGTAGCCGCCAGTAGGCTTATCGATATGGGAGTTGAGCCTTATCTCGTGTCATCGGCGCTCACAGCCGTTTTGGCGCAGCGTCTGGTCAGGGTCATCTGCCCCAATTGCCGGGTAGAAATTCAGCCCGGCCAGGTTCTGTTCAATGAACTTCTGAACCGCTGGAATCGCCCGGATATAAAGTTTTACAAAGGCCAGGGTTGCGCCCGATGCAATCATACCGGTTACGCCGGTCGTACCGCGATTCATGAACTTATGGTCGTATCACCCGAACTTAAAGATTTGATCAGCCGAAAAGCCTCACATATCGATTTGCGCCGCGCGGCTATTGGTTCGGGTATGGTATCGCTTCTCGATGACGGCTTGATGAAGGCGGCTGAAGGCAAAACGACTATAGAAGAAGTGCTCAGGGTTTGTCATAACGAAGACAGCAAGTTAAAAGATAATATCGCTATTCCGGTAGCCAAAAATGTCGTATCGGTTTAAATATAAAGCGGTTGGCCAGGATGGCACAATGCGGGCAGGGATCATTGAAGCCGATAATGATAGTCTGGCCAAGAAGGATCTTGACCGCCAGGGATTGATTCCAATAAATCTTCAACCCGTATCGGAACGCCGTAATCTTATCAGAAAATTCATCAAGCCGCCCGTCAACCTCGAGCTTTTAATATCATTCACCACCAAACTTAACACCCTGGTCAAAGCCGGTATTCCCATAATCAGGGCTTTAAGCATTATCGAAAGCGAACAGGAAAATCCTGAATTCGGCGAAGTGCTTCTTAAGATGCGCCGGCATATTGAAAATGGCATGACTTTATCGCAGGCCATGGAACAATTCCCCGATCATTTCTATTCGCTGTTTGTTAGCACTGTCCGCGCCGGTGAAACTTCCGGCCAGATGGAAGCGATTCTTGACCGCTTGAATGAACTTATCGATAGAGAAATTAAGACCAAAGAGATGATAAAAACGGCGGTCCGCTATCCATCCTATGTGCTTTTAACTATTGTCGCCGCTATTGCGGTAGTAGTGACGGTGGTAGTTCCCAAGTTTGCCGATTTTTACAAATCGAATAAAGCGGAATTACCGCTTCCTACAAAACTGGTTCTGGATTTAAGCAATTTCGTGATTTCTTATTGGTATTTAATGGTGTTCTTCGCGATCGCGGTTATATTCGCCTATTTTAAGTTCAGGGAAAGCCAATACGGCGCGCGGCTTTTAGATAAAATCAAACTGGAGATGCCGATTATCGGCGATATATTCCTGAAAATGGTAATCTCGCGGTTTTGTTATTTATTAGGGACCTTGCTTAAATCGGGCTTGCCCCTTGTAGAAGCCTTGAGATTGGTCGGAAAAGCTGTCGGGAATTCCCTTATCTCCATGGTTATCAACAAGATGAGTGAAAATATCGTGAGCGGCGGCGACCTGGTATCGCCTATGCGAGAATCAAAATATTTCAAGCCTATGGTAATTCAGATGTTCACAATCGGCATGGAATCGGGCCGACTGGATGATCTTTTATTCGATGCAGCCCGCTACTATGATTCGGTAGTTGAATATCAATCAAAAAAATTGACCAGCCGAATCGAGCCGCTACTGACATTTTTTATAGGCGGTATGGTTTTGCTGTTAGCATTAGCCATATTTTTGCCGATGTGGAATATGATGCAAGTATTAAAGAGATAAACAAGGAGGAAAAATGCGATTCAACAAACAAAAAGGATTCACCTTAATCGAGCTGGTGATCATTATCGTGGTGCTGGGAATTCTGGCCTCGGTGGCAATCCCCAAGTATAAAAGCATCGTCGCTGAATCACGGGAAGCGTCCTGCCGCGGCGCTCTGGGCGGACTCAGGTCCGGTATCAGTATTTTTTACGCCAACACAGCCGTTACCACCGGCACCGCCACCTGGCCGGTGATGGATAGCCTGAGAACGGCCGGTGTTGTCATGGAACAGTCATTACCAACCAACCCCTATCAGACTAACGCGCCCGACTCAATCGTAACAGGCGTTACTAAAGGCACTATTGTCGGCACTCGCGGCGGTTGGGCCTATAAGCCATCTACGGGCGAAATCTGGGCGAATACCAATTCGGTGGGTGAAAACAGTTGGTAAAAAACATGATGCGATCTCGGTGTGAATCCCGCGCTTTTTTAAACAAATCGGGGTTCACGTTAATCGAGATTGTAATCGTGATAGTTGCTATCGGTGTGCTGGCGATTGTCGCTATTCCCAAATTCGGGAATATGATCGCCGGTTCGAAAGAAGCCGCTACCAAAGACGAATTAAGAACCCTGAAAATCGCCTTGGTCGGGTCGGCTCAAAGCAATATCAGGGGTTATGAAAACGATATAGGTTCACTACCGCCGACCCTTAATGGGCTGGCGGTTAAGCCGGGCGGTGTCGGTAATTGGGACAGGTTCACCCAAACCGGCTGGCACGGACCATATATCGATACAACCGGCGGCGAATATCTCAAGGATGCCTGGGGTTCAAACTACATTTACAGCCAGGCGACACGCATGATAATTAGTATCGGGTCAGGCGATACTCTAATCGTAACTTTCTGATGATTAATAATGGACAAATAAAAGGCTTCACGCTGATTGAGATGGTGCTGGTAATTGTTATCATCGGAATCATCTCGACTATAGCGATGAAATCATTGCAAACCTCGACCGAACAGGCTCGCTTCGATACAACCGTCGCGGAAATGGATGATCTGGCCCGGGCAATAGTCGGTGATGAACGATTGGTGTCCGGCGGTTTCCGAACGGATTTCGGCTATGTCGGCGATATCGGGGCGTTGCCGGTCAACCTCGACGCGCTGGTTAGCAATCCCGGCGGCTACACCACCTGGAAAGGCCCCTATATCAGAAGCGATTTCACCCAAAATACCGATGACTACAAGCGTGACGCCTGGAATCAACCGTATACTTACGCCGGGGGATTGTCAATATCATCTACCGGCGGAGGGTCGGCCATAACCAAACAAATCGCCACTTCATCCGGCGCGTTGTTGTTAAATACAGTTAAGGGGATTGTCCGGGACGCCGGTCTGGCTCCGCCCGGTGACAGCTCAGCCAGCGTAACAATAACAATACATTACCCGAATGGCTCAGGTTCATCTACCGGTGCCTCGGTGACACCGTCCAAATCGGGCGAATTTACGTTTACATCAGCGATTCCGATAGGTATTCACTCTATAGAGGCGGTATTCAGCGCGGACACATCAGCCAAATATATCGCCGTTTATCCCGACAGAGTTGCCTATACGGAATTACGCTTTTCGACTAACGTGTGGTGATTCAATGATTGGCTGGGATGTTATGAATTATCAAAATGGCTTTACGCTGATCGAGATTGTGCTAATCATCCTGATAATCGGCATTATCGCCACGATAGCCCTGCAGTCATTACAGCCCTCGGTTGAACAGGCCAAAGAAACCGCGACCCTGCAAGAAATGGAACAATTAGCCGCCGCGATAATCGGCGATCCTGTCAGAGTCAGGGATGGAATCCGTACCGATTTCGGCTATTTTGGCGATATCGGGGCATTGCCGCCCAATCTATTAGCTCTGGTTCAAAATCCCGGAGGCTATGCAACCTGGGATGGCCCTTATATCGGGGATGGCTATGATCAAGATGCCTGGGGCAACGCGTATTCATATGCCGGCGGCGTATCGTTTTCATCATCGGGTGATGGTTCACCTATAACCAAGCAGTTGGCCGGCGCTGTCTCAGAGCTTACCTCCAATACCATTACCGGAACTATCTGTGATGGCCTGGGCGCGGTTCCGGGCGATGATTCGGCTGATGTGACCATAGTCGTTTGTTATCCCGATGGCGCGGGCAATTTAACGTCGTTATCGCTTATCCCTAATTCATCAGGAGGTTTCGAATTTGCAAACACGATACCTATTGGCAATCATCTGGTGAAAGCTTTTAACAGTGTTAGTAATGAAACAACTCAAACATATATTTCGGTAATTCCCGCCGGAAAGTCCTACTGCGAACTGCGTTTCGGCGGCAGTTATTGGTATACAAATAATCTTATATTTAATGTAAATAATGGCCTTGTCGGCCACTGGAAACTCGATGAAACCAGCGGTACTACCGCTTATGACGCCTCCGGCTTTAATCGTCATGGCACGCTAAGAAACATGAATCCCGCCATCGATTGGGTTTCCGGCATAATTGACGGCGCTCTGGATTTCGACGGATCGAATGATTACATCGATATCGGTCTGGTTTTATCTCTGACCGACAGCTTATCGGTATGTGCCTGGGTAAAACCAGCCTCGGTCAATATCGACCGTCAGGTTATTTCCAAAGGGAATAACGGCGCGATTACGCAATGGGAATTAAAAACCGGGACGGCGGGCGGCATGGTAGATTTCCGGAAGTGGCATGGCGGCCCGGTTGGAGCCCGGTCGACTCAAACGCTCACGTCGGGCGTCTGGACACATCTGGTTGGCACTTGGGATGGCACTGCCTGGAAGATTTATTGGAATGGAGCTCTCAGTAATTCCAATATAGCCTCCGGACCCTTAGCGACAAATTTCAAATTGTATATCGGGTCAGTGGATGCCAATGGCACTCCACTTCAATTTTGGCACGGCTTAATTGACGATGTTCGCGTTTATAACCGCGCTTTAAGCCCCGCGGAAGTCACGATTCTTTATAGTATGGGAAGTTAGATAGTGAACCTGACGCGTAACAATGGCTTTACTTTCATCGAGGTTGTCCTGATAATCGTCATTATCGGCATTATGGGCACGACCGCTTTTAAGGCGCTGGGGCCGTTAGTACAACATTCCCGGGAAACAAACACTCTGGAGGAGATGAGACTTCTGGAAAACGCTATTATCGGAGATAAGGGATTAGTCGAGGGCGGTTTCAGGTCGGATTATGGTTATGTCGGCGATATCGGATCATTGCCGCCTAACCTGGATGCTTTGACGATTAATCCAGGAGGCTATTCTACCTGGAATGGACCATACATCAGCAATGATTTCGCTGAAGATATCAATGATTATAAAACCGATGCCTGGGGCAATTTATACACTTATTCCGGCGGCGTTGCAATTAATTCCAACGGCGGCGGTTCTCCATTGACAAGGCAATTCGCCCAAAACAGCGGCGATTTAACCTCCAATACGGTTTGGGGATACATAATCGACGCGCACGGCAATCAGCCGGGAGATAGCGCCTCCAGGGTAATTGTAGCGATAGTCTTTCCCAATGGCACCGGTAGTTTGACATCATTAACTACGAATCCTGACGCGGCGGGTAAATTCACATTTGCCAACGCGATCCCAATCGGCAACCATCTGGTAAGGGGTACGTATAGCGGCTCGAATGACACCACCGCAATGTACGCTTCGGTGACTCCGGCGACCGGCGGCTTTTGCGAATTGCGCTTTAATATTGATTTCACAACGGGTGGTTCCAGTGCGGGAAGCGTGGAATATGTGGCCGGATCGGCTTTTGCCTATGGGCCTGGTTCAAATGATAATTTTCTGGAATTCCGTATAAGAAACACATCGCCAACGCTGTCTGTAACATTAAATTCTTTGACCGCAATCTATACCACCTCGCCGGTATCTTATTATGGCAGTATCACCTGGGCCGGCACGACTATCTGGAGCAATAGCACACATAATGGCTCCGGCGACCTGGCCGCTTTCAGTAATCAGACTATAAATCCCGGTCAAACCATAACAATTCAAATAGAAGATTTCCGGCGTTACCAGAATGGCAGCGGCTCGCGTATCGATGTGGATGGAATTAGCTTCAGCATTACTTTTTCTAACGGCGATATAATTAATTTTAATGTACCATGATGACGACAATTATAAAGAATATGCCAATAACCAAAACAGCTACTCCTGTCAGTTTGACGGAACAAACAACAACTTCGGAACCGGTGGAAGTTTTTACCTTCGGAGCTGACAAAGGGTCATTTGCATCCATTGCCCGGAATGTGCTTGTTCTGGATCTGACTGGAAGCCATCTCAAATATTCGCTTTTTGTCAAGCGCGGGCCTTCGACGCGCTGGCTGGAGGCCGGTGAAATACAGGGCCTGTCGCTTCGTGATCAGGATCATCAAAAATCAATCAACGCCGGTCTGGAAATAATCGGCTCACGGCTCAATCTGAAAAGCGCTAAAATCTTACTTATCACGGAAGGGACCGGCTTCTTTCTGCGCCGCCTTAAAATACCGGAATTAAAGGGCAATGCCTTGGCTGAAGCCGTACGCTGGACCTGCGCCAAGCAAATTCCCTATCCTATTGAAGACGCTTGCCTGAACATACTAAATATAGAGAAAATCAGCGGTTTGCTTCAGGTGCAGGTCGCAGTAGTGAAGAAAGAATCGCTGGATAAATTTTCATTTTTAGGCCGGAAACTTCTCGGCGTTGTGCCCTCGCCCCTGGCTCTCGGCGGCAATTACCTGAAACAATCTCACGCTCAGGATACAATCGATATTTTGATTCATTGGGGAGATTTTGAAGGTGTCATAGATTTCGTCCATGGCGGTTGTTTTGAGTTCTCGAATAATTTCAAGCTCGAAAAAAATATCAGCGAATCCCAATCCATTCTTTCTGTCGCCAACACCGAGAAAATCGAGACCAATTTGAAAAACAGCCTTGATTTTTACTATTCCGTTTACCCGGGTCAGCAGATAAACCGGATTGTATTGCCCGGCGATAGCCCCCGCGAAACAATCGAGCGTATCAATAGAATTACCCAGATAGATACTCAAAGCGAAAGTCCTTTCGGCCAACTGGTTGAAAATCAGGAAATACTGAACCGTTTCCAGGATATAAATAGCGGTAAATATATGCTTTGCGCCGGCGCGGTAAAGCTCGACACAAAATATCAATATCTGCCTTCATCGTTAGCCAAACTTTCAAAATACCAGAAACTTAAAGCCGCCGCCAGAATCGCCGCTATTGTCTTGGCCGCCTCTCTGATTCTTCTGGGCTGGTTGTTTTTTACGGAAAGGGAAGGCCATCTGCGGGAAATCGAAGCGATGAGCAATAATATTAGCCGCATTGAAAGCTCGGCGGCCTATACTGAAGCGTTGAGGCTTGAAGACTCGGTCAACAAGGCGATATTATCCTTATCCCGGTTTAAACCATCCAGCGTCTGGGTGTCATCACTTTTGAGGGCGGTCAGTATATCGATCCCATCCGGTGTGTATTTCAACCAGATGCATCTGAGCGAAAACGGCGTGAATCCCGGAAATATCGAAATAAGTATAGAGGGTTACTATTTCGGAGAATTGGACAAAGCCGATGTTAGATTGGCCGAACTGGTGGAAAATTTGAACCGGTATTGCGGGTTCACCGAAGATAAAATCGAACGGCTGGGCGAACGGTTTGAGGGATCTAATAAATATATTAATTTTTCCATGACCGGTTCGGCGAGGACAAATTAATGGACGGCAGGACAATATTTAAAAGTTTATGGTTTCCCTGTTTGCTGGCTGTCATGCTTGCCGTTTTGTTTTATTGGCGCGATAGCGACACTCGGCTACTTGCCAATATTTACGCAAACAGGGAAATAGATTTTAACGGCAAATATAGTCTGCTGGTATCATCTGAACGTCTAAAAGAACAGCTGGCCAATTTTGATGAACAGGCTGAAAACTTTCAAAATGATTTTTTCCGCCTCGATGAAGCGGTGATGATGATAAGAACTATCGCGGAAATGTCCGAAAGTTATCGGGTGAGTTTAACTGATTTTGAATATGACATACCTAAATACTTGCAACAAAAACGGCTGTCTGATCAGGAAATCGCGGTAACTGTGCCGTTTGAAGCCGGTTTCGCCGGATATTATATCAATATTGGCAAATTTGTCGAACAGCTGGAAAAGAGAATTTATCTGGCGAATATTTATGATATGAAATTGCAAAATAATTCAAATACACCGGGCGAAGTTAATTGCGTGTTAAAAGGCGCCTTAAAATTCATCGATAAAACAAAATTGGGGTTGGCTTATTATGGGGAATAAGAGAAAATATCTGGTTTATTCGTTGTTTATTTTATCCGTTTTCTATGGCGCCTGGTTCCATTTTATCAAAGGTAATAATATTCCTAAACCCAATCCGTTAGATATTACGCAGACCGCCGTTCAAAGCATCAATAGTGAAGATAATACCGCTTACAACACAAATGCTTCAACCCCTCATTTGGCGGCTATGGAACTTCCATCGCCGCCGGATAAGTGGGGAAGAGATCCCTTTCTGGTTCATAATGCCAAAGAAATCGTAAATAACAATTATACCGAATCAAACACTTCCGCTGAACCCAGACTTACCGGCATATCATATCATCTTGATAGGCCAAGCTATGCCATAATCAACAATAAAGTATTGCAAACAAATGATAAGGTTGAAGGTTGGCAAATAGTATCGATATTTAATGATTATGTTTTAATAAAGAAATCAGGTGTCACTAAAAAGCTGATGATGGGAGAAACGCTGTGAAGAAAATATACATAATTATAATAGCAATGCTAATTTCGGCTGTTCAGGCGGATGAACTGCACCAGATTGAAAACATTACCGTTGAGGCGAAAGATGAGGTCACCAGTCTGGTTATTATGACGTCAGGCCTTCAGGATTATTCGAGCTTTCGTATGACGAACCCCAATCGGCTTGCCTTGAAATTGTACGATACGGCTATGCCGGAAAAATCCCTTATCCTGGATTACTCACTGCCTATAAACAGAATAAGCCTTCAGCCGATAGCCGATAAGCGAACCGGCGTGCTGCTCACGGTAGAATATTCCGAAAAAGCCGACTATTCGATCAATAAAAATGACAGTTCAATAGTTGTGGAATTCACCAATTTTTCCGGTAAAACAACTGAACCGATGGAGAAACCCGAGAAACCGGCCTGGCTGACTAAACGCGTTAACCTGGTTGTTGAGGATGGTCAAATATCAGCGGCCTTAAACCTTATTTCACGCGAAGCCGGTTTCGACCTGGTTATCGCCGATCTTGATGAAAAAGCGATCTGGCTCAATCTTCATGATGTATTAGTAGAGGACGCTATCAGGGCAATCTTGAAAGCCTCGGGGAATACATATTATATCACCGGCAGCGTGGTGGTGGTAACCGGCCGTTCCGAAAATAATCGCGAGGGATTGGAAGCGCGGGTGTATCAGCTCAAGTACGCAGACGCCGCCAGCATCGTCGAAGCCGTGACCGGCGTATTATCGCCGGAGGCGAGTATAAAAATAATCAAGCCGAACATAGGGCAAACATCCGCCGCGAACGAGCATATCCGTTACCTTCTGTTAACCGATACGCCGGAAAAACATGAGATTATTAGCGGCCTGATTTCCCAAATCGATGTTCAGCCCAGACAAATCGCGATCTCGGTGAAATTTATCGAAACCAATATAAGCGGTGAAACCACTCTCGGTATCGACTGGAACAAGATGTTCGAGACCTCGCTGACCGGCGCCGATCCGTTCGCTGTCGAAGGCGAGGAGAGTTCCAATGCCGCCTACGCGGCATATTCACCCTGGCCGCTAAAAAAAAGTTCTTTCGTTTACGGCACGCTTACCATTTCCGAGGCTAAGGCCGTACTAAATTACCTAAGCGATTCCGGCAAAAGCCGGCTGTTGTCGGATCCTTCGGTAACCACTTCCGATGGCAAGAAAGCGACAATCAGCGTGACTACTACAATCCCGGTTCAAACCATCAACCGGTTTTCCGAGGGGGCGGTTATCCAGGATATCGTGACTTTCGATTATAAGGAAGTGGGGATTATTCTCAATGTGATCCCGCGAATCAATGAGGCCGGCCGGATCACACTTGTTTGCCAGCCATCGGTTGAGGAAATAACCGGATGGGTCGGCCCAACGAATAACCAACAGCCTATTACCACCAAGCGTTCGGTGGAAACGGAGGTCGTGGTTGTTAATGGAGAGACAGTTGTTATCGGCGGTTTGTACAAAGAGGGCAAGATTGAAAAAGAATCCAAACTCTGGCTTTTAGGAGATATACCGGTACTTGGCAATCTGTTTAAATCTAAAAACACCACTACCAATAAAACCGATCTAATGATATTTATCACTCCCGAGTTAGTCGAGTAAGAGTGGATATCATTATTTTTAATAGCGTTTTATGCTATAAACATATTGTTGTGTAATCCCTGATTTTATTTAAGACATCCATGCTTACAAGTTATTCGGCTATTTCTTCGGCAAGAGTAAAATCCTGCTTGTGTCGATCTTTAATTTTAAGTACTATACCCGCCATGATAAAAATCGAAAAAATTAGTAATTGAAATCGGAGTCTGCAATCCCTTACCTTGGCGAAATATTATCATTAATTACCGCGATTACCTGGGCGATAGCGGTTATTCTGTTTAAAAAAAGCGGTGAATCGGTCCATCCGATCGCTTTAAATCTTTTCAAGAATATGATGGCGGTTATACTTTTGATTCCCACTTTATATATATTCGGCCATTCGCTTATTCATCCGGCTTCCGGCCGCGATTATCTGATACTATTCATTAGCGGCGCGTTGGGCATTGGTGTAGCGGATACTCTGTTTTTTAAAAGTTTAAACCTTTTGGGCGCCTCCCTGGTGGCAATCGTTGATTGTCTTTATAGTCCATTTATAATTTGCCTGTCCATCCTGTTTTTGGGCGAAAGCCTTAATTTGTTGCAAGTTATCGGATTAGTATTAATTCTTTCGGCGGTTTTAACGATTACCAAACCCGGCAGCGGCAATAACTTAAGCCGTCGGGATCTTATCCTCGGTGTACTTTACGGGGCTTTAGCGATGGCCGCCAATGCGGCCGGAATTGTAATGGTCAAGCCGCTTCTGGAACGATTTTCTTTGATATGGGTGGCGGAGATGCGGTTATTTGCCGGCGCCATTGTGCTGGGGTTGGCCTTGCTGTTCCATCCCGCCCGAAAAAAAATCGCTTCCTCGCTAAATTCGGTTGGCAGATGGCATTATACGCTTGGCGGTTCATTTTTTGGCGCGTATCTATCGATGATACTTTGGCTAGGGGGTATGAAATTTACTCAAGCCTCGATATCCGCCTCGCTGAACCAGACCAGCAATATTTTCATATTTTTTTTCGCGGCGATTTTCCTAAAGGAAACGATAAATTCACAAAAAGTTTTTGCCATAATTTTGGCTGTCGCGGGCGCTTTTATAATTACTTTCTCTTAATAGTATTTTTTATATCTATTATCATAACTTTGCCGAAAGACAATTACTAAAATTCTATTGCTATAAATCTAATCGATTCGTGAGTATTCGATTCAATCATCCAATCATTAAGGGTTGGGTACAAAAATTGCTTAAAAATGTATTGCTAAATATTTAAAAATATATATATTAAACTCGATAGTTGTTCACAAAATCGGGAGCCGTGTCAAAAATCAGAATTGATTGTTTTTGGTGGAAAGATAGTCGGTTAACTTTATATCATTCATGGTTTAAACAACACTGGAGGTAATTTGATTGAAAATTAGGATAACACAGAGGAGTCGAATTTTGAAGTTTTCAGGGAGTATTTATGAAAAAACTGTTTAATCTCTGCGCGGTTGCGACTTGCGTCTTGACATTTTTCGCGGCCTCCGCGTATGCCGGAACTTATAGCACCGATTTCGAGCAATATATGGTCGACAATCAGGCTAAAGACATGGTGGGCGCGATTATTACGTTAGCTGACCAAGTTGATTTAAGTGCTTTGCAGACAAATCTTTACGCAATCCATGCCGATAGGACGCAATGGCATGAAGCGATTGTTTTGGCTTTACAGGAAAAAGCCTCAAATACACAAGGCCCGATTATCGCTCACCTGGACGCGCTATCAGGGCAGGGCCTGGTTGGAAGCTATCAGGGCTTATGGATTGGTAATATCATATTGGTAACTGCCTCGGCTGAGGCGCTGGATATTTTAGTCCAGCGCGATGATGTTTTGCAGATTTGCCCAAATCATCAGCTTGAATCCATAAAACCTATCGAAGGCAATGATGATGAACCTTTAATTGCCTCCGTCGAAATAGGCCTGGAGAAGATTCACGCTCCCGAGGTCTGGGCGATGGGTATCACCGGTGAGGGCCGTCTGGTCAGCCATCTGGATACCGGTGTCGATGGCAATCATCCGGCGCTTAGTTCTCGCTGGCGGGGTAATGATCCCCGGTATGCCGACAATCCGGAATGGGCCTGGTTTGATCCGGTTACTAATACGAGTTTTCCTTTTGATAGCGGCCAGCATGGCACTCATACAATGGGAACAATTTGCGGTTTGGGACAATCAACCGGTGACACTATCGGCGTGGCTTTCGGCGCGCAATGGATGTGTGCCGGTGTAATTGACCGGGTATCGATACCGCAGACTGTAGAGGATGCCCTTCTTTCATTCCAATGGCTGGTTGATCCCGATGGCAATCCCGGGACGGCCTGGGATGTTCCCGACGTTTGTTCGAATTCCTGGGGCGTGACCACCGGTCATGGCTATCCGCCCTGCGATCAAACCTTCTGGGTCGCGCTCGATGGTCTTGAGGCCGCCGGCGTAGTCGTAGTTTTTGCTGCCGGTAATGAAGGCCCCTCAGCGAATTCATTAAGGCGTCCTGCCGACAGAGCGACGACCGACTTTTCTTCATTTTCCGTGGGCGCGTTAGACGGTAATAGCGGTTCTTTGCCGATCGCCGATTTTTCATCCCGTGGACCGTCTTATTGCACGCCCAGCGGCGATGCTGCCATTAAACCGGAGGTTTCCGCCCCGGGCGTAAACGTTCGCAGTTCGATACCGGGCGGCAGTTATCAAGGCGGTTGGAGCGGCACCTCGATGGCATGCCCGCATGTTGCCGGCGTGGTGGCTTTGATGCGCCAGGCCAACCCGAACCTCACCAGCGACCAGGTGAAGCAAATAATGTTCGAAACCGCCGACGATCTTGGAACGGTCGGCGAAGATAACAACTATGGCGCCGGTATTGTCAATGCCTACGAGGCTGTCATGCGCGCCTTGGCTTATCTGGAAGGTTGGGGTACATTAGCCGGCCAGATTACCGATCAGGCATCTGGCACACCTTTACAAGGAGCATTAGTAAGTGTAGTTGACAGACCGTGGGCCGCTACCTCAAGAGCCAATGGCTGGTATTTTCTGTTTATGCCGGCTGATACGTTATTCAATATTCGTGTTGATTACCCCCCCACGCATTTGCCGATTTTCGATCAACAATCCGTAGTTGAAAACGAAACGACCTATGTTAATTATGCCCTTGAAGGCAAGGTAACTGTTACATTAAAAGCATCGTTTGATAATCCCGATGATATCGCTTATCGCTCATTCTACATTAACGGCAGTTGGGATAATGACGGTTTCTATGATGATTCCTGGTCCGGCGATTTAATCGAGATAAAAGATGATGGTGAAGCACCCGACGATATTGAGGGCGACGGCGTTTTCACCGCTGAAGTATTACTGGCTCGCGATACTGAAAATACTTATAGCTGGGCTTTGTACACTGAAAATTACAATATCAATTCTGCTCAGCTTGGCAATGGCGCCGATTTCGATATACCGAACCTGAATCCGCCGAATGTTCCGACTTTCGTAGTCAATCCATCCGGCTCGGATAACAGCTTCGTGTTTTCGGTTGAAGGTGACAACGGTCTTTCGCTCGATTTGATGCCCGGCGTCAACAGCCGGCCGTTCAAATGGGGAGCTTCGGACTCGTTGTACGAGGGCATTACTTATACTTTCGAGTTTTACACTATGCATTCGGATATGGTGACCTATGGTTCCGGCGGCGTTGGCGGCCCGGCCTTGCATTTCACCCCGGAAATAGATGGCGCTTATGATTTCATTTTCAACGATTACGACGATTCATACATTGTCCAGTTGGCCGGTACTGAAGGGCCCCCGGCGTATCTTGGCGCTCAAAGCGGTCTTGATGGACATATACCGGTGGGCTGGCTGCCGCCCGGCACTGTCGAAAGCACTGAACTGGCTTATGATGACGGCTATATGGAAAACGCCTATTATTACTATGCCTCAACCAACCTGATGGCCAACCTGTTCGTCCCGGAAAGTTTCCCGGTAAGCATTGATTCAGTTAAAGTGCATGTACTGACCGAGGGTGACCCATATTGGCCCTGGCCGGATCCCACTCACGACCCGATTGGGATATCGATATATCTGGATAATGGCACCGGGATGCCGGAGACCGATCCGGTGTTTTACACCGAAGCGACAGCTGAATATGGCCAGTGGATAGCTGTCGACGTTGATGAAATAGTTGTTTCCAGCGGCGGTTTCTGGGTTGCCGTAAATAATCTGTCCGATTCCGGCCCATATGATGGTTTAGGAATTGATTTAGCGACCGATTATCCGGCTAATAAATGGGCCCGGCTTAACGGCACCTGGTCAACACAGGATGATTTCACCGGCGACCATATGATAAGAGCCAAAGTTTTCGGCGGTGGAGCGCTCACGTGGCTCGGTTATGATGAAGCTATTCCGGCCGGCGAAATTTCGCCCGCTGTCGGCGTAATCAAATCAGCTTGCCTCGCCAATGGTACGACTCGTCCGGTTAATGACAACGGCAACAATCCTAATGGCAGTTTGATTTACCATCCGCGTATTCTGTCTGATCCACCGCTTATTACTGATACCGAGGTATTGGCCGGTTATAATCTCTATCGTGATATATCACCCGCGCCGTTTGATCGCGATTTGAAGATTAATACCGACCTGATTTCGGCTACATCTTATGACGACTGGGGCGCCGATCCTTATGGACCGATTGTCAATGGCGTGACCTATTATTATCAGGCTTCGGCGGTATACGATATCGGCGGCAGTGTCTTTATCGAAGTTGGACCTTCCAATGAGGTCACCGGCACGGCAATGAATCACCCGCCCGACAGACCATATACATTGGAAGCCGAAGCAGTCGGCAATGATGTTAACTTGACCTGGGATTTCGGCGGCGCGTACGATTTCCATCATTTCAATATCTATCGTAAACTCATGCCTTACGGCGAATGGGAAGTAGTCGGTACGTCGCTGAATATCAGCTATACTGATGTCATCGATGAGGGCAACGATGGCACTTACGGCTATCGTGTTACGGCCGTGGATAACGGCAATCCGCAGCTGGAATCCGTGCCATCCAACAGCGCTTACGCTCTTGTGGGCCATTTACCGCCTGGAGGACTGGTTGCCATAAGCCGCCACGATTCAGAAGTTCCGCTCCGCTGGATGCTTCCCGGAACATGGAGCACCGGCCTGGATAACAAGCAGGATGGCACCGAAAACCCGATTATTACATCGCATTACCGTGAACTGAACGATGGCAGTACCCTTGATCAGTCCATGAAACATGCCGGGGAACCCGTTTTCCCGCCGGTTATAACCGATCAGGGCGGGCCGGATGAATACGGCTATACCTGGATTGATTCCGATGAGCCGGGCGGCCCGATTTATGAATGGCGCGATATTACCGATATCGGCGAACAGATTCCCATGTCAAACGATGATCAGAATCTTGGCCCGTTTGAACTCGGTTTCGAATTCTCATTCTATGGCGAAATGTACAGTACCTTTAATATCTGTTCGAACGGCTGGATATCATTTACCAGCACGGATGCTTTTTACTGGAATCAGGGGATTCCCAGTATGGACGCGCCAATGAACCTGGTAGCGCCTTTTTGGGATGATCTTTATCCGCCCAACGGCGGCCAATACTGGTACTATAGCGATGGCGCCGAATGTGTGATTTCATTTATCGATGTGCCTCACATAAGCGGCGGAGGCCCCTACACATTCCAGGTTATTATCCGTTCAACCGGCACCATCATGTTCGAATATGGGAACATTGGCCAGCCGGTTAACAGCACCACAATCGGCATTCAAAACGCCGACGCTTCAATCGGGCTGCAGGTAGTTTTCGATGCTGAATATCTTCACAGCGATATGGCGATTAGAATCGGTACCGGCCCCGAAGGTATCGCGCCGGCCCACTTCAATCTATATCGCTCACTTACCAGTCCTGTTCCGATTGACACCGGTCACTTGATCACCCGCAATATCGATGGCGAATTGACTAACTATATCGATACTTACAACATCGTTAACGGCACCACCTATTATTACAAGATGACTTCTACCTGGCTCGATTCGGTTGAATCTCCAGGCTCGAACGAGGCTTCGGGAACGCCGCTCTTAGGCGGACATCTGGCGGCTGACCCCTTGTCAATAAGCGCCGATAATTCCGCCGGCGAGATAGTAGTCGTCCCACTGACACTCTCAAATGATGGCGGTTTGCCGGTCATGTTTGATATTGCCACCAATTCCGAGATGATTCAATTCGCCGATGAACCGAGACCTGAAACCCCTGCATATACCCATGTCATCGATAATTACGATAAATCGAATTTGCCTTCAGACCCCGAATATCCGCCGGTAATTACCGACCAGGGCGGTCCTGATGAATTCGGTTATGTCTGGATCGATTCGGATGAACCAAATGGTCCGCATTACAATTGGGTGGACATCTCGGGGATCGGGATTCCATTATATATGTACGATGATGAAAATCAGGGGCCATTCGGTATGGAATTCGGTTTCCCGTTCTATGACCAGATTTTCTGGGATTTCAGAGTATGCTCGAATGGCTGGATATCGTTTACCAGTTCCTATACTCAATACTCGAATTATTCGCTTCCCAACCCTAATGCTCCGGAAAACCTAATCGCCCCATTCTGGGATGATTTGAACCCCGGTATGGGCGGCACGATTTATTATTACACCAGTGCCGAATCAACGATTGTATCTTGGGTAGATGTGCCGCATTACAGTAGCGGCGGTCCGTACTCATTCCAGATAATTCTCACTTCAAATGGCGTGATAACTCTTCAATATCAATATATGATTGAACCGACTAATAGCGCCACGATAGGCATCCAAAACGGCGACATGACTATCGGCTTGCAGGTGGCTTTCGATCAGTATTATGTCCACGATGAACTGGCGGTCAGGATGAATGCCGGATGGCTAAGCACCGATCCTCGGGCCGGTGTCGTGGAAGCCGGTGACGACTATACTGTGGATGTCATAATGGACGCCTCCTTGCTCAGCGATGGTACCCATGAAGGCACTCTCACAATTAACAGCCATGATGAAAATAACGAGCTGCCGGTGATTACCATACCTGTCACTTTTATTGTTGACCACGTTGGTATCGAAGATGGCATTACTTTACTGCCACGGGAATTCGCCCTGGATCAGAACTACCCCAATCCTTTCAACGCCCGGACTGAAATCAGATACGCTCTGCCGGTTGACAGCGATGTTCAGTTGGAAATCTACACTA
>Ga0299912_10000751_pt1 | contig 26649 bp, 30 predicted proteins | sample RVTome_2_FD_207667 | JGI IMG/M metagenome (GOLD analysis project Ga0299912, IMG submission 207667) | Soil microbial communities from uranium-contaminated site in the Upper Colorado River Basin, Wyoming, United States - RVT95D214 (version 2) ... | reverse complement strand
GCAATTACCTGTTCCTCGGTGTATCTTCTGCGGGCCATATTGAGCCTCCTTCGGTCGCCTTTCGGCAACCATTATATCCCCGGCGACTCAACTTGTAAACTGTCCAGTTTTTGGGGGTAGGGTCAGTACCTATGAAGACTTTACGGTGATCAGCTTGACAACTACTGGTGACACCAACTGGGTCTACCGGTATAATGGCCCAGGAAATGGAAATGATGGGGTTTTTTCTATTACCTACGGTACTGATGGAAACATCTATGCTGTAGGATATAGTACAGTTGATATGTATGACTTCACCGTGATTAGCCTTACGACTACTGGTGATACCAACTGGGTATACCTATATAATGGTCCGGCGAATGACAATGATTATGCCCATTCAATTATCTATGGTGTTGATGGCAACATCTATGCTGCGGGATCTAGTCAGGGTAGTGATACCTATGAAGACTTTACGGTGATCAGCTTGACAACTACTGGTGATACCAACTGGGTATACCGATATGATGGTCCTATTTATGATTATGCTAATTCCATTGTCTACGGTGCTGATGGTAACATCTATGCTGCGGGATCTAGTTGGGAAAGTACTACTAGTAATGACTTCACGGTGATCAGCTTGACGACTAATGGTGATACCAACTGGGTATACCGGTATAATGGATCGGCGAATTACACTGATTATGCCAATTCAATTATCTATGGTGCTGATGGCAACATCTATGCTGCGGGACGTACCCAGACTGGTACATTTGATGATTTTACGGTGATTAGTTTGACAACATCTAGTGATACAAACTGGGTATATAGATATAACGGACCAGGAAATTACTATGATGAGGCCAATTCCATTGTCTATGGTGCTGATGGCAACATCTATGCTGCGGGACGTAGTCAGGGTATTGGTACCTACGCTGACTTTACGGTCATCAGCCTTCCTGGGGATTATGGTGTAGAAGAGGATAATAAAACCGTGCTGAAAACCAGCTTTAATGCTACGATCCTCAGCGGTCCTCTGCAATTACCCGCAGGCAAAAACTGTAAAACCTTTGACATCATGGGCCGGGTTGTGATACCCGACCAGCTCAAACCGGGCGTCTACTTCATCCAAATCGACAACCAGATTGTTCAAACGGTTGTGAAGGTAAGATAGGACAAAAGGACAAAAGGCGGCTGCCATTAATTGTAAACCTTTACACCTCATATCTTCCTATATTTCAGTAGTTATTTTATAATATTAAGCAATGTTGAAATTTTTGTAAACTTTTGGCACAACAACATAAAAAAGGGGATAGCTTCGTATCCGCCACACTCAATGGCGGACTCGAAATGACAGAATGGATTCCCGCTTGCGCGGGAATGACATGAAGAGGATGAGATTGCTTCCCCTCATTCTTCGGGACTCCAGTTATCCCCCTCACCCTTACCCTCCCCCTCAAGGGGGGAGGAAAAAGGAGGGAATGACCCCATGAGCACACTTGCCTATTGAAGGCAATTTTCTATTTTTTCTACAATGGCATCGATCTTGCTCTCAAGTGCCGGGTCCATTTTGTCTCCAAAATCGCATTTACTTTTTATGCCGATGCCGATCACTTTCAATGTGCCAGGCATCTTGATGCCGAGTCTTTTGCCCATGTCAAGCGCAGCGTCAAGGCTCATGCTGTGGAGATATGACGGATTGCTCAAGCCTTTGAAATCACCGAGTTTGATCTCATATAATTCGCCGACCACGGCATCACCGGCGATCAAGGCGTCCAGGATCAGAACGCTGTCATATCCATCGATCGTTTCGATAAAATTAAAACCGTCAAGTGCGCCGGCAATGACATTCCAGTCATGGTGCCGATCCTTCAATTGCTCGGCAACAATGATACCTATGGCGTCGTCACCACAATATGGATTGCCCAGGCCGATGAGGAGTTTTTTCATGAAAATATTTTCCCCTCACCCTTGCCCTCTCTCCCACAGGGACACCATTCATTGCAATTCATCTATTTTTTCCACGTTGCCACAGGGGGAGAGGAAAAATAAAGAGGAAGCGATTGCTTCGTCGCTCCACTCCTCGCAATGACGGATAATAGAAAACCCCCTCCCTTGAGGGAGGGGGTTAGGATGATGGCGTAACCTACCATTCGGTTTTTAGTTCTTAATCGTTTTTACGATTTCCCCATTTGAATCGTGGATATTGATCTCGAGCGGAATCTGGCCGGGCATGGCGTGGGTCGCGCACGCAAGACACGGGTCATAGGCGCGGAACGCCATTTCGATCATGTTCAGCAAACCGTCATTCACGACACCACCTTTTATCAGATTCCGGGCCGCTTTCTCGACCGACATGTTGATCGCGGCGGAATTGTTTACCGTGGCGACGATAAGGTTAGCTTTTGTCAACCGGCCCTGTGCATCGGTTTCATAGTGATGGTATAGCGTTCCCCTCGGGGCTTCAATGACCCCAATGCCTATTTTTGGTACTTTAAAATCCATGTTCCTGATCTTTGGATCCAGTATTTCGGGGTCATTGATGAGTTTCACCATCGTTTCCGCTGCCTGCATGGCTTCGATGACACGCGCCCAGTGCGTGGCCAGCGTATTATGGACTGGTTTGCCGCCCAGCGTTTTGAAATACCGCTCATAATGCTCCTGAGCTATGGGTGTTGCCATGCCATCCGAGGCATTGAGCCGTCCAAGCGGTGCGACGCGGTATACGCCGCTGTCTTTACCGTCCACGAAACCTTTCCAGCCCACGTTCTTGAGATAGGGGAACTTTATGTAGGTCCAGGACTCGACACCTTCGCCGATATGGTTCAGGTAGTCGCGGTTCTTGAACTTGACGAATTCTTTACCGTCGGGATCGACCACCCGAACCCAACCGTCATAGAAATTCACTTTGTTCTTATCGTCCACCAGACCCATGTAATAGGTTTTGTGCTTGTAGATATCGCCTACGATCAGGTCGACATAGACTTTGTTCTTGAGCACGATATCGTCAAAGACCTGGAGCGTAAATTTGGCGAATTCCACCGCGTCGTCGGCGATTTTTTTCCATTCCGTCTGATTTTCTTTGGTCACGCCTTTGGAAACACCGCCGGGAAGACCGTTCACCGGATGCACGACCCTGCCGCCCAGGGTCTGGATGATGCTGCGTGCCCGTTTTCTCATATCAATTACTTTTTTCCCGATCTCCAATCCCACCTTGGCAATGACGCCCAGGACGTTTCGCTCCGCGGCGGGAGCCGCCGGTCCGACCACGAAATCCGGACCGCCGAGAAAATAAAAATGCAGGTTGTGGTCCTCAAACATAAAGGTATTGTACATAAATTCTCGGATCTTGCGCGCCGCCGGAGTCGGTTCAACACCATAGAGGTCGTCGAGAGCCTTGGTTGAACACAGATGATGCGCCGTCGGGCAGACCCCGCAGATGGTCTCGGTTATCCTGGGCATTTCTTCGGCCAGCCGTCCAACGGCGAATCTTTCATAACCGCGCAATTCTGGTACCTGGAGGCAGGCGTGCGCCACGTCGCCCTGATTGTTCAGAAATATTGAAATCTTCCCGTGGCCTTCCAATCTGGTTATGGGATCGATTGTTATCTCTTTAAACATTTTTTGCCTCCTGTTTTCTTCTCAGGATTGAGCTGGGCAGACCGTACATGTAAAACAGCCCGATCGGGTCGATAATGGCGTCGGTTACCTTTTTGATCTCGTCCTCGGTGTCCGCGTCAATGATCGAAGCGAGCGCGGATAGGAATTTCGCGCCCATGTCAGTGACTTCCTTGGTTGGACCAAAACAGCCGCGGCACCCGATGTTCGCATTTATGCACCGTTCTCCGCAGCCACCTCTTGTCGCCGGGCCCAGGCAGATTATGCCTTCGGCGAGAAAACATTTTTCAGGGTCGGCGATGACTTCGTGAATCCGTTTAATGCTCTTGATCATCATCTTTTCAGGTTTTGTTTTATTCCTGACGCACGTTTCGCACAACGCTTTATCGGACGCAATGACCGAACCTTTAGGCGGAAGCTTGCCTTCAAGTATCGCCTGCACACCCTTCATGATCAGATCGGGCGGCGGCGCGCACCCGGGCAGGTAATAGTCTACGTCAATAGTCTGGTCCAGGGTTTTAACCGTGTCATAAAATTCGGGCAGAATCAGTTCACCAGCCGGGATCTTTGTCCGTGTCTGCGGGAATACCCGGTTGGGATTGATGGTTGTCACCGTGTTGATATACGCTGTTTCAAAAATTTCCTTTCGGTTAGCCACATTAGCAAGACCCGGGATCCCGCCCAGGTGAGCGCATGCGCCAAAGGCTATTACCATATTTGATTTCTGGCGCAGAAGCTTGGCAATTCGTTCTTGTTCCTCGGTTCTGATCGCTCCGTTAATGAAACTGACCGCGATAGATTTGTCCGGCATTGCTTCGATATCTTTGTATTTGAAATCCAGAGCTACCGGCCATAAGATAATATCAACTGCATCAACAACCTTTAATATGTCTTCTGCCAGGTCCACGACGGCTTCTTCGCACCCGCCGCACGACGCGCACCAGTAAATGGCCACTTTTGGTTTTGCCATTACTATCCTCCTTCCGCAAACAATAAATATTGGTAATTGGATAAAAGGTTAAATCTTAAAGGAAGTGAATATTGGTTATTGGTTAAATAGTTAAATATTAGATTCATCCTTTTATTTAACCATTCACCATTAAACCATTCAACTATTCTGTTCATTTGATTTTTAACCATTTAACAATTTAACCATTTATTTATCTGTAGTGGGGTTTGGTCCCAGTTCCTTTATCTGTTTAACGAATTCATCGATTACCTTGGAAAATTTTATGCCTTCGGCCGCAGATATCCATTCAAGCCGCACACGCCGGTTGTCGATGCCGAATTCCTCGAGCATTTTTCTTAAGATTATCATGCGTTTTTGTGTCTGCCGGTTTCCGCTCTGGTAGTGGCAGTCACCGATATGGCAGCCGCCGATAAGCACCCCGTCCGCGCCTTTTTTTAAAGCTGAAAGTATGTACGACGGGTCGATCCCGCCCGAACACATGAGCCTTATCGGAACGACATTGGGCGGGTACTGCAAACGGCTAACGCCAGCGAGGTCGGCAGCAGCCGACGTACACCATTTACAGAAAAAACCAACGATTTTCGGTTCAAAGCTCTCATGCATAATATTCTCCTTCATCCGTGTAGTTTATTTCACTTATATAATTGAGCATGATCTGATATTTGATTATATATAAAAGACTTCAAAAGTCAATATTAAAGTAGTAATGACCAAGATTGATTTAAAGACAGAAATTGTAGAAGTCGAGCTTGCTCGACGAGCTTTTGGCGCAGAGTAAACTCTGCCACTACAAAAGTATCGAAATTTCTGCTACATGAATCTTTCAAATCGGTCTTTTTTAACCTTACAAATAGGGCAGATTTCGGGCGGCTGGTCCCGGGCGCACAGGTAGCCACAGACCTTGCATCGCCAGACTGGATAGGGTAATGACTTACCGGGCGGGATACTTGATTGGGAGATAGTCGGTTGGGTCGTGACCACCGTTTTTTTTTGCTGACCGCGGGGTGGCCGTCGTTCGGGTATTGATGTCAACGGTTTTTCGCCACGACCGATCGCCGTAGACACATATAACCCGCAATAGCATGCTCCGAACTCGTCCAGGTCAGAATCGCGATAGTCACAGGGACAGATTATATCTATGTCCTCCTCCCGGTTGCCATAGGACAAACGGCATGGGCATGACCAGTACCCGTATCGTTGTTCGTTGATCAGTAATCCCTTGACCAAATCCTTGGTGAATTCGACATCGGGATTAAGACGGTAACCTGCCTGCTCGGCTTCCTGTTTCAGTCTCGAGTACAGTGTGTCAACATTGGCAGGCTTGATCTCTTTCATTCCCCCAGCTCCGCGCGTATTTTGGCTTCGTTGTAACCGACGATACAAGTCTTTTTATTAATGACCACGGTGGGAAAAGAACACGCCGGGTTCCATTTTTCGACCTCTTTCATGATATTGTCTTTCTCGTTTTTATCAAGCAGGTCGACATCCACGTAATCATATCCGACCCCCAGTTGTTCCAGAAATTTCTTGGTCTTTCTACACCAGATGCACGTGCTCAGGGCATAGATAAGAATCGGCCCTTTGTTTTTACCCGCTATGTGTTTTATCTCCATTTATGCCTGCTCCCTATATTGGTTTTTAAAGACAAATTTGTTCATTGGCAGGCGGTCCGGTCGTTTGATCTCGGCTTGCTTTTGCTGTTCTGATAAAACCGGCTTAAGTTCACTCGAGTGCTTACCCATGATGATCAGCGTTATTATCCTGGCATCGGATGGGATGCCGAGAACATTCCTGACCTCGTCTTCACGGTAGCCGGCGATTGGGTGGGCGACAAGCCCCAGTTCAGTCGCCCTCAGCACGATCGCCGCCACTGCCATGCCAGTGTCGAAAAGGTAGTATTCGCGTTCTTTGATGAGACAATCATCTTTTTTCAGGGCAAATGCCGCCACGATCATCGAAGCGTCGTAAGCCCATTCATTGCCTTTTGACAGGGTGCCGTGCATTTTCTCCAGCACCGCGGGATCATAGACAAAAACGAACCGCCAGGGCTGGTTATTAAAGCAGGAGCAAAAAAGACCGGCGCACGACGCCAGATCGGCAATGAGTTCATCCGTCACCGGGAAGGAATCCAGTGACCGGTATGCTCTCCTTTTATCGATGGTTTCTTTGACGGTCACCGTATCTATTCTCCCCAGATTATCGCGCCCTTGTTGGAGATCTGGTAGTATTCAGCTTCCAACAGGCCTTGGTGACGGCGTTCATCCTCGGCAAAACGCGCGAACAGCTCTTTGCCGGCTGGATCATTGATCTGCTCGGCAAGCGCTCTGTAGCGGGCGTTCGCTTTTTTCTCCGCTTCTATGCCGCGCGTCAGCACTTCGGCGATCTCATCTTTGTTGGGTTCAAATTCGCCTTCGATCTCTCCTTTGAGCGCGGGTAATTGCTTGCCCGGCGGCGGCGGGTTTATGGCAAGCCCGGTCTCACGCGCATCGATGACGCGCCGGACATTCTCATAGTGAGCCTGTTCCATTTCCGCGAGTTCACCAAACAGCTGCTTTCCGGCTTTGCTTTTTGCTTTTGCCGCGGCTTCCAGATAGAATTCCTTTGCGATCACCTCGCTGCCCATGGCGGCTAGAAGCAGATCGTCGACCGAATCTTTCTTTTTATTTAGCGATGCTTTTTTCATTCTCATTCTCCTTTTATTTATTCATGCTTGCCCCATATGCTACTTTCTAATTTCCGATTTCTATTATTATCATCATTCACCATGCAACTCATGCACGAATTCCTGAATTTTTGTCTCTGTGATCATTGAGCGCTGGGATAAGGGAGTCTTGTCGATCCGGTACAGCGCAAGCGTGTCCTCGAACACCACCCTTTTTTCATTAATATAGAAAATCCCAAGACCCAAGCGCTCTTTTTCGACCGCCCGTTCAAATGCCCTTGATCGGTCGTGCGGATCGTACGATGACTCAAGGTTATAAGTATGTTCTTTGAACCACTGGTACGTATTGACCTTGTTGAACGTGACGCAGGGCTGCAAGACATCGACCAGAGCATAACCTCGGTGCTTGATCGCTTTTGTGAATATTGTTTTCATCTGTTCTATATCGCCGGCAAATGCCCGCGCCACGAACGAGGCGTCCAGCGCGATCGCAACCGAGAGCGGATTGAACGGTTCAGACATTACGCCCTGGATCTGCACCGGCGTTTTAAAACCCATAAGGCTTGTCGGTGATGCCTGTCCCTTGGTCAGTCCGTACACCAGGTTATTGTGGACTATATTGGTTATATCGGGATTGCGCCGGATTGTGTGAATGAAATGGTTGCCGCCCTCGCCATAAGTGCAGCCGTCGCCGCTGACCGCGATGACCGTTAAACCGGGATTAACCGCCTTGATCGCCGTCGCCGACGACAGGTAGCGGCCATGGAGACCATTAAAAACGTGGCTTTTGACATAATGCGGCAGTTTCGCGGCTTGTCCGATGCCGGATACGAGCACGACCTGCTCGGGTTTCAGCTGCAATTGCTCCAGGCTCTGTTTAAGGGCGTTATGGATCCCAAAATTACCGCACCCCGGACACCAGGCGCTATCGGTCGTCTCATCCATGTCAAAAACGGGCTTCATAAATCACCGTCTCTTTTTTCCTCCCCCTCGAGGGGGAGGGCCTGGGAGGGGGGGACAGCTGGGTGTCCCGCAAGGGGCTTCCGCGAATTTCCCGTGAATCCAAAATAAAATTCCGCGGGGAAATTCAGCGTCCCGAGGTTTATGCACTGATAAGTGCATCGAGGGAATAAATTTCCTGATCGCGGAGCGGTCTTTAACTCTGGTTGTCCCGTCAGGGGCTTCATAAATTTTTATTCTTTATTGTTCGACCGCGGACCGCAGCCTTCCGGCGACTTCTTCGAGCGTAAAGGGCAGTCCGTTGTATTTGAGAATGGTGCTATGGAAATCAAAACCCAGACTTTGCTTTATATGCCGGGCGAACTGAGCAGTCGCGTTGTTCTCGATCGCTATGACTTTTTTCGCCTTTTGCAGATAAGCGGCGGTTGACGAGGGGAGAGGGTGGAGCTGCTGGAAATGCAGCATGCCGATATTCCTGCCGGATAGCTGTTGGTCGCGGATCGCTTCTCTGACCACTCCGAAGTTCGAACCCCAGCATATGACCAGAACATCGCACGGATCATCTTTGTTGCCGCCGTAATATTCCGGTTCATAAAAATCGTGTTCAATAGCTGCGGCTTTTCGGCGCAGCTTGTCAACCATAAGGTTTCGTATTTCCAGATCTTCACTGATGTGCCCGCTTTCGTCGTGCGAGTGACAGTCGGCGATAACCAGTCCGGTGCCATGGCCCGGGATACCCCGGGGTGAAATGCCGTTGGCCGTAAGCTGATATCGCCGGTAATCCGGTTCGGTGGGTACAATGAAGGGATCGGCTGCTGGCTCAGCAAGATCCAACGCTGCAACATTGGTTGATGAATCCATGAGGAACTGGTCGGTCAGGATAAACACCGGAACCTGATACTGGTCGGCGATCGCGAAAGCATCGCGGGTCGTGGAAAAAGCCTGTTCCGGTGTGCCGGGTGCGAGTATGATTCTGGGGAATTCACCGTGCCCGGCATAAAGAGCCAGGTCCAGGTCTGCCTGTTCGGTCCTGGTTGGAAGGCCGGTTGCCGGTCCGGGTCGCTGCGCCAGGTGAATAACGAGCGGCTGCTCCTGGGCGCCGGCAAGGCTCAAACCTTCGGTCATCAGGTCAAATCCACCGCCCGAGGTGGTGATCATTGCCCGGGCGCCGGCGTACCACGCGCCCAGTGCCATGTTCATGGCGCTGATCTCGTCTTCGGATTGTTCGCTGATGATATCGCAATATCGCGATGCCCGCGTGTAATATGTCCAGACGCCGGAAGACGGGGTCATGGGATAAGCAGCGATAAAGTTGCAGCCGCCGGCCAGAGCACCCAGGGCTACGGCTTCGTTTCCGTCCATTACGCGGTCATTGGCAGCACGATGACCTGGGGTGATCTGGATTTCGGCATTTCCGGCCCGGATGATTTCAAGGCCGATCTCGTAGCCGCGGCGCGCGGCATCGTTGTTTTTGCTGATTATCTCGGCACCTTTTGACGAGAAACGGTATTTAAGATTTTTATGGATGATATCAAGCGGCGCGCCGCAAAGGCCGCTGATCAACCCGACGCCGATTATATTGGCATAGACCGGGCTGCCAATTTCGCTCGCCAATTTGCTGAAAGGGACATCGGTGCTTTTGAGTCCGCCGGTGGCGTATTCGCTGATGATCAGCGTCCGGCTGGTCAGGCGTTTTTCGACATGGCCGAACGCCTTCTCATTGAAAGGTATAAAAATGTCGATGCGGTCCAGCGGCGCGCGCACGGGTTTTGATGATACCCGGATGCTGGTCGAGTTGATACCGCCCCGGATCCGGGACATGAATTCCTTAGTGGAAAATACGTTGAACCCTGAATCGTTGAGGACGCGTGCCAGGAGTTGTTCGACCGTATCCAAGCCCTGGCCGGCGGCCCCGCATAGCACGACTGATATATCGTCAGTCACAGGCATAGAGCTAAAGAACGGCCATGCCGCCGGCTTCGGCTGCCGGTTATGATACGGTCAAGTCCATGGAATTCATCCACAGGCCATGGATATTGCAGTAAGACAGGGCGAACACGGTCCCGCTTTTTTCGGTCTTGAAGTTCACCGTGCTTTCAGGATGAGTGTACATCGTGCTCGTATTCGGACCCTGGGCCGAACCGCCGTGCGCCTGAAATTCATAACGACCGATGTGGCATGAGAATTTTTCGCCCTCGGGACGGAAATAAACGTCGATCCAGGCGATATGATGCTCGGTCGTGTTAGGATGGGCGATCTCTTTGCCCACCGTTACGGTTAACTTCACGGCATCGCCTTTTTTGATCTTGCCCGGCATGTCAAGGGCCGGCGCATGTTTTTCCTTTTTCCAGTCTGCGGTCTGTACGGCATCGTTCATTTGGAACATGGCGCGCTCCTTTCTTTTAGATGTTACGCGATGGTTTTGCGCAGTTCAGATAATTTCATGAAATGATTCTTTTCTTCACCGATGATCTTATTGATCTCATTTTTTTGTTCTTCCGGTACGACCATGAGAATTTCCTGATAATACAGGATCGACTCGAGCTCGCGGTCAATGGCGAAATCGATCGCAGCCTTGGCGGTCGTAATAGCTGCCGCGTATTCGTCGAGTCGCCCGGCGTTGAAGATCTTATTGTCGACATAAGCCCGGAGATACGCGCCATATTCATCCGTGTAGGTCTCGGGCGGGGTATAAGCCTGAAGTTTTGAGAGCATTGATCGATAGATATCCCTGTGCACCAGCTCCTGTCCTGCCAGGTGCCGGAAAAGGTCCTGGATCCGGGGTTCGGGCAGCTTCGCACTCATGTTCCGGTAGAATGCCTCCCCGTTTTCCTCGATACGAATTGCGAATAGCAGGATCTCCCGGGCGTCAAAAACGCTCATTTCTTTCTTCCCTTCACCTTGATCCGGTTCTCGGTGGCGCAATGGGGGCAACGCGCCATGGTTTCATTGTAGAGCTTGCCGCATTTTCCGCAAGCAACCAGCCTGACTTTGCAGTTTTTGCAGAAAACGGGTTCAAAACAGCTGAACACAAGCTCATGGTCACAAAATGGGCAACGGCATTTTTCCTTCATTGTTTATTACCTCGTTTATCCAGATAGTTCTGGATCGCTTTGTGCAAGGCGTCGGCTCCCAGATTGGAGCAATGCATTTTATTGAGGGGCAGTCCGCCCAGTTCCTTGGCGACGAGTTCGTTGGTTATTTTCAATGCTTCATCGATCGTTGTGCCCATCGCCATTTCACTTACCATTGACGAAACTGCGATCGCCGCGCCGCAGCCGAAGGTCTTGAACTTGATGTCGGCCAGCCGGTCGTCTTTCACCCTGATATAAAAGGTCATCATATCCCCGCATACCGGATTGCCGACCTCGCCGATACCGTCGGCGTTTTCGATCTCGCCGACGTTGCGCGGATGCTGGAAATGGTCCATTACTTTTTCGGAATAAAAAGGCATATCGTCACCTCACGTTTGTTCGGGAAATACCAGTTTCAGAAGAGGGGCGTAAATTTCGCCTGCGCCCAGTACTCTTCCTTGAGCAGATCCATCTGCTTGGAGATCGCGGCCAGGTGTTTTTGTTCCCATTCATAAAGCTGCTGGAAAAAAGAACGCGCATTATCCTCGTTTGCTTCGTCCATCATTTTGCGGTACAGGTCGACAGAATTGGATTCCAGGAGGGCCGCAATGCTCAACGCCGACATTTCAAAATGCCGATCCTGGATCCGGGTTTGCAGCTCATCAGAGAAGATAGGGCTCTTCCCATCAAAAGAGGATGGGTTGCCAAGCGTCAGGTCCTTTGCCCATGTACCATTGAGTAGAAGCTGGTCATATTTTTTCTTGAGTTCAACGAAATGCCTGGCTTCATCCTCGGCCAGGATCTTGAAAACCGATTTTGCCTTGATATCTTCGGTTTTTTCCGATGCGATGCGGTAAAATTGAATACCGTTAAGTTCTGTCTGCAGAGCTGTTTGCAGACCGCTTATTATTTTAGAAGTATCCATGGTGGATTCTCCTGTGACCGGTCGCTACCGCTCTTCCTCGAGCGAAAATTCCCGGATCCCGAACCAGAAGCCGGTGGATTCGATATTATCGATCTCGGCCTGGAGCAGGTCATAATGGGATTCTTCCATTTCGATTATCCGGTCGAAGATCTTCTCGGCTTCGCCATTTTTTATCTTCTTTTTGGCGTCGTTGTAGAAATCTATGGACTTTTTTTCCAGGTCCATGGCGGTTTTCAAAGCGCCGAGTTCATCTGCACCTTTTTCCGATTTCACCTTTTCGATCGACCGCAGCTTCGGTGTCAGTTTTTCGATAATGGAGACAGGTATTTCCCCGCAGGTCCAGACGCTTCCGCACTGAAGACCAGCCAGCTGTTTTGTCAGGATCTCCAGGTGGGTAAATTCGTCGCGTCCCAGCCGTATGAACATGTTCTTGCCGGTTTCGTCTTTGCATTCGAACGCAAAGTCAAGATAATGGACTAAACCATTTTTTTCGATTTCGATCCCGGTCTTTAAAATTTTTATCGCTTCTTCCATTTTACCTCCAGATTAAGATATAAATTATAATTAATTTAATATCTATGTCAATATAACTTTGGAACTCTCATATTAAAATTTACCTTATTCCCAGTCGTTAACCCATGTTAACCCGTGTTAACCCGTAACGCGGAATAATGAGCTTCTTTCATTTAGACTATATATATATGAAATGATTTATTGTAACTGTCTATTTTTAACTATAACAATTTTTTTGATAATAAACTGCGGTAAGGGCAAGTTCATTAACGCTTGACATCATAATAAGATATGGTATAATTTACTATCAATGGAGTAGACAGTGGGTCTGTTATTATTCACGATCTTAGGTGGGTTCACTTTAAAATGGCACTTACCGGTCGGCTGTGCAGTTGGGGTATCGGGTAAAATTCTTGTTGCCGACACGGATCGCGACAGCTGTTATGAGTTGTTTATCAGTGATTTCCAGCTGCCTGATAATATATATATTTGCGAACTACATCAACCTTATACATGGGAATTGGATTCGTTTTCAATCCTGCTATGGCAGATAGCATGTGATATTGGCGATTTCGACAATGATGGGCTAGCTGATTTATTATGTTATGGGCAAGAAACGGAATTTGACTCAATTATGACACTTGCCATATGTGAATCACCCGATTCACACTCATATCCAACTAATATTGTATGGTGTGACAAAGTAGGTCCACCATGGTTGATACCAACTGCATCAGTTTACGATTTTGACAATGATAATAAATATGAAATTATCCAAGTCTCCGCTTTTATGTATGGTAATACTGTATTCTATGAAAACTGTGGAAACAATCAATATAATATAGTTTTTGTTGACACTTTCAGTTATTATTCGCCTGATGCTAGCGCCTTTGGTGACTTTGATCAAGATGGAAATTTTGAAGGTATTTTTCCATCAAGCCAAACGATATTTTGGACCTACGAGAGTCCTGATAGTAACGTATATTTAAGGGTGAGTATGGATTCAATACCGACTGCGAATATATTTGACTGTATTGCGATTCCCGATGTTGATGGTGACGGGAAATGGGAGTTTATGCTTAAGGGAATACAAATACTGTCTCAGTTAATTGATGTTTTCATTTACGAAGCGGATAGTGATAATACATACGATTTGAAAAAATTTTGGCAATTTACTGGCGCAGATTATTCGGGTGGTCATTCCGATGCTAGCGATGTTGATGCGGATGGCAATACTGAGATTGTGATTGAAGGACCGAATACGGTAAACATTATAAAGGCGGCCGGCAACGATTCTTTTTATGTCTGGGAAACTTTGCCGGGCAATGCCGCCGGTTTTAATATAAAGATCTTTGACCTGGATAACAATGGCATAAATGACATCATCATGTCCGGCGCCCAGCAGACCTGGATCTATGAATATGTACCGGAAGGGGTAGAGGAACAGCACACTGGAATGATTATGACATCATTGAGCGTACATCCGAATCCGTTCCGGAGGAACCTTACGATAAAATATCAAATATCAAATACCAAATTCCAAACAAATTCCAAAATCCGAAATTCACCCCCACCCTTGCCCTCCCCCCTCGAGGGGGAGGATAAAGGAGGAGGGAATTTCCCGCATGTGTCGTTGAAGATATTCGATGCAGCAGGACGGCTGACAAAACAATTTAACCATTTATCCACCAATCAGCATGGCGGAATTCAACCATATAACCAAGTCATCTGGGATGGATTGGATGACGCGGGACGTCGTGTCCCTGCTGGTGTGTATTTCGTGCAACTCGAAGCAGAGGGCGAGAGGATTACTGAAAAAGTGATTCTATTAAGGTAATCTCTCAATAAAAGAATGAGATCGCATCGTTGTTCCTTTTGAATTTCTCGCAATGACAAGTATTTTTATATTGTTTCATTGAGAAAAACATCTGGATTCCCGCCGGAGTTTACCCCGTACCTGATACGGGGCGGGAATGACAGAATAAACAAAAAATTGAACCTGGCTGGATTCCCGTTTTCACGGGAATGACAAAGACACTACAGGAAAAACAACAAAACTGAGGGGTTGAAAATAAACTGAGAAATGACAAATAAGATGCTTGAAACTAAATAATAATTCTGTATAATACACGCATGCGGTTGTATGAATTCGAAGGCAAAATGCTTTTTAAGAGATTCAGGATCCCGGTGCCGGACAGTGTTCTGATCGATAGCGATTGCATGGACCGCCTGGACGGGGTCGTTTACCCGGTCGTGATCAAGGCTCAGGTTTTTATGGGCGGCAGGGGTAAGGCAGGATACGTGCAGCACGCGGTGAACCGCATAGAAGCTGAACTGCATATCAGGACCATGTTGGGCCGTGAACATGCCGGGTTCCGTATTGATAAAGTATTAGTTGAGCGGAAGGTAAATATCGTCCGTGAATTCTACATTGCCGCGATGATCGATCGCCTTGAGCATAAGCCGCTGGTGATCGCCCATAGCCGGGGAGGCATGGCGATCGAAGAAGTCGCGGAATTGGATCCGGGGTCGCTCGTCAAATGCAACCTGCCGATCGGTGAAAGACCATCGCCGTTCATTGGCCGAAAGATCGCGGCCGAACTGGGACTCTCTGGCGACCAGTTGAACCTCGGTGCCGGCGTCATCAACTGCATGTACAATATGTTCATCGCGCTCGACTGTAAACTGGTGGAGATCAATCCGCTCGCGCTCACGGTCGATAACCGTCCGGTCGCGCTTGATTCCAAGGTCGACCTGGACGAAGATGCCATGTACCGCCATCCCGAGTTCAAAGAAATGGGGATCACGGCGCGCCACGAGGTCGGCGAGCTGACACACAGGGAAAAGATCGCCAAGGCGGCAGGCATTCCCTATGTTGACCTGGGCGGCGATATCGGAGTTTTCCCGGGCGGCGCCGGGTTTGGGATCGCCGCCGTGGATCTGATCACTCACTACGGCGGAAAACCGGCTAATTTTATGGATTCAGGCGGCGCACCCACCCAGGAAAAACTGCGCGCCATGCTGGGATTATTGACCGACAATCCCGATGTCAAGGTGATATTCGGCGCAAGGTTCGGCGGGATATCAAGATGTGACGACTGGGCAAAAGCGGTGGTGCAGTATATCGTGGAGAACAAGCCCAGGAAACCGATGATCATGAGGATGGCGGGTAATATGGAAAAAGAAGGCAGGGTGATACTTGAAAAAGCTAAAAATAAGCACCCTAAACTGTTCCGCCAAATCAAGATCTATGCTTATGACACGCCGATCGAACAGGTAATACAAGAGGCGGTAAGGATAGCCAAAACAATAGAAAATGGTTAAATAGTTAAAAGGTTAAATGGTTGAAAAAAATACCAAAGAAATAAGATTTAAAACATTTGAAGACCTGGAAATTTATAAGAAAGCCCGAGAATTCAGGAAGAAAATCTATTTATTGATAAAGAAATTACCTTTAAAGGGAAAATACAATCTTGATCCCCAAATGAGAAAAGCCATTGTATCAATCACTAATAATATTGCGGAAGGTCACGGAAGATATCATTATCAGGAAAATATCCAATTTTGCAGGCATTCAAGAGGTTTACTGGAGGAAATAATAGATGACCTTAATGTTTGTTTAGATGAAGGTTACTTCCAAACTACCTATCTTGAGGACTTAAAAAATAACGGTTTTGAGCTCTTGAAAAATCTAAACGGATACATAAAGTATCTAAAGAGTATGAAAGACAAGGTTGAATAATGTTATTTAACCATATCACCAGTTACCATTTAACCAAAGGATGATATGGCAATTCTGATTGACCGCGATACGCAAACCATCGTCCAGGGGATCACCGGCACCAACGCTGCGGTCCACACGCGGCTCATGCTCGATTATGGAACAAAGGTCGTGGCCGGCGTAACCCCCGGGAAAGGCGGCCAGCGCATTGAAGACGTGCCGGTCTATGACACGGTTAGCGCGTGTTTGAGAGACAATCCACACGCCACGGTATCCAGTGTCTGGGTGCCGCCGCGCTTTGCCAGGGATGCGATCCTGGAGTCCATTGATGCCGGCATCAAAGTTGTTGTGGTCATAACCGAAAGGATCCCGATCCATGACATGTTAAAGGTTCGTCAAAAGGCAAAGGAAAAGAACGTGGTCGTGATCGGAGGAAATACGCCGGGTCTTATCTCGCCAGGCAGGTCATTGGTCGGTATGCTGCCAAAGATCGCCTTTCAGGAAGGGCGAATAGGCACGGTCGCGCGCAGTGGAGCCGTCACGTATTATGTCGCAAACTCGCTCAACCTTGCCGGGCTGGGAGAATCAACCTCGGTCGGCCTCGGCGGAGATCCTATTCTTGGTGCAAATTTTGAGGATATTCTCGCCTTGTTTGAAAAGGACACCGCAACCGATGCCGTGGTCATGGCGGGTGAGATCGGTGGCGTGTACGAAGAATTGGCCGCGCCCTACATTAAAAAAATGACCAAACCGGTCATCGCGTATATCACGGGCAAGGCGGCGCCTCAGGGAAAACGTATGGGGCACGCCGGCGCTATTGTCGAGGGTTCAATGGGCACGGCACAGAGCAAGATCGAAGCATTGAGGTCGAACGGCGCGGTCATGGCTGAGACTTTAAGTGCGATACCTTTCCTTGTGAAAAAAGAATTGAAGCTAGGAAGTTAAGAGGTTACGAGGATATGATAAAGACTGAAGTTAAGAGGTTATGAAGTTGGGAAGTTATGATTACAGAAAAGAGGAGTTGAAATATGTGGAAGTCGAGCATTTCAAAGATCGAACCTAACCATATAGTAACGCGCGGATACCGGCAGGAGGATCTGATCGGCAATGTTCCGTTCGCGTCCGTTTTTTTTCTTTTGCTTAAAGGCAGAATGCCACGGGAGCGCGAAGCGCGGATGATCGATGCCGTTCTTACTTCGTCCGTGGACCACGGAACCACCCCGCCTACGACGCACGCGTCAAGGATCGTCGCGTCGGCCGGGGTACCATTGCCTGCTGCAGTAGCAGCCGGCATTCTGGCGGTTGGCGATGTTCACGGCGGCGCGATCGAGGATGCCGCGCGCATTATGCAGGAATGGATGAAAAAGATCAAAAGTGAGCACTGGACTCATGAAAAAACGGCTCAGATGCTCCTTGCGAAACTGAGAAAAGAAGGAAGATATATGCCCGGTTTCGGTCATCGCATCCACACGCAAGATCCACGGACGAAGAGACTTTTCGCCCTGTCCGACAAGTTGAGGATCAGCGGGGATTGTGTTAAACTTACCCGCGCTATCGAGAACGAATTTGCCAAAGGCAAGCCTCTGCCGGTCAATGTTGACGGTGCAATCGCCGCGATCATATCAGATATGGATTTTGACTGGCGTCTCGGCAAGGCATTTTTCCTTATCGGTAGAACCGCAGGGCTGATCGCGCACGTCTATGAAGAGATAACCAGGGAAAAACCCATGCGCCGCATGTGTGATTCCGATGTCGAATACGACGGACCGTGGGAAAGAAACATCGAAGATATGAGGGTGAGAGGATATGAAGGTGTGAAAAGAACCGGAAAGACTAGACAGACCAGAAAAACCAGAAAGGCTAAAAAGACCAGAAAACGATAATGACGATCATAACGATATTAACGAACAAAACGATCAAAACGTTCAAAAGAAACCCATGACCCTTGTCGAAAAGATCCTGGCCAGAGCCGGCGGAAAAAGCAAGACAGTTCCTAACGAGATCGTGATGGCAAAGATCGATGTCGCAATGTCGCACGAGAACGCGGACGTCGTTATCAGATCGTTCAAAGAGATCGGGCTGGAACGCGTCTGGGACCCCGAAAAGATCGTGATCGTGTTTGACCATCGGATACCCGCGGAATCCGAAAAGACCGCCGCAACCCACAAGAGGATCAGAGAATTTGTCAAAGAACAGGGGATCAAATATTTCTACGACATGAAAGAAGGCATCTGTCACCAGATCCTGCCGGAATTTGGACATTGCCGACCGGCAGAGGTGCTGGTCGGCACTGATTCCCACACTACGACCCATGGCGCGTTCGGTACGTTTGCCGCCGGCATTGGGGGAACAGAAATGGCCGGCGTTTGGACGACCGGCGAGCTTTGGCTCAAAGTGCCGGAATCGTTTCGGATCAAAGTCACAGGGTTATTCAAAAAATATGTGTCGGCAAAAGATCTTATCCTTAGGATCATCGGCGATCTCAAAGCCGACGGGGCGGATTATAAATCCGTCGAGTTTTGCGGCGAATCGATTCGTGCGATGTCCATGCCATCGCGGATGGTACTGTGCAACCTTTCCATGGAGATGGGGGCAAAGAACGCCTTCGTTATTCCCGATGATAAAACTACAAGCTTCGTGAAAGCGCACACGGACAAACCGTTTACTGCGGTCTTGCCTGATGCCGACGCGAATTATGCCCGTGAATTCAACTATGACATTTCCAATCTGATCCCCCAGGTCGCCTGCCCTCATACGGTCGATAACGTAAAACCGGTGTCCGAGGTGTCAGGTCTGAAAATCGACCAGGCGCTCCTGGGCTCCTGCACGAATGGCCGGCTTGAGGACCTTGAAACTGCGGCCATAATTATCGAAGGTAAATCAGTGCACAAGGAGGTTCGCTTATTGATCATTCCAGCGTCGCGACGGGTGTATCAGGATGCTCTTCAGGCTGGTTACATTGAAATATTCCTAAAAGCCGGTGCTTTAATACTCAATCCGGGATGCGGCCCTTGCCTTGGAGGTCATCAGGGTTTACTCGCGGCCGGAGAAGTATGCATCTCGACTACGAACCGTAATTTCAAGGGCCGGATGGGCAGTCCCGATTCGTTCGTGTATCTGGCATCGCCGGCGACCGTCGCAGCATCGGCAATAAAAGGGGAGATAACCGAACCATGCCAGTACGAATAAATACTAAATACGAAATCCTAAATACTAAACAAGATCAAAGCACTAATTTTCTAAATCCCAAACTGTTTAGAACATTGGAATTTAGGATTTTGAGTTTGTTTAAGATTCAGATATTAGAGATTAGGATTTCATAAAATGATACAAGGGCAAGCCTACAAATTCGGTGATAATATCAATACCGACGATATCTATCCCGGAAAGTACCTTTCCATAACCACGGACCGGGAGGAGATGGCGCGTCATTGCTTTGAGGCTGTATACCCCGATTTTTTGAAAAACGCTAAAAAAGGCAATATCATCGTTGCCGGCAAGAATTTTGGATGTGGATCATCGCGCGAACAGGCGGCCACCTGCCTGAAATTTTTCGGCATCCGCTTTGTGATCGCCGAGTCGCTGGCACGGATCTTCTATCGCAATGCGATCAATCTGGGTTTGCCGGTCCTGATAGCGCCCGGTATAAAAGGAAAAATAAACCATGGCGATACGCTGACTGTGGACCTGCAAAAGGGGATCGTCAGGAACGAAACCACGCATGAATCCATTACGGTCATACCGTTGCCCGGATTCATCATGGACATAATCAAAGATGGCGGACTAATACCAAATCTGCGAAAACGATTAGGATTGGAGGTTAAAAAATGAAATACCGCTTGATCAAGGAAGAAAGGCCATATACTGGTGAACAACTGCACAGTAATTTTGCGTACACGACATTTGGGATAGTCGGTGATTCGATCGTCGCGTTTTGCGGGAGTTGCGATGTCAAGCTCAAGGAAATGGTGGACATCGAGGACCTTCGCGCTGGTAAAGCGATCTATTCTGAGTACATGCTGCACTTCATCGTCGAACACTACGATACGAACATCGAAATCGCGATCATGCGGCAACTTGTGCTCACGTGTATCATAAGGGACGCCATCAATGATATCAAGGGCAAAGCTATTGTGAAGCGCATCCATACCGACCTTTTCGAGGACGACGCTAAGCTGTCGATTTCGGTGGCGACCGTATCTCCATTATCTTCCTTAATACATTTTGGCATCAATATAACGTCGACGAACACGCCCGTGAAAACCAAAGGTCTGAAGGATTATGACATTGAACCTTACGAATTCTCGAACCTTATTATGGACCGGTACACCAAGGAGATCGAGAAAGTCCAGACGACGCGCTGCAAGGTGAAATGGGTGCAATGATAAATCCTAAATACGAAACTCTAAACTCTAAACAATACATTGCGAAAAAAACGTTTTTCGTTGTACGTTTTGGCTGCCCGTATCGTTATACGGCGCTGTAATACGGTAAAAGAACACCTATGACGATAAACGAAAGACGATACGAGTGGCGATGCCGAATAACGAGTAACGGGATAACGGTTTGTTTAGGATTTAGAAATTAGGATTTAGAGTTTAACATGCTTGGTTATGTAAGCGAAATTTTTACATCTGTCCAAGGTGAAGGGATCAAGATGGGGCAGCGGCAGACGTTCGTCCGCCTTTTTGGCTGTAACCTATCCTGCAATTACTGCGACACCCCCATAAACCAGAAGAAAAAGGGCGCGCTTATTGTCGGCAACAAGATCTTCCAAAACCCCGTTACGATCGACATGCTGATGGAATTCATCGATGCCCGCGAGGTCTCGATAACGGGCGGCGAACCACTGCTCCAGGTTGATTTTGTCGGCGCGCTGTGCGACCGGCTGCACGGGAAAGGCAAAAGCGTCTATCTCGAAACCAACGGCACGCTGTCACCGGAATTGAAAAAGATCATAAGAAAGATCGAATGGGTTTCGCTGGATTTCAAGATCCCTACGGCAACCGGCAGGCCGGGGCTGTGGTCTGAACATGAAAAGTGCCTACAGACGGCAATGCGGAAAAAGGTCTTCGTGAAGATGGTGATCAACGAGAACGTGCTGCCCCGGGAAATAGACAAAGTCTGTGCGATCATTGAAAAGGTCGACCGCAAGGTTCCGTTGGTGATCCAACCAGTGCATGGTTGCGTGATCCCCAATATCCTGGAGATCCAGAAAAAGGCGCTGAGACGCTTGACCGACGTGCGTATTATTCCGCAAATACACAAATGCATGAAACTGCAGTGACCTCGGACAGTAATCGTTAGACCGTAAGCGGTAAAAAAGCATAGGTCAAGCACGAAATTCTAATATCGAAATCCTAAACAAATTTAAAATCCTAAATTCAAATGTTCAAAATGTTTTGGATTTAGAAAATTAGTGCTTTGATATTGTTTAGGATTTAGGGTTTAGGATTTAGAATTTTAAAGCAGTTTATCCAATCTTTTCGTGATCTCTTGTTTAGGCACGGCACCGATAACTTCATCGACGACTTTGCCGTTCTTGATGAATTTCATGCATGGGATACTCATCACTTTGTACTCCAGGGCGATCTTGGGGTTGGTGTCGACGTCGAGCTTGGCGATCCTCGCTTTTCCTTCATATTCCTGCGCGATTTCATCCATCAGTGGCGATACTATTCGACATGGACCGCACCACTGCGCCCAAAAATCAACCAGCACGGGCATTGAACTATTGATCACTTCAGCATCAAACGTATCGTCAGTGACTTGAACAACGCTCATTGCACCACCTGGGGAAAATTAATAAATAGTGATTGGTGAATAGTTAAATATTTAACCATTTAACCTTTTAACAATTTAACCATTCTAAAACACCTGCTCAACGGTCTTTATTTCAGGTATTGCTTCCTTGAGACGTTTTTCGATCGCCATTTTCAGTGTGATCATGCTCATCGGACAACCGCCGCAGGCACCAGTTAGTTTTACCTTGACTACGCCGTCGTTGCTCACGTCCACCAGTTCCAGATCACCGCCATCCCTCTGCAGGTCAGGCCTTATCTGATTTAAAACCGATTCGACTTTTTCTCTCATTTTGTCATCCTTTCCTTCATCTTTCATCTATTAGACAAATATCTAAGTTCTTTGTTTATATATAAATATATTGATTTAACGTTGGATGTCAATGAAGTTGACCGGCCGTATATGAAATGTAATGATATTGCTTTCAAAAATATTTTAGATATAATCTCCCCATGTTCGAGCTTTTAGCCTTAAAAAAATACTACCGCCGATACTGGCTGGCGACGGTTTTCGGTATTTTCGCGCTCGCGGTGATCGACCTGTTGCAACTGCTGGTGCCGCGGATCTTGAAGACCGCGATCGATGACCTGGTGGTCGGCCGGGCAACCCCTGGTACGTTGATGTTTGCGTGCGTATTGATAATGTTGATAGCCTTGGGTGTGGCGGTCGGCCGCTTTTTTTGGCGCTACCTACTTATCGGTTCAGCCCGCCGGATCGAAAGGGAGCTGCGCAGTGATTTTTACAATCATCTGACCACTTTAGATGTCGCGTACTTTGACAAGACCAAGACAGGCGACCTGATGGCCCACGCGACCAACGACATAAACGCCGTGCGCATGTCGATCGGCTTTGGCCTGGTCATCCTGACCGATATCATAATCATGGGTGTTGCGTCGATCATAATGATGATCACCATCGATTTAAAGCTGACCCTGTATGCACTAATACCGTTCCCATTTATTACTCTTTTTTCGACTTTTTTCGGGAGTACGATCCATCGTTTGTTTGAAAAGGTTCAGGCATCTTTTTCGCTTCTTACCGAACGAGTGCGCGAAAATTTAGCTGGTATAAAAGTAGTTAAAGTATTTGTTCAGGAGCCATTTGAAATGGAGCGTTTTAGCGGTATAAGTACTGATTATATAATGAAAAATATGAGCCTGATAAAGGTCTGGGGAACCTTTTTCCCCATTATCATGTCGCTCGCGGCCGTTGGTATGGTCATTGTGCTTGGATTGGGCGGCCGTTATGTCCTGATTGGCGCGATCTCGGTCGGCTCTTTTGTCGCGTTCACTTCCTATCTCCAGATGCTGGTATGGCCTATGATCGCAATCGGCCGGGCGATCAATCTTTTCCAACGCGGTGCCGCGTCGCAGGGCCGTATAAATAAGATCATGGCTGAACGATCAACGATCAAAACTTTAAAGGGCACTCAGGAGAGGATAAAAGGACACATCGTAATCAGGGATCTGACCTTGACCTATCAGGGTAAAGACATACCGGCGCTCAACGCGGTAAATCTTGAGATCAGGCCGAACCAGTTCGTTGGCATAACCGGTCCTATCGGATCAGGAAAGTCGAGCATCGTCCATGTGTTGCTGCGACTTTACGAACCCCAGACCGGTTCGGTCCTGATCGACGGTCAGGACCTGAAAAACCTCGCTCCAGGTTTTATCCGTTCGCAGATCTCATTCGTGCCCCAGGACACATTTTTATTCTCGGATTCAGTAAGGAACAATATCGCTTTTGGCAACCCTGGTGCTTCGATCAGCGATATCGAGCGGGTTTGCCATATTGCCAGCATCCATGAAGAGATTCTTGAACTGCCGGATGGTTTTGATACTCGTATCGGCGAACGCGGGATAACGCTGAGCGGTGGGCAAAAACAGCGTCTGGCGCTTGCCCGCGCGCTGCTCCTGAACCGGCCGATCCTTATCCTGGACGACGCGTTCTCGTCGGTAGATGCGGAGACAGAGCGCGCGATCCTTAATGCGATCCGTGCGGAATTGCGCGGACGAACCTCGATCGTGATCTCGCACCGGCTGTTCGCGATCATGGACGCCGACCGGATCTTCGTTATGGAGAACGGATCGATCGCCGAAGCCGGCACGCACCGGGAATTGGTCAAACAGAAACGCCTGTACCATGATATCTACCGAACCCAACAGATTGAAATGAAACTGGAGACCCTGTGAGCATGGAAATGCAGCGACCTGATGAGATCGAACTGGGCAAGGTATTCGATTTCCGCCTGATCCGCCATTTGTATGGTTTCATGAAACCTTACATGCGTTACATTTTATTGTCTATGATCTTCCTGGTTGGCGCTATCGGCGTTGAACTGAGCTTTCCGTATATCAGCAAAGTGGCGATCGACGATTTCATAGTCAAGACCGGTCGGAAAGTCCAGACTGCCGAAATAGGACGCTATCGCGGGTTGGACACATCGACAGTATTCATGACGCAGGGGGATCTGGAGAAGATCGACCCGAAACATATACATGAGTGGGAGATCGGGCAGAAACTCAGCAAGGAAAAATACTACTATCTTGACAAACCCCTGACCACCCAGGCTCAGGAAGTTGTGGCACGGCACCCATCGCTGTTCGAAGATTACCCGGCGGTCGTGCTGGCGCCGTATGATCGGCTTAAGGAACTGACGACCCGGGAAACAGTTGCGCTTCGCGGTCGTGATTTCAATGGCCTTTACCGGATAGCTTTTATTTTTCTACTGATAATCCTTGCCGGTGCGGTCGTGAATTTCCTGCAGATCTATCTTTCCCAATACGCGGGCCAGCTCTTCATGCACGCCATGAGGATGAAGGTTTTCAAGAAACTGCAAGATATGGATATGCGGTTCTTTGACCACAACCCTGTGGGTCGTCTCGTGACACGAGCTACGAATGACGTGGAAGCGATAAATGAGGCATTTACTCAAGTTTTCTCGTCCCTGGTCCGGGATATCCTGCTGCTCATCGGTATCGTCGGTATTCTGATCGCGGTCAATATTCGTCTTGCGCTCATCGCATTCACGGTCATCCCGCTCGTGGTCATCCTGACATCTTATTTCCGGATCAAAGCCCGCGAGATCTACCGGGCAGTGCGGATCAAACTCGCAAAACTGAACGCAACCCTCCAGGAATACCTGTCCGGGATCCGGATCATCAAGATCTTCAGCCAGGAATTCGAGAGCGATCGCAAATTCGATGCTATCAATGCCGAATATCTTAAGGAGAATATCCGCGAAGTGACCCTGCTGTCTTTCTTCCGCCCCTTGATCGAGGTGGTCAGCTCGCTCGGCATTGCCCTGGTTTTGTATTTCGGCGGCGGACACGTCATCGCGGAACGAATTTCGCTGGGCGTGCTCGTGGCGTTCATCGCCTACGTGGAAATGTTCTTCAGGCCTATCCGCGAACTTACCGAATCCTACACGATGCTGCAATCGGCGATGGCATCCAGCGAAAGGATCTTGATCCTCCTGGATGAAAAGATCAGGATCAAGTCGGCACCCGGCGCCGTCAAATATCCCCAGGCCCGTGGTGACATTGAGTTCGATCATGTTTGGTTCCGGTATAACGAAGACGAAAGGGAATGGGTGCTGCGGGACGTCACTTTCCGGATCAAACCCGGGGAGCACGTTGCATTCGTCGGCGCCACCGGCGCCGGCAAGACTTCTATCATCAGCCTGCTCTCACGGCTGTACGAAATCCAGCAGGGCTCGATCCGTGTTGACGGCATCGATATCCGCTTCATGGACCTTTCCTCGTTGCGGTCCCATATCGGGGTCGTCATGCAGGATGTCTTTTTATTTGCCGGCGATATAAAATCCAACATCAGACTGAACCTTGATCTTCCTGACGAACGAGTAAAAGAGATCGCTTCCTATATCAACGCGGACCGGATCATCGACCGGCTGCCCAGAAGATATGATGAGAATGTTATGGAACGCGGCGTGACGCTGTCCATGGGGGAAAGACAGCTATTGTCATTTGCCCGGGTTCTCGCTTTCGACCCCCGGATCATTGTACTCGATGAGGCCACCGCTAATATCGACGCGGAAACGGAAAAACTTGTTCAGAACGGGCTGGCCAAGCTCATGGAAGGCAGAACTTCAATAATCATCGCCCACCGCTTGAGCACCATCAAGGATGCCGATCGGATCTACGTACTCCACCGGGGAGAGATAAAGGAGACCGGGACGCATGACGAGCTGCTTCGCAAAAAGGGGATATATCACAGTTTGTACAAGTTGCAGGCGCTGAGCTCGTAAAAAAAAATATTAGCAACCGCCTTAATTATTACCCTGCTATATGAAGGTTGTCAACTAGTGATTTTGTTATTTACATCCGGCCTCCGATCATTATAATTGGTTATCCGAAGCGGTACCTAAGCGGGAAACCCCATCCTGCTATTCGTCCATGAAGGGAC
>Ga0299912_10000750_pt1 | contig 26659 bp, 24 predicted proteins | sample RVTome_2_FD_207667 | JGI IMG/M metagenome (GOLD analysis project Ga0299912, IMG submission 207667) | Soil microbial communities from uranium-contaminated site in the Upper Colorado River Basin, Wyoming, United States - RVT95D214 (version 2) ... | reverse complement strand
ACGCTGCGAATAATAGAGTTGTACTTGGCATTGATCCAACGACCGGGAGGGTGCTTGTTCAGAATCCCACGAATGGCGGAGTGATGTTCGAGGTTAGTCCAGACACGAATCGGGGAGTTACGGTTGTGAATCCAACGAATAACAGAGTCGTATTTGCCGTTACACCGGCTGGAAGAATGGTGGTCCAGAATCCGGCTACCAGTGAGGTGGTCTTTGAGGTTAAGCCTGACGGCACGTCATTGCACAAAGGGGACGAGACTTTCGAAGGAGATGTGATCTTCAAAGGCCAGACCGGCAAAGGTGCAAAACTCGTGGATGCGAACGGAATCACTCTCGCCGGCTTCGGCCGCCTCGATTCTGCTACAGGACAGCGGCTGGGTGTCTACGGCAAAGCAGAGAAAACGGGCGATCTTGCCGGGGCCTTTGATGGCGATGTTGATATTAATGGAGAGATCTACGCTTCCAGCCTTCATATCGTCAGAGGGGTCGGGGATACGGTGATGCACTTCAACGCTGATGGGACGTCAGAGCATGGTGGACTTGAGACGTTTAAAGCGGGGCTACAGACGGTGCTCACAAATGGGAACATACTTCGGATTAATCCGAGCGAAGGGTTGACGCTGAAGACTGCAACTGGTCAATTCCGCGGTCACATGGATCCCAACGGGAATGCATTCTTCTATGGCAACGTGAGCAAAGGAGGAGGTTCATTCAAGATCGATCATCCGTTGGATCCAGCCAACAAGTATTTGTATCACTCGTTTGTCGAATCACCGGACATGAAGAATGTGTATGATGGTGTGGTCACGCTCGATGAGAATGGAGAAGCCACTGTGACGATGCCAGAGTGGTTCGAGGCGCTGAACAGGGACTTTCGATATCAACTTACAGCTATTGGTGCACCAGGTCCGAATCTCTATATTGCTGAAAAGGTTTCGGGGAATCGCTTCAGGATTGCCGGAGGATCACGGGGAATGGAAGTCTCCTGGCTGATCACGGGGATTCGAAAGGACGCTTATGCGGAGATGCATCGTATTCCCGTTGAAGAGTCAAAGCCCGTTGCTGACAGAGGACACTATCTGCACCCTGAAGCGTTCGGACTTACAAAGGAAATGGGCGTATCAATGCTTTCCGAATCAGAACGCAACAGCAAGGAAAACTCCACCAAAAGTTCTGGGGAGTGAGACAATCCAGTCATTATAACAACATTCGCGGAGGTAGCATGAAAGCGAGAACTCTTGCAATGTGGTCTGGTCTGTTTGTTCTCTTCATTATCGCGGAGCATACGGCCGCGCAGACATTTAAGGTTTCGTACTCGGTCTTCGGAGGAGGCGGAGCGGTGATCGCCGACTCGAATCATCGCATGATCAGCACCCTGGGCCAGCCGCTGATCGGCACCAGCCAAAACAGCGAGAACATTCACAAAATCGGTTTCTGGTATCCTGTTCAGGGTTTCATCACTGCAGTGCAGGGGCCGGTGAACGAGCTGCCAAGCGAATTTCGGCTCGAACAAAATTACCCTAACCCTTTTAATCCGTCGACGGTGATCCGGTATCAGCTCCGGGCGTCATCGCGAGTGGAAATCTCTATCTATAGCCTGCACGGGCAAAAGGTGCGCACGCTGCTTGCAGCCGAAAAACCTGCCGGCTTTTATGAGATTGACTGGGATGGCCGCGATGACAGGGGCAAGTCTGTCGCGACGGGAGTCTATTTCTATCGTTTGCTGACTGACGGTTTTGTTGAAACGAAGAAACTCTTGGTGTTGAGATAGTAACCAGCCGTCAGTGGGCTTCTGCCTGGATGTCTGCTGTAGGGTAAGCGAAGATCCGATATCTGCGACTCGCTACCCGCGGGGCGGGCACGGCTCAAATTCCGACCGAGTGGTGCGGAAGGTATTCGAGTAGATTCCTACACACTCTTGGCGGCGGCTTCCTGGAAGCGATGTTAATGATGCCGTGAAGATACAACTGTTCCAAAACGACAGTACGAAGCCCACAAACTGGGAGTGTGAAACGTCATTGGATGGCGCTGCAGCCTGAAAAACAGAAAGGCCTCACGGTGCTTGTGAGGCCTTTATACTTTTGTGGATTAGGGGAGGTCTAGGACACGTCCGCCGGCTTCTCTTCCTCTGTTTCAACATCACCTTCTTTGTCTTCAGGGGAAACGGTGGCGAATTTCAAGTCACCGCTCTTCTTGTTTACTCTCACCCTGATGATGCTGCCTTCCGGGAATTTCCCCTTCAGCAGCTCCTCGGCGATCGGGTCTTCAATATACTTCTGGAGGGCCCTCCGCAGAGGACGTGCACCGAACGAAGGGTCATAACCCCTCTCTGCAAGGAATTCCCTGGCGTGCTTGGTCAATTCAATCGTGATATTCATTGACGAAACACGCTTGACCAGATCCCGCATCTGGATCTGTACGATCTCCATGATGTGACTCTTTTCCAGCGGGTGGAAGATAATCGAATCGTCGATACGGTTGAGGAACTCAGGGTTGAATACGCGCTTGAGCGCATCCTCAATGACCGATTTCATCGTCTCGTATTCATCTTTCGACGTCCCTGAGCCGAACCCGAAGCTGACGCCGCGCTTCAAGTCTCGCGTGCCGATGTTCGACGTCATGATCAGGATCGTGTTTTTGAAGTCGACGCGACGCCCCAGGCTGTCCGTGAGGATGCCGTCATCCAGCACCTGCAGGAGGATGTTGAACACATCCGGGTGCGCTTTTTCGATTTCATCGAGCAGCACCACTGAGTACGGCTTTCGGCGCACCTTCTCGGTGAGCTGTCCGCCCTCTTCGTAGCCGACGTATCCCGGAGGAGCGCCCACCAATCGGGAGACGCTGAACTTCTCCATGTACTCGCTCATGTCGATGCGGACCAACGATTCCTCACTATCAAAGAGATAGCGCGCGAGCGCCTTCGCCATCTCTGTTTTTCCGACTCCCGTCGGTCCAAGGAAAATGAAGGAGCCGATCGGTCGCCTCGGATCCTTCAGCCCGGCACGTGTTCTGCGAATTGCCTTTGTTAGTTTCTCAATTGCCTCGTCCTGGCCGACCACCTGATCCTTCAACACCTTGTCCATCTTGAGGAGCTTTTCGGATTCAGACTGGGCAATCTTGTTCACCGGGATTCCAGTCATCATTGCGACGACATCGGCCATGTTCTCTTCAGTAACTTCATGAACGGTGTCCTGTGCTTTCAGCTCCCATTCGCGCTTGGCAATTTCGAGGTCGCTGAGCAGCTTTTTCTCAAGATCGCGCAATCGAGCCGCCTCTTCAAAATTCTGATTCTTGACAACCTGGTTCTTCGATTGCTTGATCTTTTCCACCTCTCCTTCAAGATCCAGTATCTCTTTGGGTACGTGGATGTTGGCAAGATGCACGCGTGAGCCGGATTCGTCAAGCACGTCAATTGCCTTATCGGGCAGGTACCTGTCCGTGATGTACCGGTCGCTCAGGCGGACTGCTGAGTCAATAGCCTTCTCGGCGTAGTGGACGCCGTGGTGCTCTTCATATTTGTGTTTGATGTTTCTGAGAATCTGAATCGTCTCATCCACGGTTGTCGGGTCGACCATAATTTTCTGGAACCGCCGGTCGAGAGCACCATCCTTTTCGATATACTGGCGGTATTCGTCGAGTGTCGTTGCCCCGATGCATTGGAGCTCACCGCGGGAGAGTGCGGGCTTAAACATATTGGACGCGTCCAGCGAACCTGATGCTCCGCCTGCGCCGACAATGGTGTGGAGCTCGTCAATGAAAAGGATGACATCCTTTGCCTTTTCGAGTTCATTCATCACCGCCTTCATGCGCTCTTCGAACTGTCCACGGTACTTTGTCCCGGCGACGAGGGCAGCGAGGTCCAGGGTAACAACACGCTTGCCGTGGAGCACACGCGAAATTTTCTTCTGCACGATCCGCATGGCAAGTCCTTCGGCGATGGCCGTCTTGCCCACGCCGGGCTCGCCGATCAGGACCGGATTGTTTTTCTTTCTACGGCTCAAGACCTGAGCCACGCGCTCGATTTCCTTTTCACGTCCCACGATCGGATCCAGCTTGTCTTCCGCCGCCATCCTGGTCAGGTCGTGGCCGAAGTTATCGAGGACAGGAGTCTTCGACTTCTCGGGTTTCTTCTCCGCGGCCGCGCCGTGGGGTGGGGCGGATGGCTTCCCGCTGATGATGTTGTCCAGTTCGCTTCTGACAACGTCGTAATGAATGTTGAACTGGTGCAGGATCTGGGCAGCAATGTTGTCGTCGTCGCGAAGGAGCGAGAGCAGTAAGTGCTCCGTGCCGATCACGTCCGATTTGTACAGCTTGGCCTCGAGGTACGTGATCTTGAGAACCTTCTCCGCTTGCTTGGTAAGAGGTATGTTCCCTATCGTCAGCGTGCCCCCCGATGTGCGGACTGTGTCCTCAATGGTCTTCTTGAGTTTGTAGAGATCGACCCCGAGGTTTCGAAGAATCTTTACCGCAATCCCTTCGCCTTCACGAATCACTCCAAGCAGCAGGTGCTCAGTGCCGATGTAATCATGACCGAGCCTCAGAGCTTCCTCACGGCTAAGCCTGATGACGTCTTGCACCCGGTTCGAAAAGTTGCCTTCCATCCTATTGCCCTAAACGTAAGTTGACGTAACCCTCTCCGTTCCTCCGCTTGGGGGAAGCACCAGGGTACAAAACTCTTAACGCATCAATGCGCCCATTAGTTTCCGTTGGTCTGATGCGTTCGAGCCGAAGCACCCTCGAAAAAATATAAATAAATCGGCAGGGTAAGTCAATGCAAAAGAAGCGCCGCATAATTGATGCACAGGCCTAGGATTTGAGTGCGACACCCTGTGCGGCTCCTCGCTTGACGAAGAATGGGGCATTCAGTATAATAGAGGGTGAAGAGTACTGCCAGGGTTGCTGCAGTTATGTCATGGCGTTAAAGGATGAGTAATATCGCCCGCAACCGTGCCTTCTCCCAGTGCTTGGAGCGTTGAACCATACCCATAGTACAAAACGGAGGGAATATGAAGAAAGGACAACTGCTTGTTCTTCTCCTTTTGCCCGGTGCGGCAATCGCGATTGGGCTCCTTGCGCAAACAAGCAGCGGCAATGAGCGTGTGTCGGCTCAGGAGGCGCGGGAGATTATTAGGACGGACCCCGCAGCGGTTGTCCTTGATGTGCGTACAGAACGGGAGTACAGAAGCGAAACGGGGTACCTGGCCAATGCAATTCTGATTCCGGTACAGGAGCTCGAGAAGCGCATCGACGAACTTGGGCCGTTTAAAGACAGGACGATTATTGTCTATTGCCGGACAGGAGTGCGCAGCGCAAAAGCTGCCAAGTTGCTGAACGATCATGGGTTCAAAGCCTTCACCATGGAGGGGGGCATTGTCAAGTGGAATGAACTTAACTTGCCCGTGGCGAAAGGCGAGGCTCGCTAGCTGAAGAACACTGTTCGCCGGCTGGTTTCGCATTTGACGAAAGGAGGTGACCGATCTTCGCTAAAGCGGAATGTGGACGACTACAGGTGTGTCGTCCCAGCTGCTTGTAGCCCTGCTCTCGCCTTCAACGCCCGCCTCGGTGATAATGAGAAAGGAGAGCGGACTGCCGAGGAAGTGAACCAACGGTTTGCACATGGCCTTGTGAGCGTGTGGAGTCAGGTGGATTGGCCGAATGGTCTCACGAAAGTGCGGCGACCTTGCATGCACCCGGCGCGCGCTTGAGGAGGTCTTCGATTACCGACCGAACACGTTGCCGAAATAGATCAAGCCTACGCAGGTAATGATCCAGAGGAATCCAGTAGTGAGTATCGTACGATCAGAAGTTACGGCGTTTGTCGGGTTTTCGATGGACGATGTGGTGTGTGTGAGGTAGAGGTATCGGAATACACCATAGAGAACAAAAACGGTGGTGTAGATCATCTTATCGGTTCCATACACCTCTATCGTCCGGGGCGCAACGGTGTACAGGGCGTAGGAGATAACGGCCCCAGCTGCCGCGATGGTTAACATCTGATCGAGAAAGCTCACGTCATACAGGAGCAGGACCTTTCGGTGGGTAACCGATCCGAGCTCCTTATTGATAAGAAGTTCCCCCCTGCGCTTCGCGAAGCCGAGGAACAGGGAGATAAACATTGTGCACAGAACGATCCAGCTCGAAACCTGGACGTCGATTGCGTATGCACCCGCCAGCACCCTCAACATGAACCCTGTGGAGACAACAAACACGTCAAGAAGCACCACCTCTTTGAGCTTCAGTGAGTAGGCGAGGTTGATCAAAAGATAGAGTGCAACGGCTATGGCATAATGGATATCCATGCCGACGACGATGAGCACAACGCAAATCAGGAGCAACAGGGCGGCGACATAGGCATGGGATTGAGGCACGGCGCCGGAAGCAATGGCGCGGCTCTTTTTCTCCGGATGAGCACGGTCCGCCTCAACATCCGCAATGTCGTTCAGGATGTAAATGGCGCTTGCGGTGAGAGAGAAACCAGCGAATGCTCTTAGAGCCGTTAGTAGCGGGGCGACCTGAAACAGCTCCTTGGCAAAAATCAGCGGCGCTAGAACAAAGAAGTTCTTGATCCATTGCTTCGGTCGAAGCAGGCTGATGTAGTCTCGCAATCGGGGTGCCGTACTGGCGGCCACTTTTATCGCCTTGAATATGGTGCAGGATATCTGACCATTGTAATAAGCACGTTGATGAATGTCAAGTACGGAGGATTTCATGACCCACGCCGAGCAGCACAAAATGATTGTCGAGCTGCGGGACTATGCTCGTAAGATGAGCCGGTATGATCAGGAAGACTTCGAGATGTTTGTCAGGCGTGACAAGGATGATGAGGACCTTGACACGCTGTCGCAAAAGCGTCTGATGCAGATGTATGATCTGTATTTCGTACGGAAGGGCAGGAGGCCATGAAAGGGGTGTTTGTAACGAAGTATGGCGGGCCTGAAGTGCTGGAGATTCGCGAAGCGCCCGTTCCACGCCCGGAGCCGACCCAGATTCTGGTCCGCGTAAGGGCTATCGGACTCAACTTTGCCGATGTTTTTTCCCGTTTCGGTGTCTATCCCAACGCTCCCAAACCGCCGTTTATCCCCGGGCTCGAGTTCTCGGGTGATGTTGTGGCGGTCGGTCAGGATGTGAAGCTGTTCAAGGGTCGCGAACGTGTGATGGGATACTGCAGGAACGGCAGTCATGCCGAGTATCTTGTTGTGGATGAGAAACTGGCAACGCAGATGCCTCCGGCAATGACGTACGAGGAAGGAAGTTCATTCTCTGCAGCATATCTCACCGCCTACCACGGGATCGTCCGGCTGGCAAACATCCGCAGTGGTGAGAAATTGCTCGTGCACGCGGCCGCCGGAGGAGCCGGACTGGCCATTGTACAACTGGCAAAACACTTGGGTGCGGAGATATTCGGGACAGCGGGAACGGATCAGAAACTTGAGCTTGTAAAAAGCTATGGCGCTCACCATGTGATCAATTATGTGACTCACGATTTTGCAGAAGAGGTGCTGCGGAGCACGAAAGGTCACGGCGTGGATGTTGTCATGGATTCGGTCGGCGGGGACACATTCAGAAAAGGGTGGCAACTTCTTGCCCAGATGGGACGTTATGTGCTTTTCGGAATCTCAGCCGTGACAGGAAAAGGATCGTTGAGCCGACTCAAGGCTGCGAGCGTGTTTTCCATGATGAAGCCGATCTTCCCTCCAAACCTCATTGGTGCGAATAAGGGCATCTTTGGATTCAACCTCGGAACGCTCACCGGGAAGGAGGGGTATTTCAGAGAAGTGATGATGGAACTGTTGAAGATGCATGAGCTTGGCGCCCTGAGACCGCACATTGGAAAGACGTTTCGCTTTGAGCAAATTGTTGAGGCTCATCGAACACTGCAGACCCGGCAATCGGTCGGGAAAGTCGTTGTGCTCTTGGATGAGTGACGGGCTCGCTCCTCTGTGGCCTTCAGTTCTGAGTGCTGTAGGAGATGACACAATAAGATGAATGCCAACCTTGCTGTAACCACGCAGCAGCGGGCATTTTCTCATCAGGTTACTCTCGTGAAAGTGCGAGTAAAATCCCGACAGCTTGTTCCTGCTCTTGTGCTGGATGCATATCGTGCCGGGTACTTCCCGATGGCTGAACCAGGTACCGGCGTGATTTCCTGGTATTCACCCGACCCGAGAGCCATCATTCCTCTTGAAACGTTCAAACTTTCGCGAAGTCTCCGGCAGAGGGTGAGGAAGCAGCTCTTTCAGGTCAAGGTGAACACAGCGTTCGAGCATGTGATCAGCCTGTGTGCTGACAGGGAGGAGACCTGGATCTCTCCAGAGATCATTTCGGTGTATACTGAATTGCATCGGATGGGACATGCCCATAGTGTTGAATCGTGGTACGACGAGCGACTCGTGGGAGGTCTGTACGGTGTTGCGATCGGGGGAGCCTTTTTCGGAGAGTCGATGTTCAGTACGATGACCGACTCGTCGAAGGTGGCACTCGTTTACCTGGTTGAGCGACTCAGGCAAAAGGACTTCTGCCTGCTCGATACGCAGTTTGTGAACAATCATCTCAAGCAGTTTGGTGTTGTGGAGATATCCCGATCGAGCTACCTCAAGCTTCTGAGCGAGGCTGTTTCCGTCAATACCCACTTCGTTGGCAGCTCCTGACTCCCCGACAGGTGGCCAGGCCTTTTCAGGGGGTGCAACAGAGCACGAATCAAGCAACCGGAGGGAGTAGGGCATTCAACAGCAGACTGAAAGGGTTGGGCAGGTGTTCGTTCCCCCTGTCCTTGTGATTCACCAGACAGAAGCGGGGCTGACTTCATGCTTTTTCTCACACTAGTTGGTCTAACCTCTTGCAACAGTCGCAATTTGTGTCTATATTCACCACAGGAAGTAGATGTTTGTGGGATGGCATAGTCACTCGACTGGCGTTGCGCATGTCTGATCTTTGTAAGGAGAACTGTCGATGGTTGTATCCCGCGGAGAGCAGAGAATCGAGCGTGTAACGATCACGCTAGTTCCCACAGCTGATGAACGCAGCTTTCGTCACGTGCCTTCGACGTTCAGCCTGACTAACCGCCGATATGGCTGGCGCCATTATGAGGCGGTGGAATACATGATTGTTCCGAGAAAGATCTCGAGCAACGAGGTCAAGGTAGATATGTTTGTCGGATCGACGAAGAGGAAAAGGATTCTGGCATCCGATGTGCAAAAGATTGTCCATGGTTTTGTGAAGACGAAGATCCATTCCGAGTGGCAGGGCTTAAAGCTCGCCAGCATTAGTCGCGCCACTGTGGCAGCTCCACCCGAACAGATCATCAGGCGTGGAACTATTGAAGAGATCCTCGGAACAAACCTCGAGTTGTAACATCCAAAGCGCTTTGCATGTCCGGCATCGGCGGTGACAGACCGTCGATGCTTTTTGTTTTTCCCGGACTGAAGTAGCGAGGACCGGGGCTAACTGATCGCGGAGCGGAGCTCCGAGGGGGGGTATGAGTCCCCGCTGCCCGTTCAACCGTATCGCGATCGATGGGGACAGCAGTTCATCACTCACAACACCTGCATTCCAGATTCAACACAGCCATGAACCAGACGGTGATTACACAAACCGCCTCCGGACATTTCTCTCCCTCGAAGCGGGGAAAGGTGAGAGACATTTATGATCTCGGCGACTCGTTGTTGATTGTCGCTACGGACCGCCTTTCGGCGTTTGACGTAGTGTTCCCCGATGGTATTCCGGACAAGGGAAAGGTATTGACGCAGCTCTCGGCATTTTGGTTCAACAAGCTCTCACACATCGTTCCGCATCATCTTCTCTCGGTCGATGTGCAGAAGTTTCCGGAGCCGTTCCGCTCTGCGCCGGAAATTTTCGCTGGCAGGAGCATGCTCGTGGGGAAAACAAAGCCGCTGGCTGTCGAGTGTGTTGTTAGAGGATACCTATCCGGCTCCGGATGGCAAGACTATAAACAGACGCAATCGATTTGCGGTGTCGGGATCGTGCCGGATCTGAAGGAATCGGACAGGCTTCCTGAACCGATCTTCACTCCGTCGACCAAGGAAGAGGTTGGCACCCACGACAGGAACATCTCCTTCAAGGAAATGGTGGATAGTGTCGGAGAGGAGATCGGTACGACGGTCCGTGATCTCTCTTTGGCAATCTACAAGCACGCTGCCGACTATGCCGCGACACGAGGCATCATCATTGCCGACACGAAGTTTGAGTTCGGAATTGACGACCACGGCAGGATCATCTGGATTGATGAGGCGCTGACTCCCGATTCATCACGGTTCTGGCCGCGCGATCGCTACGCGCCGGGCGGCCCGCAGCCGAGCTTTGACAAGCAGTTCGTTCGTGACTACGTCGTCAGCATCGGGTGGAACAAACACCCTCCCGCTCCTCGATTACCTGAGGATGTTGTAACGGTGACTAGCCAGAAATACCGGGAAGCATTGGCGCTGCTGACCGGCCAGGACGTCAAATAGCGACCTGATCACCGTCTCTCCCCCTCCAGCATGCTCTGCTTGCAGAAATGCAGCAGGTGGAGACCATTTACTTCTTCATCCCCGCCAAGGCCCTTCCGTCCGCCGCAGGATTCCACCGACATGCACTCCTGGAGCCACGGTAAAACTACTACATGTCATAGCTCTCATTGAAGAGCAGAGATATCCCGCCTGCGGTCATGATCATTGAGCCGGTTGAAGGAAGGCTGCGATCAAGGAGGCGAAGGGCGAGATCGCAGTCCGCGAATTCTGGAACTGCTGTGCGTTGATACAGACCGATTACCCGTCGCTTGATGAACCGCTGGTGTCGTCGGTCGTAAAAAGGGTATGAAAGTGGGGGGGGACGAAAATCGGCTGACACATGCTGCAGTCGTCGACCGGCTGCCCGACGAAGCGGGGCCCTGCGCTGGCTGGCGCCGAAAGGATTGGAAACCAACAGGGCATCTCTGACTCACTTAGGTTGAGGCGGGCCGAGTTTTTTCCAAGCTTGGAGCAGCGGGCCGGCGCGGACCTGCGCGCAAGGGGCAGTGTGCTTGATCCGCTGGTGCCATAGTGGATCAGGGAGAGCACTTGGAAGAGGGCAAATTGTACCGGGCGGGCGGAAGGGAGGGAAGGTGCTGCTGTGTGGAACTGCAAGTGGCTGGTACAGCGATATACTCAGGTCCGTGTGTGAAGAGTACTGTTTTCCCATCTCGTCTATCGCGGTTTCTCACCAGGTTTCCTAAAGACACGATTGTCGCTGGAAAGATCTCAGTCCTATTGGAAATAATCACAGGCTTGCCTGCCCTCCAGCGTGACGCCATTACTCCTGAAAAGGGAGGTTTCATAGGACCTCGTTTCTTTTCCCGTTCTGCTCGATCGGTACTTCTGTGACCGATGGAGGGTTAGCTCTTGAAAAAAGCTCCCTCTGAGCGAAACCTAGCCCAGGTTCTCCCTCCTTGCCGAAATGTCTTCTTTTGCCTCATGGCCTTCCCTTTTGAGATCCTGGGATTCGCAGGGGCCTCGTAACGTATTGAAACATATTAACTTCAGACACGACATGACTCCCTCAAGCCATTAGACATTATGGCTTCAGGATCCCTTCTTGAATTCTTATGGAGTTACACAATCAATTTAAAGTGATTGTTTAAAAAACCACTTGCCTTTTGCATAAGAATTAAGTAATTAGGTGGCGATTCCATACTTTCTTGCAGAGAAACGTCCACGGAGTCAACTATGTCTGAACAGGTACGGTTAAAGGACATACTTGAGAGCATAACCGGCGGCTTTTTTGCGCTAAACAGTCAGTATTGCATAACCTATTGGAACCATGCGGCCGAAGCCGGTACGGGGTTAAGGGACACCGAGGTCTTGGGTAAGAACGTTTTTGAGGTGTTTCCAAATGCATCGGGTGCGCCCTTGGGTGAGATGTATAAGCTGGCCATGGAGACGAAGACATTTCAGAACATCGAAACGTCATACAAGGACGAGCGATTCGAAGCCTGGTTCGATGTACGAATCTATCCGGCTGATGACGGATTGTCGGTGTTCTTCCAGGACATTACTGAGAAGAAACGGGAGCAAAAGCGGAAGGAAATTCTGATTGCAGTCTCGGGTGCGATCAACGATTCGACGCATCTCGATGAGCTCTCTTTGCGAGCTGCAGAAAAGATAGCCTCGCTGTTTGAAGTTCCCGCGAAGCTGATCTGCATTTATCTCTACGATCCCCGCGGCAACGAGATCCGTCTGGTGGCGCCGGCTCTTTTTGACGTTGAGTTTCCACACGACGTTGTCCATCAGTCGGTCCAACCCGATGCTCCGCACCTTGCGGCGCAGGCAGCAGTCAGAAAAGAAGTGATTCTCTCCGATGACCTGACAAAGAGCACAGTGGCAGGCATGTTTTTGGAGGAGATGCAGCAACTTCGACTGAAGACGCTCGTTGTCATGCCTCTTGTTGTTCAGGGAGAGCTCCAAGGCGTTCTCGAGACTGTCTCGATTAAGGAAAAAGATTTCATCGGGGAGGAGCTTGAGATCCTCTCAGTAGTTGCCAACGAGCTAGGGGGAAGAATGGGCCGGACACGTCTGATCGACGAGCTGCGTTTGAAAAACCTTGAGCTCGAAACGCAGACACAACGAGCAGCCGAAGCAAGCGATACGTTGAAGAAATTCCTGGCAACCTTCTCTCACGAGCTGCGATCCCCCCTTAATTCGATCATTGGGTTCTCCGATTTGCTCACGGCGCGATTGGGCGAGTTGTCGGCTCAATCAGCGCAGGAATTTGTCAAGAACATTCACACAAGCGGCAAGCATCTCCAGCAGATCATCAATGACATCCTCGATCTTTCCAAGATTGAAGCCGGCAAGCTGGAATTGCATATCGCAAGCTATCCAGTGTCATACTTCCAGGAGAGCGTCCAACGAGTGCTTGCGGCTGCGATTGCGGAGAAGGAGATCCATCTCGAATTTGCATTCTCCACGGAGTTCGATGAGATCGTGGTAGATCAGATCAGGTTCAAGCAAATTCTGATCAACCTGATCTCCAATGCAATTAAGTTCAGCAACAAAGGCGGCACCGTTTCCGTGACCTCCGAGCGTGTGGGCAACGATATCCAATTTGTGGTGCAGGACAATGGCCTAGGAATCAAACCCGAAGAGCTTCCGTTGCTGTTTAAGCCTTTCAGGCAGGCCTCAAGTGGAAGGGAGATGAACAATCAGGGTATCGGTCTGGGTCTGGCCATCACAAAAAAGCTTGTCGGATTGCACGGCGGGACAATCTGGGCGGAGAGTGAATGGGGCAAGGGAACGCGGGTCAGCTTCCGGATACCGATGATCGTCGATGCTGCATCGGAAAGAGTGATGCAGGCGGGTATGCTGCTTGATGCACTCGAGCGACAGAACAGGATCCGGGAATCCGGCGAGAAACCACTGGTTCTGATCGTGGAGGATTCACCACAGGCGGGCGAGCTCCTCCGGCTGCATATTGAGTCGGCCGGCTATCGCGTGGAGATAGCGAGGGATGGGGCGATGGCGGTCGACATGGCGAAACGCCTTCGTCCCAGCGTCATCACGCTTGACGTCCTGCTGCCGGTAAAGGACGGCTGGGAGGTTCTGAAAGAACTGAAGCGCCATCCGTTGTGCAAGCACATCCCCATTATTATCGTCTCAATTATCGATGAGAAAACCTTGGGCTTCAGTCTTGGCGCGGTCGACTACTTCGTCAAGCCCGTGAACAAGGACGATCTACTACAGGCGTTGGACAAGGTTCACATCATACCGAAGCGGGGTCGGCCAAGGCCGAGGGTGCTTGTCATAGATGATGATCGGGCTGCCACCGACCTTGTGCAGGTAATTCTGGAAAATGAAGGTTACGAGGTTCTCAAAGCCTTTGATGGGAAGGATGGTGTTGAACTGGCCGCGCGAGAACACCCAGACCTTATCATTCTTGACCTCATCATGCCCGAAATGTCGGGATTTAATGTCGCTTATCAATTGAGGCAAATACCGGCCACAAGGGCTATTCCCATCATAATCCTCACATCAATGGAGATTGATGAAGAAACACAGACGCAGCTCGGGGCGTACGTTTCGGGGCTCATTAGCAAGGCAAGATTCACGAAAAAGGACTTATTGCGGGAAATAGGCAATCTGGAGAATATTCGTTGACTCTGGCGGGACAGAACGTATTCGGCATCACCTTTTCGTTATTGGGGCTTGACTCAGCCAACGTTTTGCATTATATTAAATCACGTAAATCAAGAAAATCATAAACTTAGTCTGTCGGAACTACAGTGGTAATGTATAAAAAGCCTCTGAGCGTTGGACAGGCGGCAGAGATCTGCAGGGTGAGCAAGAAGACCGTCCTGAACTGGATCTACGACGGTGCCCTTAAGGCGTTCACGACGTATGGAGGACACTACAGGATCTGGCCCGCAAATGTGAAAAAATTCCTTGACTCATCAGGAATGGATATTCCCTTCGAGTTCATCGATGATAGAACAACGCACATCCTGATCATCGACGACGACGACGCCTATTCCCAAATGCTGAGGGACGCCATCGTTGCCGAAATCCCCTCAGTGGAGGTGGTCACGACTGATGATGGCTACGAAGGACTGATGTTGATAGGTGAGATCAAGCCTCAACTCGTGATCCTTGACATCAAGATGCCAAAGCTCGACGGCTTCCAGGTGCTCGAGCTTCTGAAGAACAGGAAGACCGAGCACGACATGAAGGTTCTTGTTGTTTCGGGCTACCTTGACAAGACGACAAAGGAGCAGCTGTCAAAGTCGATTGCGGACGGGACGCTGGACAAACTGACAGATGTGAGCATTTTGATGAAGACCATCACGGCGATGTTACGGTCGGAAAAAGCGCCCGTTGTTGATGAAACTGCCCGGTGAGGCTCGATGGGGAGTGCAGAAAACGAAGTAAGTAGCATGCAACTTCAGGTTGAGAATCTGAGAACTGCAATCAGAGAGATCTCGCATGAGATCAGCAACCCTGTCGGTGTACTACGTATGGCCACGTATTTTCTTGAGGCGACAAATCCCAGCCCCGAAAAGAAATCGCATTATATCAGCCTCATCAATGACAGCCTTGACAAGATCGAAGCCAACCTGCAGCGGCTGAAGATTCTCCGCGAGAATCCGACCAAGAGAATCAGCGAGATACCGTATCCCGGAGAGGCGTCGACCTCTCCGGAGACACAGACACCGTTGTCTTGACATTCATCCCTCCGAAGCGTAGCTTACGTATAGCATTTATATTGGGTCTGTGAACCTAGGCGGCATCAATCCGCTTCACCCGGCGTGAAGAATTCAATTCCATCTCTCGTAGTATTCCTTGCCATTCTGCTCCCTGGCTGCAGCAAAGCGCCCACACTGACCACCCACTCTGCCGATGCGCTACGCTTTTACAGGGATGGGGTATCGTTATACGATCGATTCTATTACGCCGAGGCGAAAACCGCGCTCGACAGCTCATTGGCGGCTGACTCGGCGTTTGCCATGGCCTGGCTTCGACTCGCCGTTCTGTATTCATCGACAGGCATCGAGTCCGCAGCGCGCGCTGCTATTGAGAAGGCGACGCAACTTGCACCGCGAGCAACACAGAGAGAGCGATTGTTCATTTCGATGTGGGAACGCCGGCTGCGATATGCATACAACGACGCAGCCCTTGTTGCGGATTCCCTGATCCGGCTCTACCCGGACGAACGCGAGGCGTACGTCTTTCGCGGCATGCTCTACGCGTACAGCAAGAGATTCGACGCCGCGATCCAGATGTACCAGAAGGCAGTCGAGGTGGACACCAGCTATGCCCTGGCCGTCATGATGTTGGGGTACGCGCACTCCGATGCGGGCGAAAACGAGGAAGCGCTCCGGCAGATGGAGCGCTACATCCGCCTCGCTCCCGACGCGGCTGACCCGCGCGCAAGCTACGCCGACCTCCTGATGCGCGTCGGACGGTACAAGGAAGCCCTTGAACAATACCAGAAATCGTTGGAGTTGAAACACGATTACTGGTATTCAATCCGGTCGATCGGAACGGTGTATCTCACCCAGGGTAGGCTCACGGAAGCCGGGCAGCAGTTCCACAAGGCGTCGCCATACCCTTTGCAGAGTGTGCAGTTCAAGGCTTCAGATCTGGCTTCAGATGCATATCTTGAGATGCAGCGCGGCAAGTACTCCGACGCACTGCGCCTGTATCGAGAAGCGCTCGCCGTCGATTCCTTAAACGGAAACGCCGCATTCGGAATGGTGCAGGCACTTGGGAAATCGAAGGATTTCAGGGAAGCGAACCACGTCGTCGAGGCCATCAGACGGGAGCTAGAGCGGCGCAATCTCACCGAGTCACCAACGATGCACGACTATTACCTTATGCTGGCGCGGCTCTGGACCGAAGAAGGCAAGCTCGTTGAAGCGCTCGCGGCCTGTGATAGCGCTCTGGATTTTTCAACTCCGCTCACCAGAAGTTCGGTTTACCACCAACTCGCGGAGATCTATCTCCGCCGGAAGTTGTATGATTCCGCCCTCGACGCCTGCGAGGAGGCTTTAAGAGTGAACCCCAACCAGCCGGAGGCCCTGCTCACGCTGACAAAGGTGTATGCTGCAACGGGCGATAAAACAATGGCAAAGGAAATCGGGGACCGGCTGCTTGATCTCTGGAAGGGTGCCGATCCTGACTACCAGAATGGTGTGGAGCTCCGCCGCATTCTGAAGATGTCGCATCCTCCCGCCTGAGTGGCACACACCTGTGCCTACCGGCGGACGACGCGTCGCGGAGGCATTGAGCTCTCCCCGTCGTTGTGATTGCCCACCTTTTTCACTACCTTTCACCGTGTTTTCCACACACGTGCTCCAACTCTCCTGCTGAATTTGTATGGGATTCAGTTGCGGGATTGTCGGGCTTCCCAACGTCGGAAAGTCCACACTATTCAATGCGATCACGGCTGCTGGCGTGGACGCGTCAAACTATCCATTCTGCACGATCGATCCCAACATCGGCGCCGTTGCGCTGCCCGACCAGCGTCTGGAAGTTCTCCGGGGCTTGTACAGACCTCAGAAGGTAGTCCCGACAATGATCGAGTTTGTTGACATTGCTGGCTTGGTCAAGGGCGCCAGCAAGGGTGAAGGGCTCGGAAACCAGTTCCTCTCTCATATTAGGGAAGTCGATGCCGTCGCGCACGTCGTGCGCTGCTTTGATGATCCGAATGTTGTGCACGTTGACGGTACGGTCGACCCGCGCCGCGATATCGAAGTCATCGAAGCCGAGCTGATTCTGAAGGATCTCGACACCGTGGAAAAAAAGAACGACGACGCATCCCGCCGCGCGAAATCGGGCGACAAGAAGGTGAAGGCAGAAGCCGAATTCTATGCACGGGTGCGACAGCATCTCCTCACGGGTCGACTTGCCCGCTACCTGACTGTTGATCACGACGACGAGCGCGTATGGCTGCGTGAGCTGCACTTGTTGACCAACAAGCCGGTAATGTACGTCTGCAACGTGAACGAGAAGGACATTGTGTCCGACAGCGACTATGTCAGAGCCGTTCGCGACATCGCCGCCAAAGAGGGTGCCAAGGTGGTGACCGTCAGCGCCGCGATGGAAGCCGAGATTGCAGAGATGCCGTTGCACGAACGCAGGACTTTTCTTCACGAGCTCGGGCTGGAAGAATCCGGTCTCGATAAGGTGGTGCACGAAGGTTATGACCTCCTCCATTTGATCACCTTCTTTACAACCGGGTCCAAAGAGGTACATGCGTGGACGCTCCGAAAAGGAGGAACCGTGCTGGAGGCGGCCGGAATGGTCCACACTGACTTTGCGCGAGGGTTCATCAAAGCCGAAGTAATCAAGTTCGCAGATATCGCCCGGCTTGGATCCGAGCTGGCTGTAAAAGAGAGCGGGCTGCTGCATATCGAAGGACGGGAATCTGTGATGGAGGATGGTGACATCCTGTACGTCCGATTCAACGTCTGACAATGCGACGATGGATCCGATGCGGGAGGAGGTCGACGCGTTCATCGTTCAGTTTGTTGGCGATAAGGTCTTTCACAGGGAAGCAATGGGAAGAGAATCCCCACATGGGAGGACAACTACGTGCGGCTCCGGGCGGAAGAAAACCTCCGCCTTTGTGCACTCACCGGTAAGCTACCGGATTTCCATCTCGACATCCGGCAGATTGTTGGACCTCGGTGTGGCCGGGTGATGAGTTCGTCCTTCCGACGCACCGGGCTCTCGATGGGGGAATGACGGAGGATACGATCAGGAAATAAAAGGAAAATCACTCACTATTTTACGTGTATCATTATAGGAAGGAGCCACCTGTGGTGAACAAGAGCATGCAGGATGCGGTAAACGAGCAAATTAAACATGAATTCATTTCTGCGTATCTGTATCTCTCGATGTCAGCCTTTTGCGGGTCAATCAACCTCCCCGGTTTTGCAAAGTGGTTGCGCGTCCAATGGGCGGAGGAGCAATCCCATGCGATGAGACTGTTTGACTACCTCTACGTGCGTGGAGGCCGGGTAGTGCTGCAGGCGATTGATCGTCCACCGGCCGAATTCAAATCACCGTTCGATATCTTTCAGCAGGTTCTGACCCATGAGCAGAAGGTCACCTCACTGATCAACAAGCTGTACGACCTTGCCCTCAAGGAGAACGATTATGCAGCGCAGGTGGAGCTCCAGTGGTTCATCAAGGAGCAGGTTGAGGAGGAAAAGAACGCTACCGATATCGTTGAGCAGCTCAGAATGATTGGCGACAACACGTCGGCGCTGATGATGCTCGATCGTCAGCTGAGTGTGCGCGGCGCAGCAGAATAAACGCGGCCTGTTGCACAGCAGCGAGGGTTCCCTGCTCATGCTGGTCGTGACACTTTCAGAAGGAGGAACCATGGCAACGTTCATTCTTTTGACAAAACTCTCGTCGGACAGTCTGGGAAATCTACACAAACGTGAGTCGGTCGGACGCAAGTGGTTTGAGGCCGTAAAAGCAAAGTGTCCGGAGGTCAAGTGGATCGATCACTACGCTCTTCTCGGCCCCTTCGATTTCATGGACATCTATGAGGCCCCCGATCCTGAAGCGGCGGCAAAGGTGTCGATGATCACGATGTCCAAAGGGGCTGTGAAGGCCGAGACCTGGCCCGCGCTTCCGTATAAGCGATTCCTGAAAATCGTGCAAGAGCTCTGAAATCGAGCAGGTGAACGGCCACCGGACGCGAGGTTTGTTCATCCGACGGCAGGCATCCGGAAGGCACCCGCCGTGGGAGTTCGATGATGCCAGGGGGTAGCCGCCGGGAGAGATGCGTTGTTGGGTCCAGGATTGCAATGCTTTGGGCCCGATGGGGACGCTCTCCGTATCGTTGTTCAATGGGCACACACATCCATGAAGAACCCTTCAAAGACCGTCCGGTATGGGATCGTCGGCTTCGGGCGATTCGCCGAGATGGTAATTGCCCCAGCCCTACGCGGAGCTGCCCACTCCGCTCTGGTTGCTCTTCAAAAGCGATCGCTGGCTGAAGCGCGCGAGAAGGCTCGTGTGCATTCAATCCCCCTCTCATTTGATTCCGTGCAGGAGCTCGTCGCTCACCCCGATGTCGATGCGGTGTTCATCGTTTCCGCTAATTCGTGTCACTGCACCGAAACGATTGCAGCTGCTGAAAACGGGAAACACGTCATCGTCGAGAAACCCATTGCGATGAATGTTGTCGAGGCGCAGCAGATGATCGACGCATGCGCGCTTCACGGCGTGAAGCTGATGGTTGGGCATATGGTCCGCCTGTCGCCACTCAATGTACGCTTGAGGGATCTGATCCAGTCAGGCGCCCTCGGCCGCGTCACCGTTGCACGGGCCGACTTTGTGTACGACGGGCGATTGAGCCATCGGCCCTGGTTGTATGACAGGGAGGTGGCAGGGGGAGGGCCGGTGTTTGATGTTGGTGTTCACTGTCTTGACACGCTGCGGTTTGTGCTGCAGGACGAGGTCGTCTCCGTGAAATCCGAAATGAACCCTTTGCCCACCGAAAAGAGAACGGAGGCAAGCGCGCAGCTCCTTTTGCGCTTCTCAAGAGGTACGATCGGCTCGATCTATTGCTCGTTTGAAGCGCCAATTCGCAAGAGCTTCATTGAGATCAACGGAACCGACGGCGTAGCTTCGTCAATCGACTTTACGATCAGCGGCGCGCGTACAGTGTTGACCATTACACGCGGTCGAAAGGATCTCCCGTCGGAACGGGTCACTGAAGAGTTCCAGGTCCCAAATCTCTATAGAGATGAGATTTCACACTTTTCTGAGTGCATTCTCAATGACAGTGAGCCATCGCTCTCCGGCCTGAACGGGCTGCAAAACCAGCGAGTGCTAGATGAGGCGATGAAGACACCACCATGATTCCAGTGATGCCGGTTGGGCCCTTATCGAACCCAATCCGGTCCTATTGTCCAACATCAAAAGAGGTAAATATGCATTCCGTCTCTCGTTTTTTCCAGCTTCTTGTCGCGTGCATTCTTGCCTTTGTGTATGCAGGCGAATTGGCGACCGCGCAGCCAGCTTTGCCGGTGCCCCAAGCCAGTCCGCTGGCGAGCATTTCACAAACGATTGGAATAACCAACGTGACCATTACGTATCATCGTCCCGGCGTGAAGAACCGGAAGATCTGGGGCGGACTCGTTCCCTATGGTGCAATCTGGAGAGTGGGCGCTAACGAGAACACAACCATTTCATTTAGCGATCCAGTGAAGGTCGAGGGGAAAATTCTGTCTGCAGGTAGCTACGGCCTTCATATGATCCCCTCAGAGAACCAGTGGACGATAATTTTCAGTAAAAATTCGACATCGTGGGGCAGCTATTTCTATAAAGAAAGCGAAGACGCGCTTCGTGTCATGGTGACTCCCCAACCGTCTGAATACCGTGAATGGATGGGTTTTGAGTTCGAGGACCTAACCAACAGCTCCGCTGTGGCGACGCTCAGGTGGGAGAAGCTCAAAGTTCCGATCAAGATCGAGCTGGACGAGCGGGAGACCGTACTGACGCATGCCAGGGATTCTTATCTGCGGGGGTCGGCGGCGTTCTCATGGCAAGGCTTTAACCAGGCCGCAAGATACTGCCTGCAAAACAACGTGAACCTCGAAGAGGCCCTGGCATGGGCTGACAAGTCAATCTCCATGAACGAGAACGTGACCAACCTGACGGTGAAGGCGGGCTTGCTCGAAAAGTTGGGAAAGGCGATTGAGGCCAATGCGGTGCGTGAAAAAGCATTGAAGGTGGCAACCACGGAAGCGGAACTGAACACGCTGGGATATCAATACCTTGGCGCGAACAATGCCAAGCAGGCAATCAACGTGTTCAAAAGGAATGTGAAGGCTCACCCTGACTCATGGAACGTGTATAAAAGTCTCGGAGAGGCTTACGAGAAACTCGGCGACACCAAGGAAGCCCTTGAGAACTACAGCAAAGCATTGAAGTTGACAAAGGACGAAGCACAAAAGAAAAGTCTCACCGAGGCGATGAAGAAACTGGAGGGGAAGTAAAGGGGGGATAGGGGAGAAGAGCGAAGAGTGTGTGTTGAATGCGGAACCATGAATGATGACGTGGTGGTAAACACCGTCTCCCTTGCGGTGTTCCTTCGATTTCAAACTCGTACTGTTGTTCAATGAAGTAGATATTCCCGGGTCTGCTCTGCACGCCGGGAGCCGACAGCGTCGGATCTCTACGATCACTCAGGCGGCGAACGCGTTTGACAATGGTCGCTGTTCGCCGCCATCCGATACGGGCCTGGCCTTTAAGACAGAAGTCTCTTCCCTGTTTCCGTTTCTCCGTCGGGACATCGGTGTATTGCATCGTGGATATGCGCATGTAAGGATTGACGGGAACCCAGCCGAGGCGATTGCCGTTTGTCTTCAGGATAGTCTGGTGTATTGAGACCATCGTCATGATTGGAATCGAATACCTCCTCCTCATCGGATCGGCTCTCATTCTTCTCAGTATCGCCATTGCGAAGCTGTCTGATAACCTTGGCGTGCCAACCCTTCTGCTGTTCCTCGTTATTGGAATGCTTGCGGGTTCCGAGGGCCCGGGAGGCATATATTTTGACAATGCCGGCCTGGCTCAGTCAATTGGAATCATTGCTTTGGTCTTCATTCTTTTCGCCGGGGGGCTCGACACGCAATGGGACGCCGTTCGTCAGGTGCTTTGGCAGGCCTCAAGCCTGGCAACGCTTGGGGTACTCCTGACAGCGCTTGCGGTTGGCGCGTTTGTTTCCTATGTCCTTGACTTTTCGCTGCTCAACGGCATGCTACTGGGAGCAATAGTGTCATCGACCGATGCGGCGGCTGTCTTTTCAGTTCTTCGGTCAAAAAAAGTGAGTCTGAGTGGTCAGCTGAAACCCCTGCTGGAACTTGAATCCGGCAGCAACGATCCGATGGCGGTCTTTCTCACAATCGGACTGATACAGATGTTGACCGCTCCGGGGACGACCCCCGGCTCTTTAGCTCTGATGTTTGTTTATCAGATGGGGCTCGGGGCTGCCTTCGGCGTGGGTCTTGGGAAAGCAATGGTGTTCATCCTGAATCACCTGAGGCTCACCTACGAGGGGATCTATCCGGTTTTCACTCTGGCATTTGCCTGCCTCACGTATGGAGTTACTGCAGGTGTCGGAGGGAGCGGCTTTCTCGCTGTGTACGTTGCCGGTCTGGTTGCAGGCAATGGTGAATTCATCCACAAGAGAAGTCTGTTGCGCTTCTTTGACGGCCTCGCCTGGCTGAGTCAAATTGCGATGTTCTTGACTCTCGGTTTGCTTGTCTTTCCGTCTCAGCTCGTTCCTGTGCTCGGGTCGGGAATTCTTGTCTCCGCATTCCTGATGATTGTCGCTCGCCCGTTAAGCGTGTCGATTTCCCTTTTCTTCGCGAAGCTTCACTGGAAAGAGAAAGCACTCGTCTCCTGGGTCGGGTTACGGGGTGCTGTTCCGATTGTCCTGGCGACATTCCCACTGCTTGCCCGCTTACCGCAAGCCGACGTGATGTTCAATCTCGTGTTCTTCATTGTGCTCACGTCTGCACTCTTGCAAGGGTGGTCGATTCCCTTTGTGGCGAGGCATCTCAAGCTTGATGCCCCTTTTGAGCCACGGAAGCGTTATCCGATCGAGTTTGCACCTGTCGAAGGAGTGGAGACAGAATTGGTGGATATGATCGTTCCGTTCAATTCGGCGGTGGCCGGGAAAACGATTGTCGAGCTTGGCCTGCCCCACCAGAGCCTGGTTGTACTCATCAGTCGAAACGATAGCTTCGTTGTCCCGAGCGGCGGGACCCTGCTTCAAGAAGGCGATACACTCCTCGTGCTTGTGAATAAGGACAATCTGCCTCTGGTCCGATCACTCCTCTCGGAGCAGAGGGAGCACGATAGATGACGGCATGGGAGGACCGTTCACCGTTACATGAACCCGTGGCGTGATTACGAAGGCGCACAAATTGTCTTTTTCTCTTCTATCTCCTACATTGGTGCAACGGAATCACGGCACGAAAATACTCTGGCGTCCGGACATTGAAGAAACCCGACACGTTCAAAAAGATCACACTTCTCCTCACTCTGGTAGTCCTGCTGCCGGCGCTCTTCTACTCGGTTTATGAAATCAACTCGCTGACGAGAAGCGAGGAGTTGATCGCTGAGATTTATGCCCAGCAACTCGATGCGATCCTGTACTCGCTCAACCAGCATACTCTCGATATCGTCAATAGCTGGGCCAGCAACATCTCGACCTTGATCGAAGACCGCCGATCGGTTAGTCGCGAACATCTTCAGGGTGCGTTCGATCAGTTCTTCCAGCGTAATCCCTCCGTCCGAGCGGTCTTCTTCGCGGACACGCTTCTGAACGCTATCAGAGTTCTTACACGTCAGGAAGGCAGTGGCGCGACTCCTCTTGATCAAGCGAGATTCCTCGAGGAACTTCGCAGGCATAGGGTGGATATCGAGCGGCTGAGTCGTTACAGACGCGCGGACTATCGGAAGATCGAGACCATCGGCATCCCGGGAACAGATACGGCAGAGTCAGACGTTGCCCTGCTCTTCGTTTCAAACGATCGGAGCGGCAACTCCTCCCTTGCAGGCGTTGTGATCAAGGAGAGGGCCTTTGTCCGCGCTGTTCTTGCTCCAAAGCTCCTCGAGGCGGCGAGTGGTGAATTCATCATCGCAGTCATGAAGAAAGGTGAACAGCAACCTGTCTTTGCCACTGATTCGCTCATGCAGGGCGGGCTGAGGCAAAAGAAGGATCTTTGGCTTATTCACGATCATGAGGTCGGAATTCGGCTGAAAGGTGCCACAATTGAGGAGCTCATCCGGGCGCGATTCTACCGAAATCTCGGATTGATTGTGCTGCTCGACCTCGTACTCATCGCCGGAGTGTGGATCGTCTACCGGAACATCCGGCGCGCGTTGGAGCTTGTGCGACTCAAGTCGGATTTCGTGTCAAACGTCTCGCACGAACTGAGAACGCCCCTCTCCTTGATTCGGATGTTTGCTGAGACGCTGGAGATGGGGCGAGTACAGAGTGAGCAAAGAAAACAGGAATACTATGCGACCATTGTGCGAGAGACGGAGCGTCTCACAAGGCTCGTCAACAATATCCTTGATTTCTCAAAGATGGAGGCGGGCAAGAAGAAGTATCAGTTTACCGATATTGATCTCAACGGTGTCGTTTCCAGCGTATTAAACACGTATAGTTACCACCTGCAGAGCGAAGGTTTCACGCCTCTTGTCACCCTGGAACCACATCTCCCATCGATCCGCGCGGACACTGAGGCAGTGACCGAAGCGATTGTGAATGTCCTCGATAATGCGGTGAAGTACAGTGGCGCCGAAAAATATCTTCGTGTGTGTACGGGAATGTCCGATGGTTTTGCGTTTGTTGAAGTAGAAGATCATGGGATCGGTATCGCGCCGGAACACCAACAAAGAGTCTTCGAAACGTTTTACCGTGTCTCCAGCGGTTTGGTGCATAATACTCGGGGCAGCGGACTTGGACTGGCCCTTGTCAAGCATATCATGCTGGCACATAATGGAAGTACCACGGTGTATAGTGCGGCCGGGAAAGGAAGCACGTTCCGGCTGCTGTTCCCGCTGACTTCTGAAGTCTCATCGCATGCAAAGGCTGCACGTTGAACGATAGATCACTGCTCGTCGCCATTTGCCGTCGCGATTGAAGGAAGGCTCCATGTCGACAATTCTGATAATCGAAGATGATCCGGCAATGCAATCTGGATTGAGGGATAACCTCGAATTTGAAGAACACGAGGTCGACATCATTGACAATGGGAAAGCCGGATTGGAGAGGCTGCTTGCACATACATACGACCTTGTCATTCTTGATGTCATGCTCCCGCAGATGTCGGGATTTGACGTGCTCAAGAATGCGCGGGCAAAGGGAGTAACCACTCCCGTCATCATGTTGACGGCCAAAGGGGAAGAAATCGATAAGGTGCTCGGGCTCGAGTTGGGGGCAGATGACTATATCACGAAACCATTCGGTCTCCGTGAACTGCTGGCACGGGTCAAAGCAGTGCTGCGCCGTTATGAGGGCGGACAGACATCTGCCCTTACCTCCAAAGCATCCCTGGGAAAGACGGAAATCGATTTCCATGCCTATACGGCTACGCGAAATGGCAAGCCGCTGACGATGACGCCAAAAGAGTATGAAGTGCTGAAGTTTCTGTGGCAACGTCGAAATCAGGTGGTGAGCCGCGAGCAACTTCTTACAGATGTTTGGGGGTATGACGAGACTATCAGCACGCGAACAATCGACAACTTCATCCTGAAGCTCCGCCAAAAGATCGAGGACGACCCCGCCCACCCAAAGCATATCCTGACAATCCACGGATCGGGCTACAAACTTATAATCTAATCCGGAACTCCCTGCCGAATTCCTAAGCTTTTTTCTTCTGTTCCCACCAAAAACAATCGCGTTTGACTACAAGTTGTCACGCCAGCCGCTTGGTTGTTTTCGATGAGAATCAAGCCCTCAAAACCGCCCATGAAGTGTCCTTTCCGGTGACATCTTTTTACAATTGTTGACACGACGAAGACATCTCTGATGAACTGAGGTCGTAGAATATGTCAGAACTCAGGGGACTAGCCAAGACGGAAAACAGATCAATGGAGGTTGTCATGAAAGCGTACACAATTGTTATCGGGTCATTGTTGATTGCGGGTGCATCCCTCAATGCACAGGCCCAGAATGCCGCTCAGGCTGATGATTGCCGGGCTTATCTTTCGGCCGCCAGCAGCTACCAACGGGTCTATGTTGAAAAAGCTGTGAGGAACTACAAGAGCTGCCTTGATGTAGCAAACGCCGGAGTTGTCGAGTCCGCGCTTGCACACGTGGCCAAATTGAAACTCGTCTTCCCGAAGATCAACTGCCGGGAACTTGAAGAGAGAATCGAATACTTGTCGACTCATGGCCAGACCCCTGCAATCAGGTACAAGGCGTGTCTGACGGCCATGCTGTTCGACAATCCCGACAAGTTTGCACAAGAGGCTCAGGTTGAGTATAAGGATAGCAATGAGCTTTTCGGCGCACTTGCAAGCAAGTTCTAGCGGTTCCTCGTGGGACAACGGACAGTCACGACGAAACATCCAGCCTCGCCATGTCGGGGCGGACGTTTCGTCGAAATGCCTCTTGCGTTGGCCACGTAAACGCAGCATGGAATGTATCA
>Ga0299912_10000749_pt1 | contig 26664 bp, 24 predicted proteins | sample RVTome_2_FD_207667 | JGI IMG/M metagenome (GOLD analysis project Ga0299912, IMG submission 207667) | Soil microbial communities from uranium-contaminated site in the Upper Colorado River Basin, Wyoming, United States - RVT95D214 (version 2) ... | reverse complement strand
CTCATGCTTCGGGCCGGCCTATGAGTTCTGCTTCATCATGGAGACGGTGCTGCGGCGAAAGAAGCTGCGCCACCAGGTCCCGATCACCTTCGTCACCTCCGAGCCCTACATCGGCCACCTGGGCCTGGACGGCGTCGGCGACACCAAGGGCCTGCTCGAAAGCGAAATGCGCGAGCGGCACATCAAGTGGATCTGCAACGCCAAGGTCGCCAAGGTCGAGGACGGCCTCATGCACGTGGAGGAGGTCGGCGAGGATGGGGCGCTGAAGAAGACCCACGACCTGCCCTTCGCCTATTCCATGATGCTGCCGGCGTTCCGGGGCATCCCCGCCGTGCGCGGCGTGGACGGGCTGGTCAATCCGCGCGGGTTCATCCTCGGCGGCAAGACCCAGCAGAACCCCAATTTCAAGAACGTGTTCGGCATAGGCGTCTGCGTCGCCATTCCGCCGGTGGGGCCGACCCCGGTGTCCACGGGGGTGCCCAAGACCGGCTTCATGATCGAGTCCATGACCCGTGCGACCGCCGCCAACATCCGCGCCCTGATCGACGGCGAGGAGCCCCGCCACGAAGCCACCTGGAACGCCGTGTGCCTGGCGGACTTCGGCGACGAGGGCGTGGCCTTCGTGGCCATCCCCGAGATCCCGCCGCGCAATGTCAACTGGGCCTCGCACGGCAAGTGGGTCCACCTCGCCAAGGTGGGCTTCGAGAAATACTTCCTCGACAAGATCCGCCACGGCGTCTCCGAGCCGTTCTACGAGCGGGTGGTGCTCGACATGCTCGGGATCACCAAGCTCAAGGAAGAGGCCTGACTCCTCCCCCAGGGCCCCTTTCTCACTAGGCCCGCCGCTCGTCAGCGGCGGGCCTTTTCTTGCCTCACCCGAACGCCTGGCCGGGCTTGGCGCCAGCGGCCTTCAGGATCTTGGCCAGGGGGCAGAAGCCGGTGAAGGACGCCTGCAGCAGGTTCGCACCCACGAAGGCGGTGAACAGGAACCACCAGGGGCTCACCCACCAGCCGAGCGCGAGCGAGATCAGGACGAAGGAACCGGCGAATCTGATGACCAGTCGGTCGATGTTCATGGAAGCCTCCTAGGCTTGGGGCGTCGCGCCGGCGCCGGCCTCGTCGCCCTTGAAGACGATGTAGATGGCGGGGATCACCAGCACGGTGAGCAGGGTCGAGGAGAGCAGGCCGAACAGGAGCGAGATCGCCAGGCCCTGGAAGATCGGGTCGAACAGGATCACTGCCGCGCCGATCATGGCCGCCAGGGCCGTCAGCAGGATCGGCTTGAAGCGGATCGCGCCGGCCTCCAGCAAGGTGTCCTTCAGGCTCGCGTCCGGCCGCGCCCCGTGGCGGATGAAGTCCACCAGCAGGATGGAGTTGCGCACGATGATGCCGGCCAGGGCGATGAAGCCGATCATCGAGGTGGCGGTGAAGGGCGCGCCGAAGAGCATGTGGCCGAGCATGATGCCGATCAGGGTGAGCGGCACGGGCGTCAGCACCACCAGCGGCAGGCGGAAGCTGCCGAACTGGGCCACCACCAGGATGTAGATGCCGAGGATCGCCACGCCGAAAGCGGCGCCCATATCCCGGAAGGTGACGTAGGTGACCTCCCACTCCCCGTCCCACAGCAGGGTCGGGACGCGCTCATCGGACGGCTGGCCGTGCAGGCTGATCTTGGGCCTCGGCAGCTTGCCCCAGTCGTGCTCCTTGATGAGCTTCTGGACGGCGAGCATGCCGTAGATCGGCGCTTCGTAGGCCCCGGCGAGGTCGGCGGTGACCATCTCGGCGGCGCGGCCGTCGCGGCGGAAGACGGGATAGCTGCCGGCCTCCGGATGGGCGCGCAGGACGTCGCCGATTTCGATCACCCGGCGGTCGCCCGGCTGAGTGTTCAGCGGGATGGGCGTGGCCTCCAGCCGGTCGCCCCAGGTCTTGGCCCCGCGCGGCAGGCCGAGCACGATGGGCACGGGCGGACGGCCCTCGCCGCGGTGGGAATAGCCGACGGGAACGCCGTTCATCAGCTCGTCGACCGTGGCGTAGACGTCGCCCTGCTGGGCGCGATCGTACTCCAGGGCGTCCTGGTCGATCCCCAGGCGCAGGCGCTGGAAGGGCTGGCCCATGGAGTCGTCCACGTCCACGATGTAGGGCACCTGGCGGAAGATCTTCTCCACCTCCCAGGCTGTCGCGCGGCGGGTCGCGGCGTCCGGGCCGTAGATCTCTGCGAGCAGCGTCGCCAGCACCGGCGGGCCGGGCGGCACCTCCACCACCTTCACCGAGGTTCCGGCGGGCCCGGCCAGGCCCTTCAGCTTCTGGCGGATGTCGAGTGCGATCAGGTGGCTGGCGCGCTTGCGCTCGCCCTTGGGCTTCAGATTGACCTGCAGGTCCCCCAGCTCGGGGGACTGGCGATAGAAGTAGTGGCGCACCAGGCCGTTGAAGTTGAAGGGCGCGGCCGTGCCGGCGTGCAGCTGGACGGAGACGACCTCCGGGATGGTCTCCACCTGCCGCGCGGCGTCGCTCAGCACCCGCTCGGTGCGCTCCAGCGTGGAGCCCTCGGGCAGGTCCACCACCACGGCCAGCTCGGACTTGTTGTCGAAGGGTAGCAGCTTCACCTTCACCGTCTTGGTGGCGAACAGGGTGCAGGCCAGAAGCGTCGCGATCCCCACGATCAAGAGGAAGGTCCAGGCCGAGCGCTTGGACGCCACGATGGGCGCGGCCACTCGGCGGTACAGGCGCGACAGCCGCGAATCCCGGCCCTCGCCGTGGACATGCGCCGGAGCCCGGCCAGCGACTTTCAGCATCAGCCAGGGCGCGACGGTCACCGCCACGAAGAACGAGAAGATCATCGCCGCCGAGGCGTTGATCGGGATCGGCGCCATGTAGGGGCCCATCAGGCCCGAGACGAAGAGCATCGGCAGCAGCGCCGTCACCACCGTCAGGGTCGCGACGATGGTGGGATTGCCAACCTCGGCCACCGCCTCGATCGCCGCCTGTGCACGGCTCCGCCCGTCGCCCATGGCCCAGTGGCGGGCGATGTTCTCGATCATGACGATGGCGTCGTCGACCAGGATGCCGATCGAGAAGATCAGGGCGAACAGCATCACCCGGTTGATGGTGAACCCCATCACATTGGCCGCGAACAGGGTGAGCAGGATGGTGGTGGGGATCACCACCGCCACCACGATCCCCTCGCGCCAGCCGATCATGAAGGCGATCAGGGCGACGATGGAAAGGGTCGCCAAGCCCAGGTGGAAAAGCAGCTCGTTGGCCTTTTCCGCAGCGGTGGCGCCGTAGTCGCGGGTGATCTCCACGTTCAGCGAGGGGGGCAGCAGGTCGCCCTCAAGGCGCTCCAGCCGCTGGCGCAGGTGCTCGGAGACCAGGACGGCGTTGGCGCCGGCGCGCTTGGCTATGGCGAGGCTCACCGCGGGCTCGCGGGACCAGCCGCCATTTGAACGGCTGAAGGTCCAGACCCGGTCGTCCGGCTGGGCGGCGCCCGCCACAACGTCGGCCACGTCCTTCAGATAGACGGTCCGCCCGTCGCGGGTGGTCAGCTCCAGAAGGCCGATGTCCTGGGGCCCGCGCAGGGTCTGGCCGGCGATGATGGGGCTGGATCGGTCCTGGGCGGTGGAGCGCCCGGCGGGAAAGGACTCGTTGGCGCCCCGCAGCTTGCCGGCCAGCTCCTGCAGGGTCAGGCCATAGGCCGCCAGCCGCTCCGGATCGGGCTCGACGCGGATCTGCTCGGGCGCGCCGCCGACGATGTAGGTCAGACCCACGTCGTCGACCTTCATCAACTCGGTTCGCAGCTGCTCGGCCACCTTGCGCAGGGAGGCCTCGTCCCACCGGCCGGCCTCCGCCGGCTTGGGCGAGAGCGTCACCACCATGATCGCCACGTCGTTGATCGAGCGGGCGACCACCAGGGGCTCTGGGATGCCCACGGGGATGCGGTCGTAGTTGGCCCTGATCTTCTCGTGCACGCGCAGGACGGCGTTGTCCGGATCGGTGCCGACCTTGAAGCGGGCGGTGACCAGCACGCCGTCGTCGCCGGTCTGGCTATAGACGTGGTCTACGTCGTCGATGGACTTGACGATGGTCTCCAAGGGCTCGGTGACCAGCTTCATCGCGTCCGGCGCCTTCAGGCCCGGGGCGGCCACGCGGATGTCCACCATCGGAACCTTGATCTGCGGCTCCTCCTCGCGCGGGATGGTCAGCACCGCCACCACGCCGAAGGCCAGCGCCGCGATCAGGAACAGCGGCGTCAGCGGCGAGCGGATGAACCGCTGGGTCAGCGCGCCGGAGATCCCCAGCTTCATCGGACGATCCGATCGCCCGCGCTGAGTCCGGACAGGACCTCGACGCCGTCGGGAACGCCGGCCGCGGAGGCGGGCTCGCCGCGCCGCACGACCACTTCCTCGATCCCGCCGCCGAGACGCAGGATCTTGGCGAAGTCAACGCCGTAGCGGGTCTGCAGGTAGGACGCCGGAACCACCAGGGCGCGGCCCTCGCCGGCCGGAATCCACACCCGCACGCGCTGACCGTAGAGGGCGCCGGGCAGGCTGTCGGCGGCGACGTCGGCCTCCACCCGGCCGTCCTTCAGGGCCGGATAGACCTTCAGCACCCTGGCCTCGGCGCGGCCGCCGTCCGGCCCCTCGATCAGCACTTGGCCGCCCTCGTGCAGGAACCGGCCGTGGCGCTCGGGCACCTTGACGCGCAGGATGAAGGTCGAGCCGACCAGCGCCACCGGGTCGCCGGCCATCACCGCCGTGCCGGGGGTGACCTGGACCTTCAGCACCATGCCGTCGGCCGGCGCGACGACCCGCCCCTGGCTGGCGGTGGAGACCACGGCGGAGGCCTCGGCCTGGAGCGCGCGGATCTGGTTGCGGAGGTTGGCGGCGCTGGCCTGGGCCTCCTCCAGCTTCTGGGTCGGGAAGAAGCCCTGGGCGTGCAGCGCCTTGTAGCGGGCGATGTCCTTGTCGGCCTGGGCGAGCTGGTCGCTCAGGGCCGCGGCCTGGGCGCGCGGGGCGGCGGCCTGGGGCGCGAGGCTCTCGTTCACCACCACCGCGACGAGGTCGCCGCGCCTCACCTTCACCCCCTCGTCGATGAGGAGCTGGGTGACCCGGCCGGAGATGCGCGTGCGCGCGGACACGGCGTCGGGACTGTCCACCACGGCGAAGGCCGACTTCAGCTCGGCGACCGGCGCCTCGCGCACGGTGAACGCCTGGACCGCCGGCGCGACGGAGGCCGGGGCTTGGGCCTGTTTCTTCGGGCCGCAGCCCGCCACGAGCAGGGCCAGCGCCGCCAGCAGAACCAGTGCCCAGCCAAACTTCGGTGATCCATCGCGCGCTGCATTCATGCAGAGATGGAGCCCCAGGTGGCGCGCGCGCGCCTTGAGGCGCATCAAGGCCTGCATCGGGAGCCACCCCGCGAGGGGCGGCGGTGGAGACAAGTCGCCACTAGACTGCCAGCACCGCCACCGACCCGACGGGTCAGTCTCAAATTGACTCCCACAGCCGCACCCTCCGGATAAGTCTCGATTTTTCCTCGGCTTAGCACACCGCAACCGCACTTTTATCTCCGAACGCCGGCTAGGATCGCGGACGCCCGATCGGCAGCAGGAGAACGGGCGCCTCCGCAGCCGCCAGGCCCATGACGCGCTTCACCTTGGCGTCGTCGAAGGTACCCACGTCGGTCACACCCAAGCCCAGCGCTGCGGCCTGAAGGGAGAGGTTTTCGGCGGCATGGCCCGCCTCGATGTGCACGTATCGCTGGCCTCGGGCGCCGTACCGGGCCGTGGTCCGCGTCGGGTTCGCCGAGATCACCACGATCGCCGCCGCCTGTTCGAGCCAATCCTGGCCGGCGGCCGCGCCGACCAGAGCTCGCCGATCGCCCTCGCCGGTCCTGACCAGGGAGTGGTCGGCTGGATCATAACGGTAGACGCCAGGCTGCAGGCCCGAGACCTTCCCAACCGCGAGATAGAGCGTCAGCGGATACAGTGCTCCTGCGGAGGGCGCGGTCCTGTGGCCTGCCGATCCTGTCACGCCCTGGGCGGCCCAGAGCAGTTGCGAGATCTCGCCGAGGGTCAGGGGAGCGGTCTGGAACGCACGGACCGAGCGCCTCGCCTTCAGCGCCCGCTCGACGGACACGCGCCCTTCTAAGCGAGGTTCAGGCAGCCGTATTGACGGCGACGTCCGGGCCATGGCGACGCTTCCGCCCGCCGCGGCGGTCACGGCCGCCAACGCCAGCGCAACAAAGAGGCGGCGATCCATTCGATCATCTCCGGTCCGACCTGAGATCGGCGCGACGCCCTCGGTAAAGCATCGGACCTGACGCCGCGATTGCATTGCGCTGGGTCAAAGCGAACGGGGCCGTCCTCGTGTCCAAGGTGATCGCTCCAGACTCCGATGGGCGCCTCGCGCGCCTGGAAGGTCAAACAGATGTTGGCCGCAGGGACTGCGCCGGCGGCCGTGGGCCGGCCGGAACATTCGCCACCCTGGGAGACCTTCCCGCACGGGGCGGACGTGGGCGTCCGCGGTTATGGCGCCTCGCTCGCCGAGGCCTTCGCCAACGCGGCGCTCGCCCTCACCTCGGTGATCACCGACCCCGCCCTGGTCCGGCCGCTTGACCGGTTCGACGTCGCCTGCGCGGCCCCTGACCGCGAGATCCTGTTCCTCGACTGGCTCAACCTGCTGGTCTCGAAGATGGCGGTCGAGGGCGTGCTGTTCGGCCGCTATGAGGCGAAGATCCGAGACGGCCGCCTGACCGGCGCCGCCTTCGGCGAGCCGATCGATCCCGTCCGCCACGCCCCCGCCGTGGAGGTGAAGGGCGCCACCTTCACCGAGCTAGAGGTGGCGCGCGATCCCGACGGGCGCTGGCGCGCCCAATGCGTGGTGGACGTCTGAGCCATGGACCTCACGAGGCTGCACAAGCTCAACGACTGGTGCTGGCGGGTGGAGCCGGAGGGCGGCATGCGGGCCCCGGCGATCTTCTACGCCGACGAGGCCCTGCTCGTGGACATGGACGACAAGGTCTTCGAGCAGTTGACCAATGTCGCGCGGCTGCCCGGCATCGTCGGCGCCGCCTACGCCATGCCGGACGCGCACTGGGGCTACGGCTTCCCCATCGGCGGCGTGGGCGCCTTCGATCCGGCCCAAGGCGGCGTGATCAGCGTGGGCGGCGTCGGCTTCGACATCTCCTGCGGCGTGCGCCTTCTGACCACGAGCCTGACGCGCAAGGACATCGAGGCGCACCAGCGCGAACTGGCCGACGCGCTGTTCCAGTCCATCCCCGCGGGCCTGGGCTCCACCGGCGCGATCACCCTGGCGGGCGCCGACATGGACGCCATGCTGGCCGGCGGCGCGGCCTGGGCAGTCGCCGAAGGCTGGGGCGAAGAGTCAGATCTGGAGAGGATCGAGGAGGGCGGCCGCATGGCGGGGGCCAAGCCGGAGTTGGTCTCCGAACTCGCCAAGCGCCGCCAGCGCAAGGAGACCGGCACCCTTGGCTCGGGCAACCACTACCTCGAGGTCCAGCATGTCGCCGAGGTGTTCGACGAACGGCTGGCAGTAGGGTTCGCCCTGAACCGGCATCAGGCGGTGGTCAGCATCCACTGCGGCTCGCGCGGACTCGGCCATCAGATCGGCACGGACTTCCTGAGAGCGATGGCCGTGGAGGCGCCGCGCCGCGGCTATCGCCCGCCCGACCGGGAGCTGGCGTGTACGGAGATCTCCTCGGAACTCGGCCAGAGCTACCTCGGCGCCATGCGCGCGGGGATCAATTGCGCTCTCGCCAACCGTCAGATCCTGACCGACCTGACCCGCGCGGTGTTCCAGAAGGTGTTCCCGGGGTCGCGGCTCGATCTGCTGTTCGACGTCTCGCACAACACCTGCAAGGAGGAGGCCCACGAGGTCGACGGGGTGGAGCGGACGCTATTCGTGCACCGCAAGGGCGCCACCCGCGCCTTCGGACCCGGCCATCCCGACCTGCCCGAGGCGTTGCAGCCCTACGGCCAACCGGTGCTGGTCGGCGGCAGCATGGGCGTTGGCTCCTATGTGCTGGCGGGGGCGGCCACGTCGGAAGCAGCGAGCTTCAGCTCCGCCTGCCACGGCGCCGGGCGCGCCATGAGCCGGCACGCGGCGCTGAAGCTCCACAGCGGACGGAAGATCCAGGACGACCTGGCCGCCCGGGGCGTGCTCGTCCGCAGCCCCTCGACCCGGGGCATCGCCGAGGAGGCGCCGGACGCCTACAAGGATCTGCACTGCGTCGCGGAGGTTACCGAGAAGGCGGGACTGGCGCTCCGTGTCGCCCACCTGAAGCCGCTGGTCTGCATCAAGGGCTGATCGCCACCGCCCAGTCCCAATCGATATGCCGCCGAGAAAACACATCAGGCTATGGAAGGTCGCCTCGGCGGTTACGCTGGGCTTCGCACTCGCCGTCTGGGCGACGGCGCGGCCCGGAGACCCTGCGCTCTATCCGCCTGCGCCCGAGCGGCCGGCGGTCGAGGTTGTCATCGTCGACAATGGCTTTCATCCCGACATCGTTCTGCCCAGGGAATGGATCGCCCGGCACGGAAGGGTCTCAGCCTTGGCCGCCAGGAGCTTGGCGAGCGGCGGATGGATCGAGGTCGGCTGGGGCGACGAGCGCTTCTACAAGGAGACGGGCCTGGGTCCCCGGCGCCTCCTGGACGCCCTGCGGTGTCTGTTCTGGCCGAACAACAGATCGGTGATCCGCATGGAGGCGCTGCCTGCGCCGCCGGACCAAGCCTACGCGCCCAGGATGCTCACCCGGCTACGGCTGTCCGAACGGGGGATGGACCGCATGGTGGACCGCCTGGACCGCTCCTTCCTCAGCGTCCGGGGCGCGCCCATGCCCTCGCCGCCGGCGCGTCACGATCCCGGCGGCGTGTTCTTCCGCAGCGGCGAGCGCTTCAGCTTGCTGCACATGTGCAACCACTGGATCGCGGACATGCTCGACGCCGCCGGCGTACCCACGACGCCCGCGATCGACACAGTCACCGCCGGCCTGCTCCTCGACCTGCGGCTCCGCGCCGGGGCGGCGCCTCATGCCGCCGCGCCCCGGCTTGATCTTTCTCATGGCCGATCTAGCTGAACCACCAATCATCTCACCAAGCCCACGGATGGAACGCCAAAAACTTGCGCGCGTCACTCGCTCTCGCAATCGTCCCTTGCGTGAAGACGCCCAACTCCCGGCTGTTGGAGACAAGTCGCCGTTGGACTGCCAGCGCCGCCACCGACCCGACGGGTCGGCGCCCAATCGACATTGTCAGAGAGTCACCGAAAGTTCGCGTCTTCGCTGCACATTCCCGGCTGAGGATCCCGATCACATGTCAAGCGGATCGCCCATTTGGGCCGGGACGATGGCGAGCCGGTTTTCTACGGCCAGGACGCCAGGGGCCGACCAGGCGAGTCGTTCGGCCATGTCCTGATCGAACCAGGTCGGGACCTCGCCCGTGAGAGTCACCACGCCGTCGCGCGCCTCCAAATGCACGCCGTCGGTCCGCATGCAATTGCGCGAAAGCGCTTCCTCAATGGATGCTTTGATGTCGCCCTTCGGCGCGCGGGACTTGAGCGCGATCTCGTTGTGCAGGTTCACGACCCCGTCCAGGGCGCGCACCTCCTGCTCAGCGATCCGCCGCTGGAACGCGTGCTCGACCTCGCCAGTGAGGGTGACCGCGCCGTGCTCGACCTGGACGGTGACGGCGTCCTTCGGCAAGGCGCTCGTCCAGCGCAGGACGTTGGCGGCGCGTTCGGCCAGGGCCTCGTCGCTGAAGGGCTCGGGACCGCGGCGGACCTCCATCTGCTCGACCAAGGCCCGCACGCCCTTGACCCGCCTGACCGTCTCCTCCGCCAACACCTTCGCGGCGTAGCTGGGAGCGTGGCCGGTAAGGGTGACGACGCCATCGTGGACCGTGACGCCGATGCTTTCAGCTTCCACGCCTGGTTCGAAGTCCAGTTCGGCGATGATGATGCTGCGCAGACCCCTGTCGTCCATCGTTCCGACCCGCTGATTCCGGAAAGTTGCGCTAGAACTCTCCCGCGGCCCGCGTCGGGCGGCCTTGCGATCAATCAAGTGGGAGCATGACGGCGACGCCTATGGACGCACCGGTGATCCCCGCGCTCGCACCCTCCCCAGCCGAACCCTCGCTGGCCGAGAAGGTCGCCTTCCTCGGCGGTCCCTCCGCCTATCCCTCGTTCGACGGCCCGGTGACCCGGCGCGAGACGCACATGTCCTGGGTCTTCTTCGTCGGAGACCGGGTCTACAAGCTCAAGAAACCAGTGCGCTTTTCCTACCTGGACTTCTCCACCCCCGCCCAGCGACAAGCCGCCTGCCTGGCTGAATTCCGTTTGAACCGCCGCCTGGCGCCGGACGTCTATCTGGACGTCGCGGAGCTTACGGCCGGCGCGGACGGGTTGGCGATCAATGGCGCGGGCGAGGCCCTCGACTGGCTGGTGGTCATGCGCCGGCTGGACGAGACCAAGATGCTGGACCAGCGTCTCGCCAACCACGTGCAGAGCCGCGAGCTGGACCAGCTCACCGCCGTGCTGGCCCGCTTCTACCGCCGGACTCGCCGGGTCAGGGTTCCGCCCGCGAAACACTTGGCTGACTGGCGCGCCGCCCTGGCCGAGAACCGCCGCGTGCTGTTCAATCCCCGCCTGGGCCTGCCGCCCGGCCTCGTGCGGCGGGTGGACGCCGTGCAGCGCCGGTTCCTGAGACGCGGCTCGGGGCTGCTGGCGAAGCGGGCCCGGGAGGGGCGCGTCCTCGACGCCCACGGCGATCTTCGCCCGGAGCACATCTGGCTGGGCGGGCAGGTGAAGATCATCGACTGCCTGGAGTTCAGCGCGCTGCTGCGGGCCAACGATCCCATGGACGAGATCGCCTTCCTGGACCTGGAGTGCGAGCAGCTGGGCGCGCCGGACGCCGGCCGACGCCTGCGCCATCGTCTCGCCCGGGCTCTGCACGATCCGGCGCCGGAGGCCCTCTACCGCTTCTACCGGGCCTATCGGGCGACGATGCGGGCGAGGCTGTCGATCGCCCACATGCTCGAACCCAATCCCCGAACGCCCGAGAAGTGGCCAGCGCAGGCGCGCGCCTATCTGGCCTCGGCGCTGCGGGATTCGATCCGGCTGGAGCGGCTTCTCAGAACACCAGAAGATCCGTGAGGGACCGGCCCTGGTGCAGCCGGCCGATCGTCTCGGCCAGCAGCGGCGCGGCCTGCAGGACGCGCAGCTTGCGCCTGACGGCCTCGGACTCCAGCCGGAAGGCAGGAACGGCGTCGGTCACGACCAGCTCCTCGATCGCGGGATCGGCCAGCGCCTCCGCCGAGCCGGACATGAACAGGCCGTGGGTGACCAGGGCCATCACCCGCCGCGCCCCGGCCCGGCGCGCGGCCTTCGCGGCCCTCAGCAGCGTGCCGCCGGTGCTGATCAGGTCGTCGACGACCAGGGCCGTGGCGCCCTCGACGTCGCCGACCAAGAGGTCGCCCGTGACCACGCCCGCGCTGCGGTGCTTATCGGCGAACGCCTTGCCGACCGGCCGGCCGAGCCGCGCCTCCAGGGTTTCCCGGAACAGTTCGGCGCGCTTGACCCCGCCGGGGTCGGGGGAGACCACGCAGAGCGGCTCCTGGCCCAGGGCCTCGGCGTAGTCCACGAACAGCGGCGTGGTGGTCAGGGCCACAGCCCGGATGCGGAAGGCGTTCTCGAAGGCCGCCGGGTTGTGGACCTCCAGCGTGACCACCGCATCGGCGCCGACCGCCTCGAACATGGCCGCGACATATCGGATGGTGACCGGATCGTTGGGCTTGGTGCGCCGGTCCTTGCGGGCGTAGCAAAGGTAGGGCGTCACCGCCGTCACCTTGGCCGCGCCGGCGTCCTTCAGCGCGCCGATGAAGAACAGCAGCCGGCAGAGCTTGTCGTTGGCGCTCTCCGCCGGCCCGCCGTGCAGGCTTTGCACCACGAACACATCGGCGCCTTCGACGGCGTCCAGCGGCCGGGCCTTGTGCTCTCCATCCTCGAAATCCCGCTCCTCGTGGGCCGCGAGCGGTTGGCCCAGCGCGCGCGAGATCGCCGCGCCCAGCTCCGCCGTGGCGTTCAAGGCGAACAGTTTCAGACGGGGACTGACGGCCGCCAGGGGACGGGCGTCCTTCGGGGACCAAAGGGGGGCGGGATCGGGCATCGGCGCGCTCTAAGGGGAGGTCCAGGAAAGCCGCAGCCGGTCGCCGGCCCGCGCGACATGGGAGCCGAACCGGCCGCACTCCTCGTCCAGCGTGCGCGCCATCCAGTCGATGTCCTCGCCGGCGGGCCGGTTCAGCCGCAAGCGGCGAATCTGCAGCGGCGTCATGTCGAGCTCCGCGAGTTCCCCGGTTCGAGCGGCGACGGTCGCGAAGTACATCACGGCCAGATCGTCACGATAGGCTTCATAGCCCTCGACGCCTTCATAGTCGTTCAGGAAGTCGCCACAGCCGTACAGCACCAGCTTTCCTTTGTGGACCTCGATGGCCTTGGCGTGGTGCGAGGAGTGGCCATGCACCACCGAAACCCCGGCCCGGTCGATAAGCGCGTGGGCGAAGCGGCGGTGGGCTTCGGGAATTCCGTAGCCCCAGTTCTGTCCCCAATGGATCGAGGCGACCACGACGTCCCCCGGGCGGCGGATCGGTTCGAGCGTCTCGGCCGCGTCCGTGACCGCCTCTTCAGTCAGCTCGATGAGGTTGACGCCCGGCCGCTCGGTCCCGGCCGCCCACTCGTCGGGGACCCCGCTGGTTTCCATGCAGAGCGCCAGGACGAGCACCCTGCCCTTTCCAGCAATATCGAGGATCGCCGGGGCTGCGGCTTCGGCCAGGTTCCGGCCGGCGCCGGCGGTCTTCACGCCACGGGCCTGGAGCGTCGACAGGGTGTCCAGCAGCCCGTCCGGTCCCCAGTCGAGCACGTGGTTGTTGGCCAGGACGCAGCAGTCCACGTCCGCCGCGAGCAGGCAGCCGACATTCTCCGGGCTCATGCGGTAGTTGATGCCCTTGGGGAGATAGGCCTCGCCGCGGGTGACGCTGGTCTCCAGATTGACGATGCGAACGTCCGGAGCGGCGCGCCGCCATTCGTCCAGGGCCGCGCCCCAGACGTAGGCGAAGTCTACTGGCCTGCGGACCGGGCCGTTGGCGCGCTCGGCCAGACGGACATAGTCGAGCGCCGAGGTCACGAAGTTCTCGTGCAGACGCGGCGCGGCGGGACACGGAAGGATCTGGTCGATCCCGCGCCCGGTCATCACGTCGCCGCATAGGAACAGCGTGATCGGCGCCGGCGAATTCACGGTGGGTCCGCCCCGGGTCGCGGAGCGTCGACGTCGATCTGCGCGGCGCTGACGACGCGGGCTCCGACCGCCCGAAGACGGGCGTCCGCCGCGGCCGCGGAGCCCTCAAGGTCGATGCTGCGGCAGGCGTCCTCGACGACCACCGCCTCGAAGCCCAGCCGACGGGCGTCCTCGGCGGACCACAGCACGCAGAAATCGAACGCTAGCCCCGCCAGGAATATCCGTTTGAACCCACGCTCGCGCAGATAGCCGGCGAGACCCGTGGGGGTCGTCCGGTCGTTCTCGAAGAAGGCCGAATAGGAGTCGATGTGCGGATGATAACCCTTGCGCAGGATCAGCTCGGCGTGGGGGACGTCAAGGTCCGCGCGAAAGGCGGCGCCGGCGGTTCCCTGGACGCAGTGGTCCGGCCACAGCACCTGGTCCCCGTAGGGCATGGGGATGGTGTCGTAGGGCCGCTTTCCCGGATGGCTGGACGCGAAAGACTGGTGACCTGCAGGGTGCCAGTCCTGGGTCAGGATCACATGCGCGAACCCCCGCGCCAGCCGGCTGACGATCGGCGCGACCTCATCCCCGCCCGGCACGGCGAGCCTGCCGCCAGGGCAGAAGTCGTTCTGCACGTCCACGGCCAGGAAGACGTCGGCGGCCGGGGCGATGGAAATGCGCTCGGTCACGCCCGCCCCTCCTGCTCGGCCACGCGGCGGTCGACCTCGGCCGCCAGCTCGACCAGGGCGTCGGACACCGGCGCGGGGTAGTCCGCGTCCGGGTCCAACGCTTGCAGACGCTGCGGCAGGCGCGCGCGCTCCCGCGCCGCGTGGGCGCGGATCTGGGCGAGCGTGGGCCGCTCCCCCACCCGCCGGCCGCCGCGCATGACCGGCTGGATCAGCGGTTCGCCCGCATGGGGGTCGGTCTCCACGGAAAGCACGTCGCCTGTCATGCGGCCGTCCGGGCCATAGCTGCGCCAGACCTGCTTGCGGCCGGGCCAGGTCGCCTTGCCCTCCGAGCGCTTGCGCCGCGCGACGCCGGCGTATTCCTGCAGCTTGTAGGCGCAGTCCAGCGCCGGAACGTCCGAGGAGGTGGTGAGGCTGGTCCCCAGGCCGAAGCCGTCGATAGGCGCCCCGTGGTGCGTGAAATCCCACAGATCGTCCTCATCCAGCCCGCCACTGGCGAAGATGGTGACGTCCTTCAGCCCGCCGTCATCCAGAATCCGCCGCACGCTCCTGGACAGCGCCATGAGGTCGCCGCTGTCGAGCCGCACGCCGCTGATGTGGATTCCTTCCGCGGCCAGCCTGGGGGCCAGCGCCACGACCTTCCGCGCGGCCCGTTCGGTGTCATAGGTGTCGATCAGCAACACCAGCCGGTCTGGCCGCGATCTGGCGAAGCGCTCGAACGCCTCGGCCTCGTCGTCATGCGCCTGGATGAAGGAGTGGGCCATGGTGCCATAGAGTGGGATGCCCCACGCCTTCCCCGCCAGCGTGGTGGCTGTGCCGTCGAAGCCCGCGAGGTAGCTGGCGCGCGCCGCCATCAGGCCGGCGTCCGCCTCGTGCGCGCGGCGCAGGCCGAAGTCCACCAGGAGCTTGCCCGGCGCGGCCAGCACCATCCGCGCCGCCTTGGAGGCGACCAGGGTCTGGTAGTGCAGGATGTTGATCAGCCGGCTCTCCACCAGCTGCGCCTGCGGCAAAGGCGCCGTCACCCGTAGGATCGGCTCGTCGGCGAAGAACACCGAGCCCTCGGCCATGGCGTGCACGTCGCCGGTGAAGCGCAGGTCCTTGAGCTGGTCGATCAGCCGCGCGCTGAAGCGGCCGCTCTTGGAGAGCCAATCGATCTCCTCGGCCGAGAAGCGCAGGGTCTCCAGGAAATCCAGCGCCTGCTCCAGCCCCGCCGCCATCAGGAAGCCGCGGCGCGCGGGCAGCTTGCGGACGAAGAACTCAAACACGGCTTCCTCCGTCTCGCCGTGGTCCAGATAGGCCTGGATCATGTTGAGCTGGTAGAGGTCGGTGAGCAGAGGGCTCGTCGCGGGGTCCATTCAGTCAGCTTCCCGCTCGGGCGTGCAGCAGTGGGACGCCTGCTCGGGCTCCGGCGCGGGCATCAGCACCGACCCGGTAACCGGGTTCGGCCGGAACGTGGTGCAGCCCTTCAGACCCTTGTCGTAGGCGAGGTCGTAGATCTCCTTGAAGTCTTCGAACGGACAGGCCCGCGGCACATTGATGGTCTTTGAGATGGAGTTGTCCACGAACGGCTGGAGCGCGGCCTGCATGTCCAGATGGGCGCTGATCGGCAGATCGGCGACAGTAATGAAGCCCGGCGGGACGCCCGAGCGGTCGCCAGATCGGGTTCGCCAGGCCTGGAGCGCATAGTCCGTGAGCTGAAATTCCCTCGGCGCTCCGTCTTCCCCGATCACCTTGCGGGCATAGGCGGCGGCGAAGATCGGCTCCAAGCCGCTGGACACGTTGCCGGCCAGGAGGCTGATCGTCCCCGTGGGGGCGATGGCGAGCAGATGGCTGTTGCGGACGCCTGCGGCGGAGATCGCCTCGCGAATGTCCTCGGGCAGGGCGCGGATGAAGGGCGCCTCCAGATAGCGGTCCCGCTCGAAGCCGGGGAAGGCGCCCTTCTCCCGCGCCAGCGCCGTGGAGGCGCGATAGGCGCTGTCGCGGATCACGCGCATGGTCTCGGCCGCCCAGGCGAGGGAGCGCTCGTCGCCATAGGTCAGGCCCAGCATGACCAGGGCGTCGGCGAGGCCGGTGATCCCGAGCCCGATGCGCCGGGAGGACCGGGCGGCCTCCGCCTGCCGCGGCAAGGGAAAGCGCGAGGCGTCGATGACGTTGTCGAGGAAGCGGACGGCGACTTGGGCCGCGGCGGCCAGCTCGGCCGTGTCCAGACGGGCCTGCGGCGTGAACGGCTCCAGGACGAAGCGGACAAGGTTCAGCGAGCCGAGATCGCAGGCGCCGTAGGCCGGCAGGGGAATCTCCCCGCAGGGATTGGTCGCGCTGATCCGTTCGCGATAACCGAGATTATTCATCGCGTTGATGCGATCGATGAACAGCACCCCCGGCTCCGCGCAGTCGTAGGCCGCACGCAGCAGCCGGTCCCAAAGCTCGCGGGCGCGGAGACGCCGCAGCACCCGGCACGGGACCGGCCCGTCGATCCCCGGCCATTCCCGGCGCACCGACTCGCCCTGGCCTTCCAGGGCCCGCGCCGGGAACACCAGGGGCCAGTCCGCGTCTGACCGGACGGCGGCCATGAAGGCGTCGGTCACCTGGACCGAGAGGTTGAACCGGCGAAGCTGCCCGGGGCTCGCCTTGGCGGCGATGAACTCCTCGATGTCCGGATGGTCGCAGCGCAAGCTCGCCATCATGGCGCCGCGCCGCGCGCCGGTGGACAGGATCGTGCCGCACATCGCGTCCCAGATGCCCATGAAGGACACCGGCCCGGAGGCGATGGTCCCCGTGCGCCTGGCGCGAGCGCCGCGGGGCCGCAGGGTGGAGAAGTCGCAGCCGATCCCGCCGCCCTGCTGCATCGTCACCGCGGCTTCCTGCAGGGCGCCGAAGATGCCGGGGACGGAATCCTCGATAACGCCCATCACGAAGCAATTGAACAGGGTGACCTCGCGGCCCGCGCCCGCGCCGGCCTGGATCCGCCCGCCAGGCAGGAACCTGAAGTCCCGCAAGACGTCGAAGAACGTCGCTTGCCAGCGGGGGGCATCCGTGGCTTCCACCGATGCGACCGCGCGGGCGATGCGTACCCAGCTTTCTTCTATGGAGCGCTCCGGAGTCCCGCCGTCGGCGAGCCTGTACTTGGTTTCCCAGACATGCCGGGAAATGTCGGCGGCGAAAGGATCCATGGCCGCCCGATCAACGCTCTTCGGCGAGGTCCTCATCGGCGATGATCAGATCGTACATCTGCGCCGCCGCCCCCGCGAGCGGCCGCTCGGCGTCCAGCATCACCGAGTCCAGACCGTTGGCCCAGGCCAGGGCTGCCTCCAGATCGGCCACGGAGCCACCGGTGGCGAGGATCGCCTGGACCTTCCAGTCCAGGATGTCGCCGCAGAGCCCACGCACGTCCTCGGCCGTGAGCGTGGGCGTCTGGGTCTTGGCTGTGCTGTCGGTCATCGAACGTCATCCTCCGGAGCAAAATCTCTTGTCGTCCCACCCCGCCATCGGGGCCTTGATCGCGATCAACGGCGCGGGCCCCAGGATCAGCGCGCGAGCAGCGCCTTCAACTCCCGCCAGGAGCGGGTGTTGAGCACGTCGTCGGCTTCCAGCCAGCCGCGGCGGGCCTGGTCGACGCCATAGCGCATCGCGCCCAGCCCAACGTTGGAATGGGCGTCCGTGCCGAGGGCCAGCTTCAGCCCCATCTCCTTGGCGGCACGGCAGTGGACGTCGTCCAGGTCCAAGCGGCTGGGATGGGCGTTCAGCTCCACGAAACAGCCGCGCGCCTTGGCCGCTTCCATCACCCGCTCCAGGTCGACCGCATAGCCCGGCCGCTCGCCGATCAGCCTGCCGGTGGGATGAGCCAGGATGTTGCAGAAACGATTGTCCATGGCCCGCACGATCCGCTCGGTCTGCGCCTTGGCGTCCAGCTCGAAGCGGTAGTGGACGGCGCAGACGGTGAAATCAAGCCGCTTCAGGACGCTGTCGGGCAGGTCGAGCTTACCGTCGGCGAGGATGTCCACCTCGGAGGACTTGAGGATGCGAATGCCTTCGATCTGGTCGTTCAGGCGGTCGATCTCGTCGATCTGGGCCGCCAGCCGCTCGGGGTCCAGGCCATGGGCGATGGTGGCGTGACGGGTGTGGTCGGTGATGGCGACATATTCGTAGCCGCGCGCCTTGGCCGCCTCGGCTATGTCGCGCAGGCTCGACTTGCCGTCCGAGGCCCGGGTATGGACGTGCAGGTCACCGCGCAGGTCGGCGAGCGTGACCAGCTTCGGCAGCCGGCCGGCTGCGGCCGCCTCGAACTCGCCGCGATCCTCGCGCAGCTCCGGCTCGATGAAGGACAGGCCGACGGACCTGTAGACCTCCGCTTCGGTGCGCCCGGCGATGGCATGATCGCCGCGGAACACCCCATATTCGTTGATCTTCAGGCCCCGATCCTGGCCGAGCTTGCGCAGGGCGATGTTATGGGCCTTTGAGCCGGTGAAATAGACAAGGGCCGCGCCGTAGCTCTCGGGCGCCACGACCCGCACGTCCACCTGCAGGCCGGCCTTCAACGTCACGGTCGAGCGGGTGCGGCCCTTAGCCACGACCTTGTCCACCTCGTCGTAGCGGACGAAGCGGTCGATCGCGGCCGGGCCGTCGGCGGCCGTGACCAGGATGTCGAGGTCGCCCACCGTCTCCTTGCGGCGGCGGAAGCTGCCCGCGACCACCACCTGCCCGACGCCCGGCGCCGCCTGCAGATAAGCCTCAAGCTTGCCGGCGAAGTCTTCGGCGGTGGAGATCTTAAACCGCGTCTCGGTGGCGCGCCGTTCCCCGATCGCCTTCAGCAGCTTGGCCTCCAGCGCCGCGCTGAATCCCGGCAGCGCCCTCACCAGCCCCGCCCTAGCCGCGCGCGCCAGGCCTTCGAGCGTCGTCACGCCCAGCGCCTCGTGAAGGGCGTGCACCCGCTTGGGTCCGAGCCCCGGAAGCGAGGTCAGCGTCGCCAGGGTCGAGGGCGTGCGCGCCTCGACCTGGTCAAGCATCCGCATGTGGCCGGTCTTGACGATCTCCCCGATCTTGCCGGCGAGGTCGTCCCCAATGCCGGGAAGCTCGGTCAGGTCCTCGCCTTGCGCCAGCATGTCGGCGACGCTGGCGGGCAGCTCCTCGATCGTCATGGCCGCGCGCCGGTAAGCCCGCACGCGAAACGGATTGGCGTCCTCGATCTCCAGCAGATCCGCCATCCGCTCGAACAGCGCGGCGATGTCGGCGTTATGGACGGTCATCTCGGCTCACATGCGCAATTCCGAAGAGCGCAGACAGACGCGGCCCATCCTGCGGCCTTGCTCGGCCAAGACGCCACTGGCCGCGAAGCCGCGCCTTGACCCAGAGCAACCCGCGGCTCGTCCGCTGATTTGCATCAAGGCCGGCACGGGCGCGCGCCGGTAACGTTCACTCATGTTCAACTCGTCCGTCATATTCGCGGACCGATCCGATGCGGGGCGTCGGTTGGCGGCTGCGCTGGCGACGGTCAAGCTGGAAAAGCCGGTGGTCTATGCCCTCCCCAGGGGCGGCGTGCCGGTCGCGGTGGAGATCGCCGCCGCCCTCACGGCGCCGCTGGATCTGGTGCTGGTGCGGAAGATCGGCGCCCCCGGCGCGCCGGAACTGGCGCTTGGCGCGGTCGTCGACGGGCCCGACCCGCAGGTGATCATCAACGAGGATGTGAGGGCCTCCACAGGCGCCGACGACGCCTACATCGAACGGACGCTCAAGCGCGAACTGGAAGAGATCGAGCGCCGGCGGCGGCTCTACTTCCAGGGCTTGGAGCGCGTCGATCCGAAGGGCCGGACGGCGATCGTCGTGGACGACGGGCTGGCGACCGGCGCCACCGCCAAGGCCGCCGTCCGGGCGCTCAAACGCCGGGGGGCCGGCAGGGTCGTCCTGGCGGTTCCCGTCGCCCCGGCCGAGACCTTGGCGGAGCTTCGGCGCGAGGCGGACGAGGTGGTGTGCCTGAACACGCCGCGCTGGTTCTTCGGCGTCGGCGGCTTCTACGAGGACTTCCGCCAGCTTGACGACAAGGAGGTCGTCACCCTGCTGCGCCAAGCGCGGGCCACGGCGGGGAACGGACAACCCAACCCACGCGGGGCGTGAACGCCCTGCTGCAACCGGTCGCGGCCGGCCTCAGACCGGGGCGACGATGTGGTGAGACTTGCCGACCAGATGGACGGTCGAGGCCTGCGGCCCCTTGTCGCCCTCGGTCTCCGCGAACCGCACTTCCGCGCCCGGCTTGAGCCGGTCGAAGGCCTCGTTCACCACGGCGTTCTGGTGGAAGTAGACTTCCCGCCCGTCCGGGGTCTCGATGAAGCCGTACCCTTCCTGCGGGAACAGTCTCGCCACCCGTCCGTGGGGCGGCGCCTCGTGGCTCTTGATCTTGCCCTCGAAGCGCCGCTCGTGGTCCTGCAGGCGCCGCCGGGCCGCGCTGAAGGCGTCGCGGATCGCCACGTAGGCGTCTTCATGGGCGTGATTGGCGCTGGGGTTGCGGTCGATCATGACATCGGCGCGGCCGGGCATGACGATCTGGATGCGGACCCCGTAGAGATCGCCCTTGTGGTGGCGACCGCTGCGGCCGATCACCGCCACGCGGCAAGCGGTGATCCGGCCGCTGAACCGCTCAAGTTTGAGGGCTTCGCTCTCGATCCGGGCGCGCAGGGCGTCGCTCGCCTCAAGGCCGCCTTCGAACGCGATCTTCAACGGAATCTGCATAGCTCCACTCCTTCGGCCGGCGCCGCCGGTGCGACCGGTGCGACGCGGAAACATCGGACCTGACGCAGCGATTGCATTGCGCTGGGTCAAGGCGAACGGGGCCGTCCCGGGGCTGACAAGTTAGCTGGGCCGAGCCGCACAAGCCCGCTGCCCGCCTCCACCGTCAGGCCGCCACGGTCGCCGCCGCCATGAAGGACCTCGGCAACGCCAGGCGCCAGGTGATCGGCCGCTGGCTCAACAATCGCGCTGAGAATTTCCAACAACCCTTCCGACGACGAGAGCGCGCCATGCTCAGGTTCCGGAGCCTGAAGACGCTCCAGAAATTCAGCGCCGTCCACGTCTCGGTCCACAACCATTTCAATCAGGAGCGCCACCTCGTCAGCCGCGACACCTACAAGCAGAGACGCTCCACCACACTGGCTGAGTGGCGCGCAGTCATGGCGTAGTCCGACCAGGTCCTCTGCCCTTCCTGCGTCCGGCGGAGACTTGTAGCCATTGGTCTGGGGAATTATCCCTTTGACGTAGTAGGCACAAATGCTAGACCAAACCCAGCGTGACAGGCCGGTGGGAGAGATTGAGGTCACTCCTGGGATGGCGAAGGCCGGTGCTCGCGTGCTTGAGGAGTGGAAGTGGAGCGAGACGCTTGAGCCTTATGTCTTGGCGCAGGATGTCTATAGAGCCATGGTCGCGTTAGCTCCGTGGCAAGCTCAAGATCAGACCGTTCCGGAGAAATGATGTGGCCGATCCGCAGGAAGATGGCCTGGCAATCTCTGGCGGCCTTCCCGATTTCGGCGACGCTTGTATGAAGGCTGTCATATCCCGAGACAGCGGCCATGGTCATAAGGTTGCTAGCCACAACTTCGGCTCCGAAGACGTTGCCTCCGCGATGGACCAGCGCATGTCGGAGCTTTTCCACTTCGCCGATTTGGCCGAATAGGCGCTCGACTTCTAGCTTCACCGCCTCGTCGGTTTTCTTGGCAATCATGAGCCTGCGCGTCATGCTCATGAGGTCGCTTATTCGCATCCCCCCGCTAATCGCGCGGGCTTCCCATTCTGGAAGCCCCGTGAAGTGACGAAACAGAGAATGGACGGACGCTTCGGTCGCCGTAAACCAATGGATGAAGCGTCCCAATGCAGCGTAATACGAGCTATCCTGTGTCGGCGCCGGAGCGCCTAGAGGTTTGTTGGCCTTCATGCCCGTTAAGCCCCCCGCTGAAGACCAGCCCGACCCCGACGCGTGGCGCCGGTTCGAACACGCTGTAGATGCCGCCCTTCACACAGCGCCGAAGCATCGGACGACCAAGCCCAAGGCTAAGCCCGAATCCAAGCCGCCACCACGTCGGGGATAATCGACTTACTCACCGGATTCTCGGGCGGTCTAGCTGGGGTCGAGTGCCACCGTTTCCCATATGTTCTCATGAGCGGACAGCAGCGGCGCCTCGGCTATTGGGCGCGCCCTGCGGCTATCGCATCGGCTTCGTCCGCCTTTCGCTTTAGATCATCGGCGATGCGCCGCGCGAGGTCCGTGTCCAATGCGTACGAAGCCCGTATCCCCATCTCATCCTCAAGGCCCAGGATTACCGCCTCCCCAAGGGCGGCTGGAGCCACCAGCGCATGGTTCAGGCGGATTGAGGCTACTGATTTCATACCCGCGTCCCGAGCCGTGTTCGAAAGGTCTGACAGATTTTGACTCGCGAACTGCGGTATGGATCGAGCGAGGTCCAGAACATCGGTCTGGCTGAGGCGAAGCTCGGTGACCGCCCGGTTTACGTCTAGCCTCCGCAGGACCAAGTGCTCGCCTTCCCAATCAAGGGCGATATCGATGGTTTCAGTCAACGGTTTGTCAGTCATCCTCGCGCTCCTTTCGGTGCCTTTTACGCAGAGAGAGACGGCGGCGGGAGGCGGACGACGGTTCCGGTTTGTCGGACACCAGTCCGCCGATAGGTGAGGCGCTTGCCGACGATCCCGCCGATGGACTTCTCAAAGCGCATGGCGTCCGTCACGCCCAAGGCGGTGCGCTCGTTGTAACGAAAGTCGAATTCGCCGACGTAGCGCTTCAGATGCTGCGGCGAGACGTGGTGGAAGGTTCCGACGATCCCGCGCTTCAGGATGGCGAAATAGGACTCCACCGTGTTCGTGTGGATGAAGCCGCCGCCGCGAACATATTCGTCGATCCCATGGTTGACCGCGCTGTGGCCCGCGAAGCCCTTCGTGGCCGGCGGATAGACGGCCGCTTCGTCGGTCATGACGTGCGTTGCGGCGTCGATTTGGGCCTCTAGGATCGGGCGCAGGGTTTTAGCCGAGACTTCGGAAACGTGACGCGAGCGCACGCGACCGTCACGCTCGACTAGGGATACCACGGCCTCTTTCGCCGAGCCGCCGCGAATGCCGACACGCTTGGACGCATGACGGTTTTTGTCCTTGCCGCCGACGTAGGTTTCGTCGGCTTCCACCACCTTGTTCGTCCCGCCCAGAGGGTTTGGGTTCGTCTCGCGCAGGGACTCGCGGATGCGATGGCAGAGGAACCAGGCCGTCTTGTACGTCACGCCGATCATGCGGCTGATCTGAAGGGCGCTCATGCCCTTCTTGGACGCCATCATGAGATGCGTCGCGCCCAGCCACTTGTTCAGCGGAACGTGCGAGCGCTCGTACAGCGTCCCAACGGTCACACTGAAGGGCGAGCGGCAGGCGTTGCACTGATACAGGCCAGGACGGTGTGTCTTGCCGCGCATGAGCGTCGCTTGACCGACAACGCCGCACTTGGGGCAGATCGGGCCTTCCGGCCACAGCCGACGCTCTAGCCATTCGCGGGCCTTGGCTTCGTCATGAAAGATCGGATTGGAAAAATCGCTCATGATAATTGACCGTGCTGAGCGCGCTCGTCGAGTCCGCGAAGATATGTTTCGCTTAGACCTGACAGAGGTACGAGGCGCTGAGTTTCGGAGGCTATTAGCTGTCGCACATAGCGCAGGGCTATTGCCTGAACTGATGCAAGGATTGGATTTTCCGGGTGCTCTATCGTGCAGCGCATGCGGAGATACGTTGTCGCCAGCGCCTCGTCGGCTTGATCGGCCAGGACGATATCGACGCGGGATTGCGTTTCTGAGATCGGCTCTATCGAGGTTGATTGGATTTGCATGGTGGTCTCGTTCCGCTGAGGGCCATACTACATCATGAGCGTGCTACGTCAAAGGGATAATTCCCTTGGTCTGACAGCACCGCCACCAATAACGCCTCGTTTTCACCGGTGTTTCTACGGATCTGAATAATTCCGACATTCCAGCTGGCTAGCGTGGACTCAACCGACAACTCGCCCATTCTCCAGTACCCATTCGGGCCCTGAAACTGGCAATTTCGACGGCTATTCTCTGCCCCCGCTTAGCCAGTACCCTTTTCGGGACGCCCGTTCGCGGGAGAGCCGTTGTCACCGGCCCGTATAGCAGCCAATTCGCCAGCCGCACTGGCTGCCCGAGCAGCCATACCGCCTACCCACCTTACCATTTGTTTGAAGGCTCCCTCGTCTTCATTAGCCTCTAGAGCAAGCGCAAGCCCCCGGAACTTCTCAACTTGAGTCAAATTGGAGGGATGCGTCTGAATCTTCGCAGCTTTGGCCATCCCCAACGACGCCAGCGGGGCAAACTAACGCCAACTGCGCGATCAGCGGCTTCGAGCGCGATCAAGCGATAACTACGGATTATCGATCTGCTGTGCGTGCAGTGGGCCAAGCCCGTTAGCTCAAGGACTTCCGGAAGGTGCTGAACTGAAAATTCTGGATGACGCCGCGCGGGGTGTGGTGTTCGTGCCGATGGGCGGCGATCAATTCGAACGAAGGCCCGAGGACCCGCGCCAGGGATGCGCTGTCGTGTCGCGCCACCGGAAGACCGCTGCAGCGTTCCGGACCGTCGGGCGCGAAGGTTCCGATGATGGCGCAGCCGCCGGGCTTGAGGCCTTCCTTTAGACGATGCACGTAGGCGGCCTGGTCGGCGGGCTCGGTGAGGAAGTGGAACACCGCCCGATCATGCCAGACGTCGAACTGGCGGGACGGCCGCCAGGCCGTCGCGTCGGCGGCGATCCATTGGACGGCTCCGGCGCGCGCGCCGAGCCTGACCTTCGCCTTGGCGAGCGCGCTCTCGGCCAGATCGAGCACCGTCACATCACGGAAGCCGCGATCGATCAGGGCGGCGACCAGGCGGGAGGCGCCCCCGCCGACGTCGATGATCGCGCTATCGGGGCCCGCGCCCGCGTCTGCGATCAGCTCCAGCGAGATCGCCGGCGATTCCTCGAACCAGCTGACCTCGGTCTCGGCCTTGGAGCTGTAGACGTTCTCCCAGTGCGATCGACGGTCGAGGCTCTGCATTCTCTGCTCCTTGGGCGGCCGGTCAGGCATGTGGTGGCCGGCGGCAGGCCCCGGAAAGCCGGGTTGACGCGCTTGCCGCGTCCCCATTTGGCAGGGTGATCACGGGACGGGCTTGGTCGCCGCGATGGCGATGAAGGCGGCTCCGACGGTTGTACGCCGGCCAAGGCAGGGGTCGGCCCCGGCCATCATCGGCGCAAGCCAGCCGATCGGCGGATAGAAGATCGCGCCTCGCACCTGCGCGACCGACAGGCCGGATGTCTCCATGAGCCGCCGCAAGTCCTGCGCGCTCCAAAAGCGCGCCGCCCGCCAGGTCGAAGATCCCAGCCAGCCACGAATCCGTCTGGACGCCGCCCATAGGTTGGATCGGCCAAGCTCGCCGAGCACAAGACGGCCGCCCGGCTTCAAGACGCGCGTCATCTCGGCCACGGCGCGCCGCGCGTCGGAAACAAGGCAGAGCACGGCGACGGCGGTCACCAGATCGAAGCTGCCGTCCTCGAACGGCAGCGCGTGGATGTCGCCCTGCACCAGCTTCATCGACACGCGTTCGGACATCAGCCGCTCCCGCGCGGCGGCGAGCATGCGCGGATCGGGGTCGAGCCCCGTCACCTTTGCTCCCGTTCGGCAGAGCCAGGCGGCCAGATCACCGTCACCGCAGCCGACATCGAGCGCTTCGAGCCCCGCAACGTCTCCGCACAGCTCAAGGATCAGGTCGCGCTCAAGCTTGTCAGTGATCCGGCCGAGCCGGCTTGCTCGCCAACGCCGGTAGGACTCGGGCAACGCGGCGAGCGCCTGCTGAGCGTCGGCGTCGTCGGTGGTGGCGCGCGGTGTCGGCATGACGCGCGGTCAGCCTCCCGCCGGCGCGCGAACCGCGCTTAGCCGTCCGACGACGGCGTCGATCTCTTCGGCCGTCGTGTCGCGCCCGAGGCTGAACCGGATCGCGCCCATGCCGACTTCGGAGGAAACGCCCATGGCCGCAAGCACCGGCGACAGCTCGATGCGTCCGGCGTGGCAGGCCGAGCCTGTCGATGCGGCCACGCCTTCGAGCCGCTCCAGGATCTCGGTCCCGACCTGGCCGACGAATGAGACGTTGAGGGTGTTGGGCAGGCGATGCTCCGGGTGGCCGTTGAGGACGACCCCTTCGCCAAACCCTCGCCGCAGTCCGTCCCAGAGCGCATCGCGCAGTGCGCGCACGCCGGCCATGGCCGACCGGTCCTTGGCGAGCGCGCAGGCCTCGCCCAGCCCCGCCGTGAGCAGCGCGCTCTCGGTGCCGGCGCGCCGCCCGCCCTCATGACCGGCGCCGTGGATCAGCGGCTCCAGCCCGACGCCGCGCCGCACGTAGAGCGCGCCCACGCCCTTGGCGGCGTAGAGCTTGTGTCCGGCGACGGTGAGCAGATCGACGCCGAGGTCCTGTACGTTGGTCGGAATCTTGCCGGCCGACTGCGCGGCGTCGGTATGGAACAGCACGCCGTGTTCGCGCGCGATCCGAGCGCACGCCTCGATCGGCTGGATCGTGCCGACCTCGTTGTTGGCGTGCATGACGCTGGCGAGGATGGCGCGCGGCGTGATGGCGCGGCGGAAATCGTCAGGGTCGATCCTCCCGGCGCGGTCGACCGGCAGGCG
>Ga0299912_10000748_pt1 | contig 26670 bp, 23 predicted proteins | sample RVTome_2_FD_207667 | JGI IMG/M metagenome (GOLD analysis project Ga0299912, IMG submission 207667) | Soil microbial communities from uranium-contaminated site in the Upper Colorado River Basin, Wyoming, United States - RVT95D214 (version 2) ... | reverse complement strand
TTTCTCAACCGCGGGAACTCGTAAATAGTATATCCTCATGGGGTATCTCAAAAGCTATGACCGTTCACATAACGAGCCCTGAATCCTTCTTCGGGTTCAAGCTGGGCAGCGACAGGATGATCGCTCGCTGGGACCGGATCGTGGAGTACTTCAACCTGCTGGGCGGGGAGAGCGACCGCATTAAGGTCGTGGACGTTGGGCCCTGCACCGAGGGGGCCCCGTTCCTGCTGGTGGTCATCTCCTCCCCCGGGAACCTCTCCCGCCTTGAGGAGCTGAGGGAGCTCAACCTACGGCTGAGCGACCCCAGAGGGCTGAGCGAAGATGAGGCTGAGGCGCTCATAGCCGATGGGAAGGCCGTGGTCTGCCAGTCCATGAGCCTCCACGCCAGCGAGATAGCGCCGACCCAGATGGCCCCGGAGCTGGCCTACGAGCTCCTCAGCGGCGAGGACGAGGACACCATGCGCATCCTCGACAACGTGGTGTTCCTCATGGTGCCGTGCTTCAACCCGGACGGCCAGATGATGGTCGCCGACTGGTACGAGAAGTGGAAGGGGACCGAGTACGAGGGCTGCGACCTGCCCTGGCTGTACCACAGGTACGGAGGCCACGACAACAACAGGGACGCGTTCCAGGCCAACATGGTGGAGTCCAGGTACATGGCGGGCATACTCTTCAGGGACTGGGTGCCGCAGGCGTACGTGGACCACCACCAGATGGGCGGCTTCGGCGCCAGGTTCTACATTCCGCCGTACACGGAGCCCCTGAGGCCCTACGCTGACCCCTTGGTATACTGGGAGCACATGTGGTACGGCGGCCACATGGCGACCCTGCTGGAGCAGAGGGGCAAGGAGGGCGTCATCGCGGGCGGTTCAACCTTCCCTGCTTGGGGCCACCTGGGGTGGCACCGCATCACCAACCACCACAACATCTGCGGGATGCTCACCGAGACGGCTAGCGCCAAGCTGGCTACCCCCATCCACGTCCAGCGCGACCAGCTCAAGGGCAACCACTTCAGCTTCCCCCAGTACATCCCCCAGGTCAACTTCCCCCACCCCTGGGCGGGGGGCTGGTGGAGGCTCCGAGACATGGTGGAGCAGATCAAGGTCTCGGCGTGGGCCACGCTGGACCACGCTGCCCGCAACAGGGAGACCGTGCTGAGGAACGCGTACATGAAGGCTAGGAGGCAGACGGCGAGGGGCGCAGATGACCCGCACCGGGCCTACGTCATCCCTGCGCATCAGCACGACCCGTCAACGGCCCGCAAGCTTGTGGAGAAGCTCCTGCTCCAGGGCGTCGAGGTACATGTGGCGGAGGAGGACTTCGTGGCGGATGACGCGCTGTACGGCGCCGGTTCCTACGTGATACCGTCGGCCCAGCCTAAGTACGGGGTCGTCAAGAGCCTGCTGGCCAGGACGTTCTACCCCGACAACGCGTGGACGCGGGAGAAGGACGGCTCGCCCAGGGCGCCCAGGGACATGGCGACGGACACCATGCCAGAGTTCATGGGGGTGAAGGTTGACCCCGTATCCTGCGTCCCTCAGGCTAAGCTCACACGCGTCGAAGAAGTCAAGCACTCCATCGGCGGCATCGTGGGCAAGTCCAGGCACGGGTACACTCTCGACTGCAGGCAGAACCTCAGCTACAGGGCGGCCACGGCTCTACTCAGAGCCGGCATCCGGCTGCGGAGAGCAACCGAACCAGTCCAGTGTGGCGACATCATCCTCCCGGCGGGGTCCTTCATCGTTGAGCATGACAGGAAGCTGCTGGAGGAATTGGCCTCCAGCCTGGGCGTCACCTTCTACGCTGTGTCAGATGAGCCTAAGTCTACCGAAGTTAAGAAGTCCCACGTGGGGATCTATCAGAGGTACTACGGAGGCAACGCCGACGAGGGCTGGACCCGGTTCGTACTGGAGGAGTTCGGCTTCGAGTACGAGACCCTGAGGGATGAGGGCGTAGACGAGGGGCTCCGCGGCAGGCTGGATGTCGTGGTCCTCCCAAGCGACCCCGCGTGGGCCATCGTCGGCGACATCGAGAAACACTTCAAGGAGACGGGCTCCCAGCCCCCCAATGCGCCTCCGGAGTACAGGAGCGGCCTGCACGGGGAGGAGTTGAAGGCACTGGTGAGGTTCGTGTCGGAGGGCGGCACCCTCGTGTGCCTCAACGAGTCCAGCATGTTCGCTGTGGACGCCTTCAGCCTCAGCCTCGGCGACGCCCTGCACGGCCTCCCAAGCAAGGAGTTCTTCTGCCCGGCCTCGACGCTCCACGCCAGGGTGGACACACGCCACCCGCTGGGCTACGGCATGGCTGAGGACTCCTTGCTGTTCTTCTGGGATGGCCCCGCCTTCACGGTCAAACCCTGCGTGGACAGTGAGAGGTACGAGGTCGTTGCCCGGTACCCGGACCACGTGGTACTCGAGAGTGGGTGGCTGGACGGGGAGAAGCACCTGGCGGGCAGGGCCGCACTGGTGGTGGCCCGCGTGGGCAGCGGCAGGGTCGTGTTGTTCGGGTTCAGGCCCCAGCACAGGGCCCAGACAGACGGCGCCTATAAGCTCCTCTTCAACAGCCTCCTCCTGTAGAGGCCGGGCACCCTTTTCTAAGATTAATTGTTTTGGCTGTGCCTGGCTCTCCGTGCGAGGGCCACGGCTCCGGCTAGGCCGACGACGACGTAGGCGAGCGGCACAGGTATCCCTCCGCTGGGCTCTTGCTGGGGGGCCTGCTTCAGCTCGTAGACCAGAGTCAGCGTCTTGTCGCTATCCAGTGTAACGGTCCTCGATATAGGCTTCTGGCCGTCCCCCCACTCCTTGAATATGTACTCCTTGCCTCCAACCGTAGCCGATGGCTGCGCCTCGACCACGCATGTTCCGGCTGTGAGCACCTCCGTGTAGGGCGTGGCCTTGGGGTTGCCGTTGACCATCACGCTGACGCCGCTCGGCTGCGTGTTCACGGTTAACGTGTGGGTCTGCGGCGTCTGCGCCGCCGCCACGGTGGTCTCCGCCTGCGCGACGTTGCCTGCGTAGTCCACGGTCTCCACCTTGATGGCTACCTCGCCGCTGAGCCCTGGCAGGGTGACGTTGAAGCGCTCGGAGGGGAACGTGTACTCCCAGTGGTCGCCGTCGATGACCGGCCCCTCGGGGAGCTCTATCTGCGTCCACTCGTCGCCGCCGTACCATGCCTCAACCGACTTGACGCCCCAGCCCGAGTCAGAGATGTCTATCACGACGTGAAGCTGCTCCCCCTCCACGTAGCTATCAGGCACAGTGAAGGTTATGGTGGGCTCCTCCGCGTCAGGCCCCGCCGAGAGGGTTACGTCGAGCTCAGACTCTGGGGGCACATCCACGATGGCAGTGAACACGTGGCCCTCAGGTGTGGTGGTCACGGTGTACGAGTCGGGCTCCGACGAGAAGCTGTACGCGTCGGCGGGTAGGGCTCCGCTCACCGTGAACTCCAGTCTAGCGTCGTTCAGGGTCATGTTCAGCCCGTTATCGATGTGGGCCGTGACGGCCGTGGTGGAGCCATCGTTGGCGTTCTTGTAGACGTAGGTGATCATGCCGCTGGGTATGCTGTTGGGCGGGTCGAACAGGTGGGCCGTGGCGTACCCGTCCAGCTCGACGTTGCCCTCGCTGTCCAAGGTGATGAACCTGTATCCGTGGTAATTCTCAGGTGACAGGCCGCCGCCGATGGTCGTCGTGGTGACGAACCAGTGTCTGCCGTTCAGCACGTAGATCATGTCCCTGTGGACGTGGCCTGATAGGATGAGGCGGACATCATTTTCCTCGATTATCCGCAGGAGCTCCGTCGCCTCGTCCATCCTGACCGTCCAGCTGGAGTACATGGCGCTCCTCAGCGCCTCCATATCCGTGTAGCTGCCCGTGATCTCGCCCCCAGTGAGGGTCCCCTGGTCGTCCTCGTACTCGCTGCTGAGCAGCGGATGGTGGTAGGATAGTATCTTCACCTTGTCAGGGTTACTCTGCATCACCTTCTCGGCCCAGGCCAGCTGCTCCATGTTTATGTAGCCCTCCCCGGTGGTGCTGAGGGCGACAAAGAGGAAGTCGCCCACCGTCACGGTGTAGTTGACGGGGCCGCAGTACTTCCTGTAGTAGTTGCCGCTGGCCCCCGAGTAGTCGTGGTTCCCGGGGAGAAGGTAGCTGGGGCACTCAAGGTTCAGCATGGTGTACTGCAGGTAGTTCCAGGCGGCGGCTATGGTCTCCACGTCCACGATGTCGCCCGACGCGATCAAGATGTCCGGGTTCAGCAGGTTCGCCTCGTAGACCAGGACCGGGAACAGGTTCTTGCCCACAGGCTCGTGTATGTCGCTGATGTGGATGATTCTCAGGGACTCGGGCCACTCCTCCATGGCCCAGACGCACCTGCTCTGGGTGACGTCCACGGTCTTCCCGCTCTCAGTGAAACCCAGACTCAGGTCGTAGAGCCCCTCAGGCAGGTTGTCTGGTACTTGGAACGTCACTGTCCAGCCCTTCACCTCGACGTAGGTGGCCCCAGCCAAGGTGAGCATGGTCTCCTCAGAGGCATCCATGAGGCTCGCCGTCCATCCCGTGGCCCCGGCGGCTGCCTTGACCTTGACGGTGAGGCTTCCTCCTGCTAACACCGACTCGGGTTTGCTGGGCAGGGGGCTGATCACCGGGTCCGTGATAATCGTCGCCGTGTACCCCTGTAGGGTCGCAACGGAGGCGACGAGTCCAAGTAATATGGTCGCAGCTAGGGCGACCCTCACGAATCCTGAGATGCGCTTCATGGTAGTTCAGAGAATAGGGCGCGGTGGCTGTACTTTACAGTTTTCAATGTCAGCTAGCCCTCCTCGCCCACCATGCACAGCGACGAATAGGATTCCTTTAGCAGTCTCTGGGCGCCCTCCACGATGACGGGCCCGATGCCCTTCACCTCCGTGAGGGGCCCCATGAGCCTCCTGGTCTTACCCGAGCTGGACACCTTCACCTCGGCCTGGGCGAACTCCTCCAGCACCCGCAGCGGAGTCTCGAAGTGGCTCAGCAGGTCCTGGGCCAGGGTGGTGCCTATCTGGGGCAGCCCGGCGAGGAGGTAGAGCTGCTGCTGGTGCAGTGGCATGCTCCTGTCGACGCTGCGTAGCTGTATGACCCGGTCCTCTTTGGCCTGCTCTCTGTACGCGAGCCTGTGGAGGAGGATGCCCGTGTGCTCGGGTGTCTCTGTCGGTATCACCGTGAGGCCGTAGTCCAGGGCGACGCTGCTCAGGGCGCCGTAGACGCTGCTGGGCTTCATGGCGCTGCGCTTCAGGGCGCGGCTCATCTGGCCCTCCAGTATGAGGATGGGCCTCTCGTAGACGCTGGCCATGTCCTTGGCCTGGCTGAACAGGCGGCCGTCCTTCATGCTGCCCAGGAAGTCGCTCACGTCCTTGCGCTCCACGCCCACGCGGTCGCTGACGACGTAGTCGCATACGTCCAGCCTGCGGATGTCCACGTCGAATCCGTTGAACTTGAGGTAGGTCACTATGTCCCTGCGGCTGGACGCCTCGTTGCTGTCCACGCATATGTGCAGCTGCTCACCCATCTGGGTCCACCTCGAAGGCCAGCTCCACCCTCTCAGCGCCCTCGCCGCCCTTCAGAGCCTTGATGAAGCCCGTGAGCATGTTGGTGAGGGCCCTCCTCACGAAGTTGTTCAGCGGCACGGACTCGCCGTTGATCTTCAATGTGAACGCCTCGTAGTTCCTGACGCACCGCGTGGCCTCCGCGTCGCCGCCCAGGATCGCCTTGCCCAGGCTTCTGCAGTCGGGGTAGCCGCAGCCATGGCAGTCAGCCCCCGGCAGCATGGGGTACGCCTTGGACTCCGCGAGGTCGGCCAGCTTGGCTGCCTCCGAGAGATCGACTGTGGGTACCCCGGCGCCGGTGTACGCTGACCCGGGTATCTTCACGGCGGCGATCTCCAGGCCGTTCCTCAGCTTATCCACGTCGGCGTCCTCGCGTGGCACCAGAATCCTGGCGTGGGTGTCCAGGGTCTTGAAGCCCTCTATTACGAGGAAGTCCAGCGGCCCAAGGCTCCTGACGGCGTCGGCCACCGACACGTGGTCGTCCACGAAGAGGGCCGCCGCGTTCTCGTGCAGTATAGCGGTGGCCCTTGCACCTGCCTCCCTGTGCCTCCGCGTGTCCTTCCCTGGCGTGTCGAAGTCTATGTTCTCCGCCGTGTGCTTCAAGGTGCCGACCCTGTAGCCTCTCTTGGTGAGCTCGCCCACCAGGGCCTCGACGACGCGGGTCTTGCCGCTGTCCTTGAAGCCTACCACCGAGACGGTTCTTGGTGGAGTCATGGTGATACCCACGGCCCCGCTTTATTTATCCTCATGGTTCCCGGGGATACGTTTAATATTCAGAGGATGAGCTTCAGGGACGCGTCGAAGGGACAAATATTTGGGGCAGACGGCTGGGATGAATAGGATCTTCGCAGCTGACCTGCCCACCGTCTACTACGAGCTGCTCTTCATAGGGTTCAGTATAATGGGTGGGATGAGCCTCTCATCCTCGTTCCTGCCCATCCTGGCGAGTAACCTGGACCCGTCGGGGGTCTTGGTGGGCATGGTGGTCTCCGCCTGGTTCCTGTCCAGGATATTCATGGAGCTGCCCGCCGGCATCATCAGCGACAGGATCGGCCGCCACAGGCTACTCGTCATGGGGCTTGGGCTGAGCCTCGTGGGGCCCCTCCTCTGCAGCCAGGCCAGCCACATATACATCCTGATACTGGGGCGAGCCATCTGGGGGATGGGTACGGCCCTCTACTTCATGAGCAACATGGCCCTCCTCATGGACCTCCTGCCACCGTCCACGAGGGGCAGGGCCCTGGGCGTATTCCAGGGGATAGAGTTCATAGGTAGCTTCGTGGGCGCGCCTATAGGCGCGTTCCTAGCCGTGTACCTGAGCTTCACCCAAGTCTTCTACTTCACCATCCTGTTCACGGTCCTCGGCTTCGCTGTGGCCATGAGGTCAAAGAACATCAGGGGCTTGGAGGGTAGCGCCTCTTCCAAGCCCAGGCTCACCCTTAAGCAGATATCAGGAAGCCTAAGGAACTGGGGCATCATCGCGGTCTGCTTCGCAACGCTCCTCAGGACGCTCGTGTTGCAGGGGATATTCCAGACGGTGCTGCAGCTGTTCCTGAACCAGCAACTCGGGCTCACCGTCGGGGACATCGGCTGGGTGGTGAGCACGAAGATACTGGGTCAGGTGCTTTCGCTTCTAGTCGCGGGTATACTGTCCGACAGGTTCGGCAGGAAGCCTGTGCTTGTGGTGGGCTTCACCATCAGCGGATTATCCGTGTTCATGTTCACCATCTCAAGAAGCATGCCCTTCTTGCTGCTGTCAGGCTTCGTCGCCGGGGTCGGCGAGGGCCTCGACATGACCACCATCCTGGCTCTGCTGACGGACATAGCTCCGCCAAACGCCAGGGGGGGCGCAGTGGGCCTGTTCCGCACCTTCATGGACGTGGGAGGGTTCCTGGGCCCCATGATCTTCATGCTGGCCTATACTGTGTATGGTCCGCTGACCCCATTCTTCTTGGGCGCAGCCGTCAACCTGTTCAACGCCGCGTTCATCCTGCTGGCCCGGACCAGGCGCGTCGCCTGATTTATATGAGCATCGGCGGCTTACTCAATTGTCATGGTGTCGCTAACCTTCCACGGCGGGGTCAACGAGATCGGTGGAAACAAGATACTGCTGGAGGACGGGGGCACCCGCCTCTGGTTCGACTTCGGGCAGAGCTTCACCATGGGAGGCGAGTACTTCCTCAACTACCTTCAGCCACGCCGAGGCAACGGCCTCAAGGACTACTTCGAGTTCAACCTGCTGCCGAGGGTGGAGGGCCTGTACGCGGAGGACAGCCTCATCGGCACCGGCCTCGGCTACTGTGAGCCGGGGTTCCAGGGCGTATTCGTCACCCACGCCCACTTCGACCACGTGAACCACCTCTGCTTCGTGGACCCCTGCATCCCGGTTTACACCGGGAAGGGGACTAAGCTGTTCATGGAGGCCATGGAGCAGACCAGCCCCTTCACCCGGTACGGGGACCACCCCTACACGGGCTTCAGGACAGGGGACGTGGTGAAGGTGGACGGCGTGGACGTGGAGCCCATCCACGTGGACCACAGCATACCCGCAGCGTACGCGTACATAATCCACCTGCCCGAGGCCACGGTGGTCTACACTGGGGACATGAGGGCCCACGGGCCACGCGCGGACATGACGCAGGAGTTTCTGGAGGCCGCCGCATACGTCGAGCCCGACGTCATGATCTGCGAGGGGACCAGGATGGCGCGCCGCGGCAGAAGAAGGAACCTGACCGAAGCCCAGGTGGAGGAGGGCGTCAAGAAGGTATGCAGGGACGCGGACGCCGGGGGCAAGGCCGTTGTGTACACCCACCCAGGCAGGGACATGGACAGGCTACGCACGTTCCACAGGGCGGCAGAGTCATGCGGCCGCGTCATGGTCATCCACCCCAAGACCGCCCACCTGCTGAACAGGCTCATAGAGGACGAGCACCTGGACCTCCCCGACCCCATGAAGGACGACCTCATAAGGGTCTACTACAAGCGCAAGAAGTCCGGGAGCTACGACGACAGCGACTACTACGTCTGGGAGCGGCCGTACCTGGACAGGATAATCACGGCCGAGGAGGTCCACGACAGCCAGAGAAACTTCCTGGTGAACCTGGACTTCTACAGCTTCACCGAGCTAATAGACATCCGCCCTGAGAAGGGCAGCTACTTCATCTATAGCATGAGCGAGCCCTTCACCGAGGAGGACCTGGAGGAGGAGGTGCTCCACAACTGGCTGAGCCACTTCGGGCTCAGCTACAACCAGCTTCACGCCTCGGGCCACATGGGCCCCAGGGAGCTGGTGGAGGCCATCAACTACGTGAAGCCCGACGTACTGCTGCCGGTCCACTGCGAGGAGCCCCAGCTCTTCAGGAAACACTACAAGAGCGTGAAGCTGCCCAGGCTGGGCGAAACCATCACCTTCTAGTGTTTAGATAAAAATACACAGTGGCTAGTTTAGCATCTATTAATTTTCATCAATTATCTGTATCACTGGTCTCAATTCCCGCTCCATGGGATTTGGCTCTGAGACGCCTTCATCCTCAGTTGCAAGTGGGGCATCGTACGGACTTTCAGCTTCCGCTCCGCGGGGTTTAACTCTGAAACAACTACTTAGAATTTTGTTGTAGATTGCATAGACCTCTTCTTTCAAATCGCCCGGTATTGCAGGGTATTCCTGTGGGGTGAAGTAGTAGGCGTAGTCCCTCTTGACGAGGTCGAGCGCCGTCTCCTCACCGTGGTTCACGTGGTTGTACCTAGATCCCCTGACGAATTCCTGCAAGAATGGGTTGTCCGGCATCCTCTCGCTCGCCAGGAAAAGGGCCAGCTCCTGTTCCTCCTTTCCGAGGCCGCTCCGGTCGAAGCCGTACGTTTCCTCGCCGTTGAAGGCCGAGAATAGGCCCTTGTACTCCTCGCTGAACATGTCCCGCCAGAACCCGACGCTCTCAACGTCGCCCTCCACGGCCTGGATGAAGGCGTAGTTCCTGGCGCACTTGGAGCATTTGCAGCACCACTTGTGCTCACTGACGGCGGGGTCGTCGCAGAAGCATGACATCTGGTACTTGGCGAGCTCCGGGAAGCCGCTGTGGAGGCACTTGATCACGGCGATCTCGTTCAGGGGGCCGACGAGGCTCCCGACCCTCGACGAACCGCCCGTGAGGAGGCGCATCATGATGTCCTGCTGAATCGTCCAGTGGCTGCTCTGGTCGTAGCTGAAGTTGGCCCGGTAGCCCTCTGAGTTGAAGGTCTCCATGTCGCAGCTCGCCTCGTTGCCGTAGAAGAGGTACCTCGCCCCGTGGTGGAAGATGAACGGTAGGCAGATGAACATGTAGTACATGAGCTGGTTCCCCCACCCCATCGATGTTTTCCTTGAGGCCATCCACTTCGCGTCGTGGAAAAGACCAGCATCCTGAGGGATCGAGTAGTACTTGATGCCGAACTCTTTGTTCAACTCTCGGAGAATCTTGATCTTATGCCCGTGCTCGTAGGTGTTTGAGGGCTCGACGACGTTGATGAGGATGGGCTCCAGGCCCAACTCCATGCACATCGCCAACGTGAGAAGGCTCTCCTTCCCGGATGTGAAGGAGATGACGGCCGTGTCTCGGGCCTTGTAAGGCTTGGCCCACACGACGGGTTCGTCGGAGGCGAACACGAAATCCAGGTTGAAATAGTTCTTAATGTAATCCACCATACTCTTTCCGTCGAGGACGGCGTTTGAGGGCATGTCGAACATCATGCTCTTGAAGGAGAAACAGTCGAACATCGGGAGGCGCGTGTTGTATATGACCCCCTTCTTCCCCAGGGTGAGGGGAAGATAGTTCGTCGACAGGAAGGCGATGTGGTCGACAATCGACTGCTTTATGGGCTCCTCGAGGGGATTCCAGACGTTTCTAGGGAATTCGATCCTGTAGTCTCTCTCATTCAACTGGATCTCAATGGAATTACCATTGTATTTAGTATTCACTTCTAAATAGTTCTCTTTTTGGTATAACATGTCTTCTGAGTGCGTCTTTTCTTTTTCAAAGATAGAAAAATTAAAGTATTTAAATTTAATCGTTTAAAAATATATTTTAACAGCCAATAATTTAAGGCAATAAAATCGTTTAAAGAAAAAAATTGAATTTAGTCATTATCTATTAATAGGGCAAATATTTACGGCGTTTAGATTAAATGGGCTAAGAAAATTGATGCTAAGCTATATCCGCCAGTTATTACGCGAAATGGAGTCGGATCAAGCGAGGTTCACCTTCTTGTGGGTACCCCAAAGAAGGCGCCAAGGCTGGTCTGCCTTGGCCGCCCCACCAGCTCGTCGAAGCTCATGTCCAGGGCGTCCAGGAGCTGCTCGAAGGTGCTCTCAAGGTACTCCTCGTACTTCTTCACGTCCACGTCCTTGGGCTTGGCCGAGATGGCCGGCAGCACGTCGTCCTTGGTTACCACGTAGCTGATGATGTCGCCGGCTACGATCTCGTAGCCTTGCTCCTCCAGCATCCGGCCCGCCTTAACGTGCTGAGGGTTGGTGTCGTACTGCCTCAGCGGCTTACCCAGCTGCATCTGGAACGCCACCTCCTCCACCCTGAAGTCCCTGTCCTTGAGGCGCCTGTGCACCTCCTCCACGAGCCCCCTGATGTCCTCCTTTGCCGCCGGGAACTCCTCGACCGTCTGGACGCCGCCCAGGATGCCGGTGAGCTCATCGAAGGCCGCCTTCAATATGGGCGGTATGTGCCGCTTCTTGCCCGTCATCCCCTTGACGTCCAGGCGGCCGTCCTTGTAGACGCCCAGGTAGTTCTTCTTGCGCCTGGAGAAGACCGCGTACCTGTACACCTTGTCCACCTCAAGGTCGATGCCCAGCTTCTCGTCGGCCCAGGCGGTCAACGCGTCCGTCTGCTGCTTCGAGGGGCGGTTCAGGAAGACGCTGTCCGTGTCCCCGTACAGCACCTCTATCCCGAGTTCGGCGCTCTTCTTGGTGGCCTCCTCCAGGGCGTAGCGGCCCACGGCCGCAGTGCTCTCCGCCAGGGGCGGGCAGTATAGGGGGAAGCTCTCGGCGCCGAAGACCCCGTAGCTGGCGTTGAGGAACACCTTCAGCGCCTGCTGGACCACGTTGTAGTACTGGCGCTCGTCATCCGTGAGCCCCTTGTCCCTGCTGCGCGGCTTGTACCAGAGGACCCTGATGTCCTTGAGGCTGCCTATGAGCTCGCTGGTCATCCCCCGCCTCTTGGTGCACACCCAGTGCCCTGTCCCCGGAACCAGGTTGCCCCTGCACTCCTCGTGAGTGCAGAGCAGGGTGTCGTAGCTCAGGTTCCAGTTGCTTATGGCGCTGGGGTAGAGGCTTGCGAAGTCCACGACCGTCACCTCGAAGTGGATGCCCGGCACCGGGTCCCTCACGATGGCTCCCTGGTACTTCTTGCCCTTGATGATGGCCTCGGTGGTGGTTCCGCCCTTGGCCTCAATGATGTCCTTGGTGTTGGGTATCAGCCAGCCCAGCCTCCGGTGCTCCCACTCCATGAGGCTGAGTATCCAGCGGCTGACCCCCATCCTCGACACGTCCTCCAGGATGCTCTTGCTGATCCTGCTGAGGAGCACCATGAGGTTCATCACAAGGCTGTCGTTGAACGCTGTCAGGTAGTAGGTGATGTAGGCGTCCTGCATGCAGTAGTCGCCCAGCTCCTTGATGCCCAGCTGGGCTATGTCCTGTACGGCTATCTTGCCCTCCTTGAGGATGCTGGACGCTATCTCGTCCAGGGTGTGCTCCCGGTACACATTGCCGAAGGCGTAGCCCTGGATGCTGCGGTTCCTGAAGAACTGGTATAGGTCTATGTGGACGCCGTTGGTGAGGAAAGCGAACCTGCGGCCCAAGGTTATGGGGTTCTCCTCGTCTGGGACCCCCAGGTTCCTGGCCCTGTTGCGCAGGTACTTGAAGTCGAAGTCGTCCCCATTGAAGGTGATCACCACGGGGTACACGTCCAGAACCCTGAAGGTCTCCTGGATGATCTCCCGCTCAGACTCGTAGACAGTGACCTCGTCAGCCCCGGCGATCTGGGGCGTCTCCACGGGCAGCCCAGAGTCGTTCAGCAGCAGAATCTTCCGGAGCCCGTCGCTCCCGGCGAATGCGACCGCCGTGATGGGGTCCTTCGCCTCGTCCGGGCTGGGCACCCTGTTCTTAACGGAGGGCCTCACCTCGATGTCCACCGCGACCCGCCTGATCTGGGGCACAGGGCTCTGCAGCAGCCTGGCCCAGTCCCTCATGGGCTCCTTCAGGTGCTCCTCGGTGCGGCTCAGTATCTCATTGAACTCGACCTCGACCGACGCCGGCAGGCTCCAGTCCCCCTGAACCAGCTTACCACCCTCGACCCTGTACGGCATCCCCGGCACCAGGTGCTCGTCGTAAATATAGCAGCCATAATACCTGATGCGGCTCTCCCAGCTCTCCTCCAGGTAGCCCCTGATGCAGCCCGGGCCGCCGCCGACGCTGAGGGGGTCCCTGGCCACCACCTTGGTGACCATGATATCCTCGCCCGTCAACGCGTCGAACTTGATGACCGGGTCCAGGCTCTTGAACCCCTCGTGGCCGGTCACACGCCTGTTGCCCTGAAGCTCCTCGACGGTCTGCTTCGACAGAAGGTACGGCAGGTGGCCCGTGTTGTCGTACCAGAGGTAGATCTCCTGGCTCTCAGGCTCGTATAGCCTCACGTAGGCCTTCTGGAGGGCGCCATCGTAGCCGGCTGAGAGCAGGATGCTTGTGCCCAGGTCGTCGGGGGCGACCCTGCCCTTCGGCTGTATGATCTCCTCTTCTTCGCTCATGGAGCCACCTACACAGCGTAGATACCATGCGGCGCGATATAAAATAAGCATCAGCCGCCATGCACCCCGTACAGTGGTGAATCCGGCTATACAGCCATCGTCGAACCTAAAATGTAATTACAAATTGTGATTACTACACGTAAACTGCCCTTAAATACCTAGGAACCGGACCCATCGTGTGGAAGCCGTCAACCAAGCCGAAGAGCCGGAGGGGCCAATCAAGGTCCGCGCGTTTATCCTAGGGGCGCTCATGGCGCTGATATTCAGCGCCATCAACGGCTACCTCAGCATCAACATGGGGTGGAACTTCGGCTACGGCGCGGTGGCGGTGATGATCGGGTACAGCCTATTCCACCGCCTGCAGGGAGGCAGCTGCAGAAGGGAGCTCAGCTTCCTGCTGATAACGAGTGTAAGCTCGATGGGAGTGTACCAGACACTAGGGTTCATCATCTACATGCTGGAAACAGAGCCGTTGGCATCGTACCCACCATGGATCGCCCCTCCGATGGAGGTCATCCAGGCCAAGGACATAAGCCTACAACACTGGATCGCCCCTATAACTTTCCTGGTCTTCGCGTTAACCATAAGCCTCATCGCGGGGCTGATCTACTACACCATCCTTCGGGACGAACTGATCCGAAGCCCTAAGATGGTGTGGCCAAACGTGTCCGCCACCACCAAACTCGTGGACGCGTGCATGGCCGGGGGAGGCTCAGCTAGGCTCGTCGCTGTGTCGGCGGCCGTCGGCTTCACCGTAACCCTGCTGCAGCACCTACCCGCCCTACGTGGACTGGACCTCACAACGTTGGACCTGTCGGGGTTCCTCCCACCCGGCTGCATACTGGTCATCAGCCTCAGCGTGGGGTTCGCATCCATCGGGTACCTCATCAGCCCAAGGACCTCGCTGAGCCTCCTGGCCTCAGGCATGATAAGCTATCTCATAATAACCCCGTTGCTGGTACGCAGAGGCTTACTTGAACCGGCGGGCGATGTCATGGCGCTCTACCAAGAGTTCCTGATGAAATACTCGATGGGGCCTGCCATAGGCATCCTTCTACTGGGCGGCATTCTGCTATCAGTCGTCATGCTCGCTAAAAACAAATTAAGAAAAGGGGCGAAGGAAAACCCGGGCGACGGCGAGACAGGGTACTTCGAACTCTACAAGGTACTCATACAGGGTATACTCGGCAACAAAAAATACCTGGTCGCAATCCTGGCGATCTTCGCGTTCCTGGCGTTCTTCGCGTACACTCTCAACCCCTTCGCTCCGCTGCCGCCGGTCTTCGCGGTCGCCTTCACGGCTTACAGCTTCTTCATCGCGGGCTTCATGGAGGCGATATTCATCACCAAGATGCAGGGCGAGACAGGCATGGGCATGGGATATGCTTCTATGCTGCTATATGACCTACCCATATTTACCGCCGGCTACAGGGCCTTCACAGGCTACTTCGTGTACCCATACCTGCGGCCTAACCCGTGGCTGAGCGGCAACACCCTACCCTACTACAAGTACGGTGACGAGACGCGGGTCGGCTGGAGGGACATCATTGTAGCCCAGATAACGGGCTGGGTGCCCACCTTCATATTCAGCGTCTTCTTCACACTCGTCCTATGGAAGTACGTGGGATTCGGCACCCCGATGATGCCTGCCGTTGGCCTCCTCCAGTCGAAGGTCTACGTGACCATGCTGGCCACGGGCGACATATCCACCGTTCTGAACCCGTGGACGTTTCTCGCGGGCGGAGTGGTCGGCGCCCTGCTCGAGGTCTTCACACCCATAAGCATGATGGGGCTCGGCATGGGGCTCCTGTTCCCGCCCCACTACATAATACCTTTAGGCGTCGGGGGCCTCGCCCGGCTCTACACTGAGAGGAGGTATGGGAAGGAGTTCTACAACGAGAGAGGCCGCCTCATAGTGGCGGGCCTCATGGCCAGCAGCCTCCTAGTCCAGGTGCTGATGACAGTGGTCACAAACTTCCTCTAGGGCGGCAGGCCCGCGATCCTGGACCTGTACACGATCCTATCCGCCGGGATGTAGCGTTTCACATACTCTAAAGCCTGGGCGTAGTTACCGGGGAGGCAGTAGAGCCTGAAGACGGTCCTCCAGCTGTTGTGGACGCTTAGTACCAGTCGCTTCTCGTCCACGGTGATCTTCCTGACTTCTTTCCATTCGATGCCCACCTCCTCCTGGGACATGGCCAGCAGCGATGAGCCGGTGGCCGAGAGTGAACCCCCCAGCCCACCCGCCAACAACGCCAGCCTGTTGAGCCTCCTCGTCCTGTTGTCCACGGCGCTGAACGGCCCCTCGGGGCCCAGGATGAACGTGAGGTCGAAGTGGTTCCTGAAGACGACGATGGTCACCAGGATGAATATCGTGAAGACTATTCCGAGGCCGATGAGGCTGAGCGTGAAGAAGCTCCAGACCTCCTCGAAGAGGGTCATGGCGTCCAGCAGCAGGTTCATGATGACTCCCGTGGCCGCGAAGAGCCTGAATATGTCCCAGAGCATGTACCTGTTGGTGAGGATGGGCACCCTCTTCTCCCAGACCAGCAGTCCGGATTTATCCGCGTCCATGAGGTATAGGCGCCTCGCACCCAGTATAATAACCTAGGGGCGTCTCAGCGCTCCCACGTAGTAGTAGAGGGACTCCATGAGGATGTACGCGGCTGTGGCCGCCGTCTGCCCCGTGTCGTAGTGAGGGTACACCTCGTTCACGTCCAGCCCCACCAGCCTCCTGTCGATGACTGCCTCCGCCACGTCCAGCACCTGCGTGGGGCTCAGGCCCTCAGGGTGCGGGTTGCCCACGGCGGGCGCATAACACGGGTCAAGGGCGTCCACGTCCAGGCTCACGTAGACCCTCTCTGCGTCGGACGCCAGCGCCGCAGCCTCCTCAACGGGGTTCCGCTCGCCTCTCCTGATCTGCTGAGGGGTTATGTAAGCCAGGTCAGGGTTGGACGCGACATACTCCACCTCCTCCCCTGACAGCGCACGGGCTCCGACGACGAGGGCCTTGAAGCCCAGCTCCTCGTAGCCTCGCCTGAGGTACGTTGCGTGGCACAGGTGCTCACCGAAAAGCTCGTCCCTGAGGTCAAGGTGGGCGTCGAAGACTACGACCAGGTCCGGCTTCAGGGCCTGCAGCGCCCCCAGGGTTACAGTGTGCTCGCCCCCCAGCATCACGGGGAGCCCCCTGACACTCGCCGCAGCCTCCTTTACTCCTCTGAGGGCGGTCTCCACGTCTGGGCAGTCCACGTCCCCAGCGTCTGCGAGGTTCAGGTCGTCCCAGTCGAGGCCAGTCCTTGCGCTGTAGGTGTCTAAGTAGGTGCTCTCCACGCGTATGGCTTGAGGCCCGAACCTTACTCCACTCCTGTGGCTCGTGGTCCTGTCCAGGGGAGCCGCGAAGAGAACTATGTCGGCTCCCGCGGTGTCCGTCCCCTTGTCGAGGAAGGGCTGGAGGGTGGGCTTCAGCTGCATGCCTACTCTACTACTACCTGGTCCACGCTGTGTATCACTGCGCCCTGCTTGGCCATGTGATCCTTCAGCTCGTCGTAGTCCACGTTGCTGCCGAAGATTATGACCTTTAGGCTCTCCGTCTTCTCGTCCATCTCGACCAGCGAGATGTCTACCTTGGTCACCCCGCGGAGCTCGCCGATGTACATGGCGAACTCGGGTAAGGCGGGTTGATGAGGTTTAAGAACATCCAGAACGACGTGCACCATCTTGGGCTTCAACTTTTACACATATCCTCGGGTGTACCGACCGATCACGTGTATATGAATGTCTCTATCTATTATATCATGTTGGTAGCAGAGTCCCCGTCTTGGCCTGTGGGCTTTGGCTGCGAACCTTATATTCAGGATTCAGGTCAGGCGCCACGTTACATCCTGTCGGCCTTTAACTGCCGTACAGCTCCCTGATCTGGCTCCACCTGAAGCAGCTCTTCAGGTGGTCGTTCACCATGCCCGCGCTCTGCATGTAGGCGTAGCAGATGGTGGGCCCCACGAAGCTGAAGCCCCTCCTCTTGAGGTCACGGCTCATTGCCCTGCTGGCGTCCGTCTCAGGGGGCACCTGCCTCCAGTCGGCGTAAGCGTTCATCAAAGGCTTGTGGCCCACGAAGCCCCAGATGTACTCGTCGAAGCTGCCGAACTCGTCCTGGACCCTGAGGAAGGCACGGGCGTTGTTTACCGCTGACTCCACCTTCCTCCTGTTCCTGATTATCCCCGTGTAGGCTATCATGTTGTCGATGGCCTCAGGTGTGTAGCCCGCCACCTTGCCAGCGTTGAAGCCGCTGAAAGCCTCCCTGTAGGCTTCACGTCTGTGGAGGACCGTCCTCCAGCTGAGCCCCGCCTGGGCCCCCTCAAGGACGAGGAGTTCGTAGTGCTCAGCGTCGCTGCGTGTGGGCACACCCCACTCCTCGTCGTGGTACCTCTCCATGAGGGGGTCGCCGTCGCCGAAGCAGCGCTTATTAGAGTTAGGTACGTCCATCCGGCGTCACTCTGCGTCCATGGCGTATATACGTGAACATGCATAAGTTTTATTAGCCCGTGCCTGTAACCCGTTGTGAGCGTTCGGAAACATATGCACAATATTCTGAACACGGTTTCTGGAGAACACTGTTTCATTGCTTGGGGTGAACGGTAGTTGGATTCACCCCCCGAGAATGACCGACGGAACGGTCTAGACCGGGTCAAGGACAGTATCGCCGACGGCCTCGACGATATAGGCACCTATATAGAGGTGACGGGCGCCACCAAGATTCTGCGCCGCTACTTCGCAATGAACGCATTCGACGGAGCCATGACCAGCCTGGGCGTCGTCATAGGCGCATACCTGAGCCACATCCATGAGCCCCGCAGCGTCATGGGCGTCATCATCACCAGCGGCATAGCCATGATGGTGAGCGGCTTCAGCGGCACCTACATGACGGAGAGCGCCGAGAGGAGCCGGAGCCTCAACGAGCTGGAGGACGCCATGCTCGTCAACCTTGACGACACCATGTACGGGAGGGCCAGCAGGTTCGTCAGCCTATTCGCCGCCCTGGTGGACGGATTGGCGCCCTTCATAGCCGCCATTCCCAGCCTCGTTCCCTTCCTCGTGGTGCCGGGGCTGCTGGCCATAGAGACCGGCTACATGGCAAGCGTGGCCGCCAGCCTGGTGACACTGTTCACCCTCGGCGTGTACCTGGGTAAGATCAGCGGCGAGAACATACTCGTGAACGGCGTCAAGATGGTGTTGGCGGGAATAGCCGTAGCCCTGATAGCGCTGGTCCTCAACCTGCATTAGTAGTAGACCTGCTTCATGTCCACTTTGCCGCGGGTGAACCCCACGCCCTCCATCGCGAGGAGCCTCCTCTTCATGTCCAGGCCCCCCTGGTAGCCACCCAGGCCGCCGTCCGACCTGACGGCCCTGTGGCATGGGATAACTATGGGGAACGGGTTGGCCGCTAGGGCTCCCCCAACGGCGCGTGCTCCCCCCGGGCACCCGACATAGTCGGTTATCCTGTTGTATGTGGACACGTAGCCGCGTGGGATGCCGTACTCGGCCAACAGCACCCGTCTCTGGAACTCCGTGCACGTGTCCAGCGCCACCGCGTCCAGGCTGAACCTCACGTCCAGCCCGCTGAGGAACCTTGAGATGTTGTCCGCGACGCCGCTTATCCCGGGGTCCGCCCCCCTCTCAGCCCTGGGGTAATCACTGAGCAGCGTACCCGACTTGTTGGGCAGGTATATCTTCCTGATCCTGCCGGAGCCGTCCCAGACCATGGTGAACTCGCCGAAGGCGGTGTGTAGCCCCATGTAGCTGAAAGAAGCCATGGCTGAGGTACCGGCTCACAGGCTATAATAGTAGCGGCCCGACCTCTTCTGCTCCCTGTCCAGCTTGCTCTCTGGCTTGTTGACGCGCGGCCTCTTGGTATCAGGGTCCCGCCTGAAGGTGACCTCCATGATCCTTAGGAACCCGTTCATGCCGTCCTCCAGGCTTACGGGGTCCCCGGCGTGGCCCCTGACGCCGGTCTCGCCGGTGAACACCATGAGCTTGTCCGCTATGAAGTCCTGGGTGACGATGTCGTGCTCCACCACGAAGGCCGTGACGCCTCTCATCTTGGTTATGCGCCTTATGGAGTGGGCCACGGCGAGGCGCTCCTCAACGTCGAGGTAAGCCGAGGGCTCGTCAAGCAGGTAGATGTCGGCGTCCCTGCTGAGGCACTCCGCTATGGCTACCCGCTGGAGTTCGCCGCCGCTGAGGACGGTCACGTCTCTGTCCAGGAGGCGCCTGACGTGCAGAGGCTCCATCACCTCTGTGTTGTACCAGCTCTCCGTGAACTTTGTTCCGGACGCCTTCCTGAGCACCTGCTCCACGGTGCCCTCCACGGCGGCGCTGATGTACTGGGGCTTGTAGCTGACCTTGATCTCCGGGTTGCTGACGCTGCCCTCCGTGGGCGTCTCTACTCCCGCCAGCATCTTGATGAATGTGGTCTTCCCGATGCCGTTCATCCCCAGGATGCCCACGACCTCGCCCATCCCGATGCCCCCCGCCTCCACCTCCAGCCTGAAGCCGCCGAAGTCCTTCACCAGCTTGGTCCACGAGAGCAGCGTGTAGGTCTTGCCCTGCTGCTCCGCGGGCGGCTTCTCGTGGAATACGATGGGGCTGGGCCTGAACCTGACGTTCTCGTCCGGTATGTAGCCGTTGATGTAGATGTTGATGCCCTCCCGGACCGTGTGGGTGTTGCTCACGATGCCGTAGACGTCGGGTTCGCCGTAGAGCAGGAACACGTCGTCGCTCAGGTAGTCGAGTACAGCTAGGTCGTGCTCAGCGGCCACCACCATCCTGTCGTCCTCGGCCAGCCGCCTGATGATCCTAGCCGCCCTGGTGCGCTGATAGATGTCCAGGAAGCTGCTGGGCTCGTCGAAGAGGTACACCTGGGCCTGGCGGATGATGGCAGTGGCTATGGCCACCCGCTGGAGCTCACCCCCGCTCAGAACATCCAGGTCCCTGTCCATGAGGTGCCTGATCTCCAGGTCGTCTAGGATGGACTCCAAGGCGCCCCTCTCATCCAGCTTCCTGAGGAGGTCGCCGGTCTTACCCTGGACCACCCTGGGAATCCTGTCCACGTACTGGGGCTTGTGCACCACCCTGATGGAGCCGTCGTAGACGCCCCTGAAGTACTCCTCCATGGGCTTACCCCTGAAGTTCTCTACGACCGCCTCCCTCTCGGCCGGCTCCATGTGTTTACCCAGGTTGGGCACCAACTCGCCCGACAGTATCCTGAGGATCGTGGACTTGCCCATGCCGTTCCTGCTCAGGAGGCCCGTTACGGAGCCCCTCCTGGGCGTGGGTAGCCTGTAGAGGGTGAACGCGTTGGGCCCGAACCTGTGGATGTGGTCTGTCTCAAGCTCGTCGGGCAGGTTCACTATGCGCAGCGCGTCGAAGGGGCACTTCTTGACGCATATGCCGCAGCCACTGCAGATGAGCTCGCTCACGTAGGCTTTGCCATCGTCGCCGAGCCTTATGGCCTCCTTCCTGGTGCGCACCATGGGGCAGAACCTTATGCACACCTGGTCGCACTTATCGGGCCTGCACCGCTTCTTGTCCACTACGGCTACGCGCACGTATGCTCACCTTTCGCGAATATTTTCTGCGCGCCTTATTTAAGGAGTGGTGAGGCTCACGGCGCCAGGGCCAGGGTGAAGCCGAGGAGCTCCACCTCGACCCAGAGGATTATGGACGCCGTGACGACCTCCAGGATGGACAGGACACTGCCCACCCTCAGGTAGTCCCTGAGGCTGATGACCAGGCCCTTGGCCTTCATGGTGTTGAGCCACATGAGGATGGCCAGGCTACCTATGGGGAAGAAGTGGGGCCCCAGGTTGTTGCCTATTATGTTGCTGAAGATGAGGGTGGTGGACTCGGCCGCGTTGAGGCCCAGGGTGACCATGGCGTCCTCCACCGACAGGAGGCCCAGCATGGTCATGGGCCAGTTGTTCATGGCGCTGGCGCTTATAGTAACTATTATGCTCGGCGCCAGCACCTTGAGGAGCCCGGGCAGCCCCAGGCACCAGGCGAAGAGGCCGCTGAACAGGGTGACGGCGCCCGCGTGGCGCAGCCCCTGGACCACCAGGAATATGCCCAGCATGAATGCCAGGATGTCCCAGTTGATGCGCCTCGCGATGTAGGGCAGCCCCCTCCTCTCCTCCTTCAGAGCGAACCTGCGTCTGTCCGTCCAAAGGTAGATGATGAGTAGGAGCAGGGCTCCGCCGCATATGACGAAGCTGACGGGCACCCTGTTGAGGGACGAGACCACGTAGAGGATGTCCACTGCTATGAGGGTGGCTACGCTGAGCCTGAGCTGGACAGGCGTGATGACCGCGCCGTCCACTATGAGGGTGTCTATGAGGCTGGGGGAGAAGCTGCGGGGTATCCTGCCGCGGAAGAAGAGGTAGACCACCAGCATGCTTAGGGCTATGGTGGCGACCGCCACGGGCCCCATGAAGACCAGGTGCTCTATGAAGGTGTAGCCGAAGTAGTCTGCGCTCACGATGTTGACGGGGTTGCTGGTTATGAGGGGCATCGCGGCGGTGTCCGCTATGAGTCCCGCTGCGAACAGGTACGCCATCCTACCGTGCTCGTCTATGTTTAGCTGCTTCACCATCTCGAGCACGATGGGGGTGAGGATGAGTACGGCGCTGTCGTTGGAGAAGAGGATGCTGACCGCGGCGGCCAGAAGCCCTATGTAGAGGTAGAGCCTGACGCCGTCGCCTCTGGCGAGCCTCGCAACCCTGAGGGCGGTCCACTTGAAGAAGCCCATCACCTCAAGGGTGACGCTGAGGGTGACGATGCCCACGAATGCGAGGGCCGCGTCCCAGATGTCGTAGAAGGCGTCTACCGCATCAGCTACAGTGACCGTTCCGAGGACAATGGAGGCCAGGGCTCCGAGGCCGGCTGCCATCCCCAGGTTGATGCCCTTGGGCTGCTTGATCATCAGGAACAGGGTGGCCAGGAATATGGCGATGGACAGAGCAGCGTTGATGGACATCTGGTTATCTTCCTCCCCACCTGCGTTCCATTTTCTAGGTCACTGCATGAGCCTTTGATGTAAAAGATAACCGTATCTCTCCGCGGCGGCGTCTACCATATAAATTGGGGTTATTCTGGCAGCGGCCTCAGCTTGGACGCGTCACGCGCCAGGGCCCTGGTGAGCACATCCTCCAGGACTCCCCTGTTGGCGGCCGGGTCGTGCATGGCCTCCACGAGACGATCATAGTCTAGGTCGTTGACGGTGTCGGCACCTGCGTCCAGGGCGTTCATGCTGAGGACGAGGGCCCTCTCCACGGGCATCCGCTCCGGGTTGATGTCGATGCCGTAGTAGCCGCCGTAGCCGTGCATCTTGAACACCAGCAGGGTGGCCAGCATCTGGTTGACGTCGAGAACCCCCACGTTGAGGTCCTGGTCGTAGTTGCCCAGGGGCTGGCTGTTCCAGTGGCTGTGCATCAGTCGGCCCTCCCTGAGCACCGAGGCGAAGCTGTACGCCAGCTCCTCGTGGCCCATGAGGACGTGGCCGACCTCCGGGTTGAGTCCCACCAGCGCGTGGCCATCCCTGAGGATACGTTTGTTCTCCTGTGCCCTGAGCCTGGCCTCCACGTCCCTGGCCATCAGCAGGCCGTTGGCCGTGTTCCTGTAGATGTTGTTGCCGCGGGGCTCGTAGGGTTTGGGCTCCAGGGCCACCCTGACGCCGGGGACCAAGTCCATGGCCTCTGCTAGGCCGGACTCGAACCGCTCCCACATACCGTAGTAGTCGTGGCCGAAGGGGTTCTCGTAGCCGTCGATGCCTGGCCAGACCACGGCGAACTCTGTGCCCAGCTCCCTGTTGAGTTCCAGGGCTTCGGTGGTGCGATCTATGGCGTGTTGCCTGATCTTCTGATCCGGGTTGCTGAGGCTGCCCCACTCGTAGCGGCGGTCGTAGAAGAGGAACGGGATGGCCGTGATGAGCCTGACCCCGGTCTCCTTCTCTAGGCCCCTATACAGGTGGAGGTTCTCGCGGTTGACCTCGTTGGGGTAGTGGGCCTCCACAGCGAAGGATGAGTCTACGTGGCCCTCGTCGCGGAGCCACGCGACCTTGTTGAGGGCATCCTCTATGGTGCCCTTCTCGATGTAGGCCTCGTGGAACCTGCCTCCGCCTGGGTAGAAGTACCAGACGCCGGCGCTGTACCGGGGCTTGAGGGGTGTGCCTTTAAGGTGTCTGAAGGTTTCCTTGGGTGATCTGTGCTGCTTCTGTGGGCGTAGGTCATTCATGGTTGGTTGTCGGCGTCTGGGGTTAAATGGTTAACCCTGGCTGGGATTACAGTGGCTGTACAGAACGTACATTTTTTTGGGTTGCGTTTAGCTAAATAGAGGGGTGGTTTGTCGTTCACCCTTTTGTAAGGTGGGGTTCGTATTACTTATATTGACCTATTAGTATTACTTTTACACATGGTTGAGATCGTCTCCGCGCGGATCGAAGAGGAGACCCGCAACAGAATGAGGCGCCTACCCCATGTGAACTGGAGCCAGGTGATCAGGGAGGCAATAGAAGAGAGGCTCCGGATGGAGGAGGCCAGGCGACGCCCCGAAAGGGCGCAGCTTCTCGAAGCCAAGAGGCTCGCGGACTCGGTTCGGCGCCCCTCCCCTGGCTGGGATAGCACTGAGGAGATAAGGAAGTGGCGGGACCTCAGGCGGTAGTCGTGGACGCGTCGGTCGCGGTGAAGTGGTTCGTCGAAGAGCCCGGCTCTGATGCCGCGGAGCGGCTCCTCACCGACTACGTGGAGGGCGTGGTAGACCTGTACTCATCGCAGATGCTCGCATTCGAGGTACTCAACGCCCTTAGGTACAACCCCGAGATCGGCCTCGACCAGTTGAGGGCCGTCGCTAAGGCGCTGGAGGCCATGGAAATGATGCTCCACCCGCTGAGGGGAGGGTACGCGGAGAGGACCCTGGTCAACAGCGTGAACCACGGCATCACCGTCTACGATTCCAGCTACCTCTCCCTCGGGGAGGAGCTTGGGCTCCCTGTGTACACCGCGGACAGGAAGCTGATTAGCAAGGCAAGGCCGGGGTCACTTACCCATATATCCGAGTACGTTACGATGAGGTGATTGAAGTGACTTGCATCAGGCTAGATAGGCCAGGGGGCTCCCGTGGGATGCTGTTTACGCCAGGAGCTCAGACTCTACAGTCTTCCTAGACACTTCAAACAGTCTCTTATCAGCCGTATAGAGCCTTGCTTTCATTTTTCGGGCCGCGGTCACGTAGAGGGAGTCGTAAACAGAGATGTTCAGTGTGACTGCTGTGTCCAGGGATTCCTTGGAGAGTTCACTGGTGGGGATAATGTTGAGTCTGTCCCATATCTTTAGGAGGTCCTTGGCCGCGAGCCCGGCCTCCTCCGCGTCCAGGTCGCCGTGTATCTTCACGTGTTTCCAGAGGGCGTTCAATGCCTCGGCCAGCGCTGCGTCCACGGTGTGCAGAGTGCATCCGTCTCTGAGGGACGCTGTCACCGTTTTTCTGGCCTCATCTGAGCCTGCTTCGCCGGTTACAAGTTTGACAAGTATGTTGGAGTCCAGGACCAGGCTCAACGCTCCCTGTCCTCCCTTATGAGACTCGTCGAGTCAACTGTCAGCCTCCGCCTCTCTGCTCTTTCTCTCATCTCCTCGATGACCTCGACTAGCTCCAGGCACCTCACTCGTTCCTCGATGAAGGCCCTGATCTCTTCACCCCAGTTGGTGTCAGCTTTGCTCATCTTCTCCCTGAGCTTCTCGGGTAACCGTATCGTGTATGTGGAGGACATGGTGATCACAGTCTGTCGTATATATTGTAACACATTTAATAAACGTTTTGTCGTACATGATAGGCGAATATACCTGCTAGGCGGGTCATTATTAGTCTAAAATGCAGGATTTAACATCTATTGACCTAATTACCAAGTTCTTATTATGGGATTTAACGTCTATTTGTAGATTGATTTTCTTAAGCCTACGTCTAAAAAGACTACTGTAACCTCTTTCTCTTCTATCAAGTAGACAACACGATATTTGCCCACTCGCCACCTCCACAGTCCTTCAAGCTTACCCCGCAACTTCGTACCAGAATAAGGAGCGTCCACGATCTTTTTCCATAGCATCAATAATATGTTCTTTAACTTTTTTTGGCAGTTTATCGGATTCCTTATTGAAGCTACGTGTAAAGACTGATTTATATGGCAAATCTCAGTCCTTCAACATGGCTTCTCTTATCATTTCAGGGGTTTTTACTGTGACATACTCTTTTTTAGTGTAATCATCCAAGCTTTTTTCGATTCGCTTCAATCCTTCCTCGTCTGAGAGCTCCTCCAATGTGGCGATGATCTCTTCTATTCTGTAAAAGTGCTCGTAAAACTCCTTCAATAAGGGAAGAGGAATCGTAACTACCTCTGCCAACCGATCCACCTGACTTTGATATTTAACGACAATGTAATTAACCTTTGTAGGAAAGATCGTAACTTCAAGCAGTGCCGGCTTTAATGAAGGTTCCTTCCCTTAGCTCCCTGTAGGCCTGGTCAAGCTCGGCCTGGGTGTTCATCACGATGGAGCCCCGCCACGCGATGGGCTCGCCCAGGGGTTCCCCAGATACGAGGAGGAACCTGGCGCCTTGGGGCCCCGCCTCGGCGGTCACCCTGTCACCTACCCCGAACTCCACAAAGTTGTAGGCTTCGATTGGGCGTGTTCCGTTGAAGCCGGCGGCTCCCTTGAATGTGTAGGCGAAGGCGGTCCAGCTCTCGTCTATCTCATGTGTGAACTGAGAGCCTGGGGTCATGGTGATGTCTAGGTACTCGACGTCCACGAAGAGGTCCCTGACGGGACCCTGCACGCCGTTGAGGTTGCCCGCGATGATCTTGACCGACGCGTCTCCCACTTTAACTTCGGGTATCTGGTCGGCCGTGATTCCCCTGTACCGGGGGGCCGTCGTCTTGTGCGCCCTGGGTAGGTTGACCCAGAGCTGGAAGCCCTGCATGAATCCCTCGGCTCTCAGCGGCGTCTCCTGGTGGACGATGCCGCTACCGGCGGTCATCCACTGGACGTCGCCGTCCCTGATGGTGCCCCTGTTGCCCATGCTGTCCCTGTGCTCCATGGCGCCGGTGACCATGTATGTGACGGTCTCGAAGCCCCTGTGGGGGTGCCAGGGGAACCCGGCCATGTAGTCGTCGGGGTCGCCGCTGTGGAAGTCGTCCAGCATGAGGAACGGGTCCATCCTTCGGGCCTCGTCGTGGCCGAAGGCGCGGAATAGGCGGACCCCGGCCCCCTCGA
>Ga0299912_10000747_pt1 | contig 26671 bp, 24 predicted proteins | sample RVTome_2_FD_207667 | JGI IMG/M metagenome (GOLD analysis project Ga0299912, IMG submission 207667) | Soil microbial communities from uranium-contaminated site in the Upper Colorado River Basin, Wyoming, United States - RVT95D214 (version 2) ... | reverse complement strand
TGCCGCCCTGCTGCTCAAATTGCTGGACAGCCCGGGTCAGACCTTTCTGGAGGTGGGGGCCGATGTGCTGCAACGGCCGGCGGATCAGGATGTCGTCACCGCGCTGGTCAATGCCATCGGCAGCTATTTTCGCGCCGCACGGCCGGTCGGCCCCAGCCTGCGCGAGATCGAGGCCATCAACGCCAGCGTCGACGCGTTGTGCGGCGTGGTCGACGGTTCGCTGTGCCGGCTGTTGCAGGCGGTGCCTGGACTGGCGGCCGAGGTGCGCGCGATGATGTTCCTGGCGCATATCGATGAGGCCATCATCACTCCGATATTTGCCCACAGCGACGCCGTCGGCAGTGTGATGCGCAAGAAGATCGAACCGGTGGTAACGCCGATCCTGCAGCAGTTCGCCGTGCTGCGCGGGCGCTGAGCAGCCCGGGCCGGTTATACTCCCGTCAGACAACCACTGGAGTTCATGCCGTGAGTGAGACCCCGCCGCTCGGCATTCTGCTGACCAATCTGGGTACCCCCGATGCGCCGACCGCACCGGCGCTGCGCCGCTATCTGGCCGAGTTCCTGTGGGACAGACGGGTGGTGGACGTGCCGCGGCCGCTGTGGTGGCTGATTTTGCACGGCGTCATCCTGCGCATCCGCCCGGCCCGTTCGGCCGCGCTATACCGCAAGGTGTGGACCGCCGACGGCTCGCCGCTGTTGAGCATCGCCCGGCGGCAGCGTGAACTGCTGCAACAGCAACTGGAGCGGCAGTGGCCGGGACGGACGCGGGTGGTGCTCGGCATGCGCTACGGCCGTCCGTCCATAGCGGCGGCGCTGGATGAGCTGCGCGAGGCCGGCGTGGGACTGGTGCTGGTGCTGCCGCTCTATCCGCAAAACTCATGCTCCACCACCGCCTCGACCCTGGATGCCGTGGCCGCCGCGCTGCGCCAGCGGCGGGACGTGCCGTCGCTGAATTTCGTGGCGGACTACCATGTCGACGCCGGTTACATCGACGCCCTGGCGGCGTCGGTGCGCGAAGCGCGGCAGGCTGACGAGCCGGTGCAGCGGCTGCTGTTTTCCTTCCATGGCACCCCGGAGCGCTTTCGCAGCGAGGGCGACCCCTATTACCGGCAATGCCTCGCCACCGCCCGCCTCACGGCTGAACGTCTCGGCCTGGCGGAGGATGCCTGGCAGGTGACCTTCCAGTCCCGCTTCGGCCGCGAACCCTGGCTGCAACCCTATACCGACGAAGTGCTCCGGCAGTTGCCGGCGGCGGGAATCAAACGGGTGCAGGTGATCTGCCCTGGATTTTCCGCCGACTGTCTGGAAACCCTGGAAGAGATCGCCGGGGAAAACCGTGAGGTGTTCCTGCACGCCGGCGGCGAGACGTTTCAGTATATCCCCGCCCTCAACGATCGCCCCGACCACATCGTCGCCCTGGCCGCCATCGTGGCGCAGGAGCTGTGCCTGGGGTAGTAGGTATGAATTAAACCCACTGTCGCAGAGCCGCAGAGGCGCAGAGAAATTTATCTGTGTTCTCTGCGTCTCCGCGTCTCTGCGGCAGATCGGTTTTCAGGTTCCGATGCCGAACACCACTGCGGCCACGTCGCGATAATGTTGGGCGAAGTGGACGGTGACCCCCTTGCGGATGTGGGCGGGGAGCTCCTCGAAATCGCCGTGGTTGGCTTCCGGCAGAATCAACTCCATCACCCCGATGCGTCGGGCGGCGATCACCTTTTCCCTTATACCGCCCACCGGTAGCACCTGACCGGTCAGGGTAAGCTCGCCGGTCATGGCGAGGGGACGTTTGATGCGCTCCTTGCGCGCCAGCGACAGCAGGGCGGTGGCCATGGTGACGCCGGCACTGGGCCCGTCCTTGGGCGTGGCGCCTTCCGGCACGTGCAGGTGGACGAAGGCCTCGTCGAAAAAGGCCGGATCGCCCTCGTACTGCTTCAGATGCGAGGCGATGTAACTGTAGGCGATTTCAGCCGACTCGCGCATCACCTCGCCCAGCTTTCCAGTCAGTTTGAAGCCGCGATTCTTGCTGTGGACCAGCGTTGCCTCAATGCTGAGGGTGGCACCGCCCATGGCGGTCCAGGCCAGCCCGGTCACCACGCCGATGCCGGTGAGGGGCTTTTCACGGTGGAACACCGGCTTGCCCAGTAAATCCTCAATGCTCTTGGGGCCGACACGGATTGGACCTTTCTCGCCCCCCACGATGCGCACCACCGCCTTGCGCACGATACGGCCCAGCTGCTTCTCCAGGTTGCGTACACCGGCCTCGCGCGCATAGCCCTCGATCACCTTGCGTAATGCACTGTCGGATATCTTCAGCTGGCTGGGTTTCAGCCCCGCCTTTTGCAGCTGCTTCGGCCACAGGTGGTGGGTGGCGATGGCCAGCTTTTCTTCAGTGATGTAACCGGAGAGACGAATCACCTCCATGCGGTCGAGCAGGGGGGGCGGTATCGTATCGAGCTGGTTGGCGGTACAGACGAACAGTACCTTGGACAGATCGAAGCGCAGATCCAGGTAGTGATCGAGAAAGTCACTGTTCTGCTCCGGATCGAGCACCTCCAGCAGGGCCGAGGCGGGATCGCCCTGGTAGGAGGCTCCGATCTTGTCGATCTCGTCCAGCATGATTACCGGATTGGCCGTTTCCGCCTCCTTGATGGCCTGCACGAATTTGCCCGGCATGGCTCCGATGTAGGTGCGGCGATGTCCCTTTATTTCGGCCTCGTCGCGCATGCCGCCGAGGGAGAGCCGGTAGAACTTGCGCCCCAGGGTGTTGGCGATGGAGCGGCCGATGGAGGTCTTGCCCACGCCGGGCGGGCCGACCAGCAGCAGGATGGAACCTGCCACTTCGCCCCGGAGCACTCCGACGGCAAGAAACTCGATGATGCGCTGCTTCACTTCCTCGAGGCCGTCGTGATCCTGATCGAGGATGCGGCGGGCCCGCTTCAGCTCCAGCCTATCGGTCGAATAGACCCTCCAGGGCAGGGCGGTCACCCAGTCCAGGTAGTTGCGGGTAACGGTGTATTCCGGCGAGCCCACCTCCAGGATGGAAAGCTTCTGCAGCTCGTCGTCGATCCGCTTGCGCGCCGCCTCGGGCAGGCTCAGCTTGGCCAGACGGGCCCGAAACCGGTCCACATCGGCGGTGCGGTCGTCCTTTTCCAGGCCCAGTTCCTTCTGTATCTCCTTGAGCTGTTCGCGCAGGAAGAATTTTCGCTGCTGCTCGCTCATGCGCTCATCCACCCGTTCGCGGATCTGCGATTGCAGGCGGGCCACATCCAGCTCCTTCTTGATCAGCACCAGCACCTTTTCCATGCGCGGCAGCACCGGGAACAGTTCCAGCACCTGCTGTAGTTCCTCGGCCTTGGCGGTGGTTAGTGCGGCGGCGAAATCGGCCAGCGGCGAGGGTTCGTTGGGGCTGAAGCGGCTGAGGAAGTATTTCAGCTCCTCGCTGTAGAGCGGATTGAGCGGAATCAGCTCCTTCAGCGTGTTGATGATGGCCATGGCGTAGGCCTTGAGCTTATCGTCATTTTTGAGCTGCTTTTCCGCCGGATATTCCACCTGGACCACGAACGGCGGCTTGTGCGACAGCCATTTGACGATACGGAAGCGCTGGATACCCTCGGCGATAAACTGGATTTTTCCTCCGGATCGGGTCGGGTTGTGGACGCGCACCATGCTGCCGATGCGGTAGAAATCTTCCGGCGTGAGATGTTCTGGATCGCCGCCGCGGGTGAGCACCAGTCCGGCCATGTGGTGGGGGTGATCGCCGACGTGCTCGATGGTTTCGAGCCAGGGCTGTTCGTCCATCACCACCGGAAACGCCTGCGCGGGAAAGAACGGGCGGTCGTTCAGCGGCAGAAGATAGAGCGTGGTGGGCAGCACGCCGGCGCTGATCGCCAGCTCCGAGGAGGCGGTGCCGGCGCCTTTCTGGGGCAGTATTTCCGGTTCGAGCGGTTCATTGTCGGCCATGATTGTTGTTCCTTGTTGCGGCCCAACGGCAGTCGTGGGACTCAGAAATTTCCAGTCTTTCGCATAACTGTACAGATCAATATATAGGGTGCGGAGCACCGGTTGCACAAGTCCGTGAGGTGTCGAACGGCGGACATCACATGTGTCAGCGACGCGGCCGGTGCGATGCAGATCATTTTGTGCTTGAAAAAATATTGCAAGTTTGCTTGTTACATTTAAGTTTATGTTTATAATGTTTTTCGACATGTGTCTCTACTAAACAAGGAGAAGAGTTGCCATGCCGAAAGTTGCACGACGTGCCGTTGCCAAGAAAAGCGTTCGTACCAAGAAGGCTGCCACTGCCAAGGCCGCTGCGCCGAAGAAAGCAGTGCGCCGCTCCACCGCCAAGACCGCTGTGAGCAAGAAGGCGGTCCGGGCTACCGTGAAGAAGATGAATGCACAGGCCAAGGCCGTGAAGACTCGTCTGGTTGCCCAGAAGAAGAAGGCAGACCAGGCGGAGAAGGTCATGCGCGCCAAGTTGCGTGCTGCTGTGGCGGAAGCCAAGGCGCGCCTGAAGGCAGTGCTGGATGAAGAAAAGGCTTATGAGGGTCGTCAGGCCGTCATAGCCAAGGCCGTGGCTGCTTACGACAAGAAGCACGCCAAGGTTGCGGCAAAGAAGGCCAAGCGCAAGCCGGCGCGTAAAAAGCGCGTCGTTAAAGCGGCCGCTTGATGAACCAGGCCACCGTCTTCGGACGGTGGCCTTTTTCTTTGTGGTCCCCGCGCCCGGTCAAATCAGGCCGGCGAAGGGTTCCACTTCCACTGTTGTTCCCGCCTCCACATTTCCCCATTCCGCCGGCAGAATGATGAAGCAGTTTGCCCTGCTCATGGAACTCAGCACGTGCGAGCCCTGCGGACCGGTGCTGCGCACGCTCAGCTGGCCTGCGCCGTCATACTCCAAAATACCGCGCTGAAAGTCGACGCGTCCCGCCGACTTCTTCAGCGGGCTTGCGCATGGCACACGCAGGCGCAGAGGCGCCTGATCCTGGTGTCCCGTCAATCGGCGCAGCGCCGGCTGGACGATCTGGTAGAACGTGGCCATGGAGGATACGGGATTTCCCGGCAGGCCGAAAAATGCTGTGCGATCGAGCAGGCCGAAGGCCAGGGGTTTGCCCGGCTTCATGGCGATCTTCCAGAAATTGACCTTGCCCAGCGCATCCAGGGTTTCCTTGACGAAGTCGGCGTCGCCCACGGAAACACCGCCGGAAGTCAGCAGGACATCCGCCACGGCAGCGCCCTGGCGGAAGGCGGCGGCGATGTCCTCGCGCCGGTCGCGCACCACACCCATGTCGATGATCTCGACGCCGAGACGGCACAACATGCCGTGCAGCGTGTAACGGTTGCTGTCGTAGATTTGCCCCTCGCGGGGGATTTCTCCCAAAGAGCACAGTTCGTCTCCGGTAGAGAAGAACGCCACCCGCAGGCGGCGCACCACGCGGACCTCGGCGATACCGAGCGAGGCGAGCAGGCCCAGATCGGCGGGCGTCAGCTGTCGGCCCCGGGCCAGGACGGTGGCACCGGCGGCGATATCCTCACCGGGCAGGCGCACGTTCGCGCCCTGTCTGTGCCCGCCACCGACATGAATGAGATCGCCCTCGCGTCGTACATCTTCCTGCATGACCACAGTGTTTGCGCCGGTCGGTATGTTTGCGCCGGTCATGATGCGCACGCAGTGCCCGTCGCCGACGCTGCCGCTGAACGGGTGGCCGGCGAGGGCGGTGCCGGTGACCCGCAGGGTCACCTCGCCGCCGGCGGGCAGATCCGCGGCGCGCAGGGCGTAGCCGTCCATGGCCGAGTTGGCGTGCGGAGGCACGTCGATGGGGGAAAGCACGTCGGCGGCGAGGACGCGGCCCAGGGCATCGCGCAGGGCCAGTTGTTCGTAGCCCTCGATGGGTTGCAGGTTGTCACGGATGTAGCCCAGCGCCTGTTCGACGGTGAGCAGGGGGGCGCGGGGTGTGGCGTTCTTGTTCTGGGGCATCGCTGCTGCGGCTCCTTGGCTGGGTACTGTTGGTCGAATTATTGCCGGCCGATGGCGCGCAGCACAAATGCCGCAACGTCTTGCGGGTTGTTGAGATCAAGCAGCGGGAGCGTGCTGCCTTCGGCCGGCGGCGCATCGCAGGCCACGGCGATGATTTGCGGGTCGGCGGGAAACAGCGCTGCCTTCCCCAGGGCTGGCCGATGCAGCTCAATCTTGCGCACGGCTTCGTGTTTGAAGCCTTCCACCAGGATCAGGTCCAGCGCACGCTGATCCAGCGCCTGCACCAGTTCCGCCAGCCGCGGTTCCTCGCGCCCGTCGGCGTGTTCGGTAAGCAGGGCCCAGCGCCGGCGTGAGGCCACCATCACCTGTTGTGCGCCGGCGGCGCGCATGCGGTAGCTGTCCTTGCCCGGCTGATCGATGTCGAAGTCATGGTGGGTATGCTTGATTACCGCGAGGCGCAGTCCACGGGCGCGCAGCAAAGGAATGAGCTGCTCCAGCAGGGTCGTCTTGCCGGTGCCGCTGGCGGCGACGAAGGCGAGCAGCGGGGGCATATGCTCAGCACTCATGTGATGTGAACCTCTGTTCCAGCCGGTGCAGGTCCTGCGCCGTGTTGACGTTGCTGAAGGCTTCGGGCCGGTCGGAAAAATCGGCGATGGCCAGCTTCTGTTCATGCAGCCAGTCCTGGACCTTGCGCTTGCCCGCCGCAAGATAGGACTGCAATGCCGGGATGACGCTCCGTCGTGCCAGCATGATGGCGGCGTGCAGTTGCGCGCCGTCGCTCACGCTGCACACATCGGCGTGCTCCGTTTCCAGCGCCGCGTACATGCGCGTGACCAGATCGGTGGGCAGGCAGGGCGTGTCGCAGGGGACGGCGAGGACCAGCTCGCTGTCGCGGGCGAGCAGGGCACTGAGCAGGCCGGCCAGGGGGCCGGGCTGGTCGGCAATGGCGTCGGCGATCACCGGCAGGCTGAAACGCGCGTAACACTCGGCGGGGCGATTGCTATTCAGCAATATTTCCGTCACCTGCGGCTGCAGCACCGTAATGATATGCGCCAGCAACGGTTGGCCGGCCAGCGTCAGCAGCGCCTTGTCCGCACCGTCCATGCGGCGCGCCTTGCCGCCGGCGAGAATTACGGCGGTGATATCGGTGCGAGGGGTTGGGGCAGGCATGTGTTCCCGGGTATCGCGGTTGATGCGGCCATCGTACCATGAGGAAAGGGTAGGACAACGATGCGGAGGTGGTAACGTGGACGAGACCGAGCGCGGCATGTGGGGCGGGCCGGAACAACCCACGGTCGAGTTGGTGGAGCAGCAGGTGTGTTATCAGGGTTTTTTTCGTATGGAGCACTACCGCCTGCGCCACCGCCTGTATGACGGCGGGATGAGCCGGCTGCTCAGCCGTGAACTGTTCGAGCGTGGCCATGCGGCGGCGGTGCTGCCCTACGATCCGTTACTGGACCGCATCGTGTTGCTGGAGCAGTTTCGCATCGGCGCACTGGACATGCCGGGGGGCCCCTGGCTGCTGGAAATCGTGGCGGGGATCATCGAAGACGGTGAGTCCCCGGCGGATGTGGTGCGGCGGGAAACACAGGAAGAGGCAGGGTGCGCCCTGTTGGCCCTGGAGCCGATCTGCGACTATTTGGTGAGTCCGGGCGGAACGTCGGAGCGCATCAGCCTGTTCTGCGGGCGGGTGGACGCCTCTGCCGCCGGCGGGATCCACGGCCTGGCCGCCGAGGGCGAGGATATCCGTGTCGGTTCGGTCAGTTTCGACGAGGCGCTGGCGCTGCTCCATGCCGGTCGCATCAACTCCGCCAGCCCGATCATTGCCCTGCAATGGCTGCAACTCCACCGGGAGCGCCTGCGCCGGCAATGGTGCCCTTGAAAAAAATCCTGAATGGACGATAGTAGGATGAGACTGCACGCAGGATCCACACCCATGAAGATATCTTCCGTATTCAGCAATGCCCTGCAAGGCATCCGCCGTGGCATGGAGGGGCTGGATCGCAATTCGGCCCGCATCGCCAGCGCGGCGCAGATGCGCGGCGAGGACTCGCCGCTGCAGCCGCTGATCGAGAGCAAGGTCAACCGGCTGCAGGTCGAGGCCAGCGCCAAGGTTATGCGCACCATCGACGAGGCCGTAGGCAGCCTGTTCGACGACAAGGCATGAGGCCTTGAGCACGCCCTCGGGGCGCCGTCCCTCCCCGTAGCGCGGGGGGACGGGAAACCCAGGCGGCGTACTGCCGCATTTCAGGCTCCACAAGTTCCCCTTTTTCAATATACTGTGCGCTCGTCCGTGAGTGTGGCCAGGTGCTGGCCGGAGCAGCAAAAGAGGAAGAACACCCGTGCATGGCAGTCATACGGTAACCGAGACCCGGCTTGAGATTCAGAAGCTGAATGCGCTTCCGCCCATGTCTTTGGTGGCCCAGGAGCTGCTGGCGGTGTTCGGCAACAGCGATCTCGACGTGCACCGCATTGCGACCATCATCGAAAAAGATCCCGCCCTGCTGGCCCGTATCATCGGGCTGGCCAACTCCGCCTATTTCGGATACCCCGAACGGGTATCCAGCGCGGAAGACGCCATCTTCAAGGTGCTTGGCCTCAATATCGCCCGTAATCTGGCCTTCAGCATGGTTCTGGCCGGACCATTCCGCACTGCGCACTGTCCGGCATTCCACGTCGACCAATACTGGACCGGCGCCATGGTGGCGGCGACCCTGGCGCAGCGTCTGTCGCGCCACATCATGGTTGAACCGCGTCCCCAAGGCGGCAACGCCTATCTGGCCGGTCTGCTGCACAATCTCGGCCTGCTGGCCCTGGTGCATCTTTATCCGGACGAAATGACGCAGGCGTTCCGCCAGCTTGAGGAAAACCCGGAACAGCATTTGGCGGAAGCCGAGCTGAAGCTGCTGGGGGCCGATCATCTGCAGGTGGGCGGCTGGCTGGGGCGCAAGTGGCATCTGCCGGGGTTTGCGGTGGCGGCAATTGAAAATCATCGCGCGCCGGGATACGGCGGCGAACACTGGCCGCTGGTGCAGCTCATCGGATTTTGCGCGCAGTGGGCCGATGGCCTGCAACGGAGCGAAGCGAGCGCCGATCTCGGCATACTGGCCCGGCTGGGTATCCCTGCGGCGGAGGCTGAAGCGGTATTGGGCGAAATGCTCGGCAAGCGCGACGAAATCGTCCAGCTGGCCAAAATGCTGGCCGGGCACTGAACCAGGACTGCCATGGATACCTCGCCGTTCATCGACTCGTTCCGCGAACTCAACGACAGCTTCCTCAAGCTGATCGATTCGCTTTCAGCCTTGCGCGGCCTGTCGTCGCTGCGCGTCTACGGCCAGAGCGATACGCAGTTGCTCGGCAGTTCGCTCGATGTGCTGATGCAGAACCAGGACCTGGAGCGCTGCTCGGTCTACCTGCTCAAGGACGGCAAGCTGGTGAATTCTGCCGGCATGGACTGGGTGGACATGATCGGTCTGGAGCGCGGCCAGAAGAATAGCCACGTTCCGAAATTTGCCAGCTTTGAAGTGGGCGAGGGCTTGGTCGGCGTCGCCGCCCAGACCGGCTCCCTGCAGCACAGCCGCAACTGCGAGCACGACCCGCGCTTTGAACGCAATTGTCGCGGCATCAGTCCCAGCTCCATGGCCATCGGCTCCCTGATCAGCCTGCCCATCAAGGCCAGCGGCGAAATTCTCGGCGTACTCAACGTGTCCCATCCGCACGTCGACTTTTTCACCGAGGCGCACGAGCGCTCCTTGGTGATATTTGCCAATTTTCTGGGGCAGATGTTGGTCAACAACCGGCTGCTCAACAGCATGGAACACCTGGTGCGGGAGCGCACCCGCCAACTGGAGCTGACCCTGGCCGACGCCGAGGCGCTCAAGCGGCGCTATGCCGAACTGTCGGTGATCGACGAGTTGACCGGATTGCACAACCGCCGTTTTTTCTTTCCCGAGTCACGCTCGGCGCTGGCGCGCAGCCTGCGCTATAAAAAGGGCTTCTGTCTGCTGCTGCTGGATATCGACCATTTCAAGCGCATCAATGACGTGCATGGCCATCGCCTGGGTGACGAGGTGCTGTGCCGCTGCGCGGAACTGTTCCGTGAACAGATTCGGGAGGTTGACGTGCTGGCGCGCTTCGGCGGCGAGGAATTCATCATTGCCCTGCCGGATACCGATCTGGAGGGGGCCAAACTGCTGGCGGAGCGCGTGCGCGCCGCGGTGCAGGATGCCGTGTTCGAAATCGAGGGGCACAGCATCAAGACCACGGTCAGCATCGGCATCGCCAGTCTGTTGGAGACGGACAGCGGCGATGCCCAGGTGATTTTGGAACGGCTGATCAGCGAGGCCGATCAGGCGCTCTACTTCGGCAAGCACAACGGACGCAATCAGGCGCGGGCCTACCCCGAAATCGCCTGCTTTCTCTAGGTCGCAATCCTGCCGCGCCCTGCGGCACTAGCCTGCCAGTCGCTCTATCCCCTGTTGTCCGCATTTGCGGCCTGCCAGGCGTGCCGCTTCGATCAGCGTCAGCTCCAGCGAACGCCTGCGCACCAGGCCGTGAATGATGCCGGCATTGAATACGTCGCCGGCTGCCAGCGTGTCCACCAGCCGCGGCGGCGGAAATGCCGGCGTGTGATAGCCGCGGTTGTCGCGGTCCCGTGCATAGGCGCCGCCTTCGCCCCAGCCGCAGACCATTTGCGCATGGGGCGCCACCGCCCGCACCCGCTCGAACAGCCCCTCCGCGCGCTGGAAGCCCCGGGCACGGGCGTAGACACGGGAAAAGATCAGCAGGTCGGGATAGGGCAGCAACTGCTCGATGTCGGGGCGCGGCTTTTCGATTTCCAGGGAGCAGGGCAGCGCGGGGTGCAACTCCTTGAGGCGTTGCAGCATGCGCAGCGTTGCCTCCACGTTGCGCCCTTCGAAATGCACCCAGTCGAAACGGGCGAGATCGATGGCACGGAAATGCTCGAAGCTGTACTCGGGCAGGTCGCGGTAGTGCACGATGGTGCGCGAGCCGGTGCGTTGGCTCAGGGTGATGTAGGAGGTGGGCACCTTGCCGCGGGGGAGCAGTTCCACCGCACTGATGTCGACCGTGTGGTGCGTCAGATCGGCACGGATGATGCGTGCGTCCGGTTCGTCCGCCAGGGTGCCGGCCCAGCTGCACTGGTGGCCGAACTGGCTCAATACCACCAGGGTGTTGGTGGCATTTCCGCCGCGGCGCAGCTCCTGTTCCAGGGCGCGCACTTCGGCGTCTTCGGCCGGGTAGTCTTCGACCAGGTTGATGATGTCCAGGGTGGCGATGCCGACGGCAAGTATGCGGGCCATGGTTTCGTTCCGGTGCTGCGAGGGGGCGTAGTTTATATCCGAAGGCGGCGGCATTTCGCCACCGCGGTCACAGCATGGCGAAACTCAGCGCGCCGTCGACCGTCTATGCAGCGCCCAGGCGACGTGTTCCCGTACCAGGGCCGAGGGATGGTCGCTGCGCGATTGCAGCGCGGCGGTTGTCTCGTCGCCGGGCGGCGCGTTGCCCAGGGCAACTGCAATGTTGCGCAGCCAGCGTTCGTGGCCCAGGCGGCGCAGGGCGCTGCCCTCGGTGCGTCGCAGAAACTCCTCTTCGCTCCAGGCAAACAGCTCCGTCAGCTGCGGGGCATCGAGGCCGTGGCGCGGCAGGAAGTCCGTTTCCGGCGTGGTCCGGGCGTGGCGGTTCCAGGGGCAGACCAGCTGGCAGTCGTCGCAGCCGTAGATGCGGTTTCCGAGCAGGGGGCGCAGTGGTTCGGAAATGGCGCCGTGCAGTTCGATGGTCAGATAGGAGATGCACAGACGCGCATCCACCGTGTAGGGCGCGACGATGGCACGGGTGGGGCAGACGTCTATGCAGGCGGTACAGCGGCCGCAGTGGGCGCTGACCGCAGCGTCGGGCGGCAAGGGCAGATCGGTATAGATTTCGCCGAGAAAAAACCATGAGCCGGTGCCGCGTGCCAGCAGGTTGCTGTGCTTGCCCACCCAGCCGAGGCCGGCCTGGGCGGCAATGGGCTTTTCCAGCACTGGCGCACTGTCGCTGAACACGCGGTAACCGTAGGGGCCGATGGCTGCCGCGATCTGCGTGGCCAGTTTTTGCAGGCGCCCGCGGATCAGTTTGTGATAGTCGCGGCCCAGAGCATAGCGCGCGATATAGCCCCTGCTGCCGTCGTGCAGCACGCCCCAGGGTTCCGTTGCCGGCGGCAGGTAATCCATACGCGCCGAGATGATGCTGAGGGTGCCCGGCACCAGTTCCTGTGGCCGGCTGCGTTTGCTGCCGTGCTGCGCCATGTACGCCATCTCGCCGTGACGGCCGGCGGCGAGCCAGTGGTTCAGTTCAGTTTCCGCCGCGGCCAGATCCGTGTGGCCGATGCCCACGTGCTGAAAGCCCAGGGCCGCGCCCCACTGGCGGATTTGCTGGGCCAGGGCGGTGTAGTCACGGTGGTCACTGTGCGGCGGTTCGTGCATGCCGCTATGATACCCGCCTATGCAAACCTTACCTCCTGATCTTTATCGTGCCGCGCAGGTGCGCGAACTGGACCGCCTCGCCATCGATGAGTGCGGTATTCCCGGTGCCGCGCTCATGGCGCGCGCCGGCGGCGCAGCCTACGCACTGCTGCGCCGGCGCTGGCCGGCGGCGCGATGCATCGCCGTGGTGTGCGGCACCGGCAATAACGGCGGCGACGGTTTCGTGCTGGCGCGGCTGGCCAGCGAGGCCGGGCTCGACGTGGCCTTGTATCAGGTGGGCGATCCGGCGCATCTGCGCGGTGATGCGCTGGCCGCGGCTGCCGGGTTGGCTGCCAAGTCGCTGGCGGCAGGCGACCTGCGCCATTGCGAGGTGGTGGTCGATGCGTTGCTGGGCACCGGCCTCACGGGCGAGGTGCGCGATGCCTGGCGCCAGGCCGTTGCGGCGATCAATGAAAGCGGCCGGCCGGTGTTGGCACTGGACATTCCGTCGGGCCTGGACGCGGATACCGGCGCGGTCCTGGGCTGCGCGGTGCGGGCGGCGGCGACCATGACCTTCATCGGCCTTAAGCAGGGCCTGTTCACCGGCAGCGGCCCGGCATTGTGCGGAGATCTGTATTTCGACGATCTGGCCGTTCCTGCCGCTATATATCAGCGTGTGCCGGCCGCGGCGCGCAGGCTGGACCTTGCGGCCTTCGCAGCGGCGCTGGCGCCGCGCGCCCGCGATGCCCACAAGGGTGACTTCGGCCACGTCCTGGTGGTCGGCGGCGAGGCCGGCTTTTCCGGTGCGGCCCGCCTGGCGGCGGAGGCGGCTGCGCGGGTGGGGGCGGGCCTGATCAGTGTGGCGACCCGGGCCGCTCACGCTGCCGCCATTACCGCTGCGCGTCCGGAGCTGATGTGCCACGGGGTGGAGAGCGGGGCGGATCTGGAACCCCTGCTGCGCCGTGCCGACGCGATCGTCGTCGGACCGGGCCTCGGCCAGGGGACATGGGGACAGCAGATGCTGGGGCGCGTGCTGGATGCGCACCAGCCGCTGGTGGTCGACGCCGACGCCCTCAATCTGTTGGCGCTGGACCCGGTGCGGCGTGAGGACTGGGTGCTGACGCCCCATCCCGGTGAGGCGGGCCGCCTGTTGGGTGAGGACGCGGCGCAGGTACAACAAAACCGCTTTGCCGCCGCCGCCGGTTTGCAGGCCAGCTTCGGCGGGGTGATGGTCCTGAAGGGACCGGGCACCCTGGTGCTGGGCGACGACGGCATGCCCGGCGTGTGCAGCGGCGGCAATCCGGGCATGGCCAGCGGCGGCATGGGCGATGTGCTGAGCGGCGTGATTGCCGGGTTCATCGCCCAGGGATGGGGACTGCGCGAGGCGGCGGCGGCCGGGGTCTGCCTGCACGCCGCGGCGGCCGACGCCGCCGCAGTGGAGGGTGAACGCGGCCTGCTGGCCTCCGATCTGTTCCCCCACCTGCGCCGCCTGGCCAATCCGTCCCGACCATGACAGCGACCACGCTGGACCTGGCCCTGGCCGACAGCGCCGCCACCGAGGCGCTGGGGGCGGCGCTCGCCGCCTGTGCCGGAGACGGCGGCCTGTTGCTGTTCCTGCACGGCAATCTGGGCGCCGGCAAGACCACCCTGGTGCGCGGCTATCTGCACCACCTGGGACACGGCGGCGCGGTGAAGAGCCCCACCTATACCCTGGTCGAGCCCTATGAGCTGGCGGGCCATGCGGTCTACCACTTCGATCTCTATCGTCTGGGCGACCCGGAGGAACTGGAGTTTCTCGGCATACGCGACTATCTCGATGCCGACGCCCAGTGCCTGGTGGAATGGCCGGAGCGGGGCCAGGGGGTGCTTCCCGCCCCCGATCTGGATCTGACCCTGGATTACCGGGCCGAAGGCCGCCTGGCTCGGCTGGAATCAAGGACGGAAAGAGGGACCGGGGTGCTGGAATGCCTCCGCCGGATTGGGTAGGAGGTTGATTTTTCGCTTGTTCGGTATTAAGTTACCCATATATCCTGAGAAGTGATCAAAGGAATGAGCTGTATATTCATGATAAATATGGATGTTTGACGGGGCATGGGGCTGCCGAGGGGGCGCGAAATGATAAAAACAGCCTTTACCACGCTGCTGCTCGTGCTGCTGACCGCCACGGTCTGCGCCGAACCGGTCAATATCCGCGGCGTACGCATGTGGCCGGCACCGGACAACACCCGGCTGGTGTTCGACGTCACCGCCGACATCGAGCACAGCCTCTTCGTGCTGAAAAATCCCGACCGCCTGGTCATCGATCTCAAGAACACCCGTCTCGACAAGCCCTTTGTCGGCCTCGATCTCGGCCCCAGCCTGATACGCGACATCCGCTCCGCCCCGCGCAACGACAGCGATCTGCGGGTGGTGCTGGATCTGAAGGGCGCAGTGCGGCCCAAGAGTTTTGCCCTGCGTCCCAACAACGAATACGGCCATCGCCTGGTGATTGACCTGTACGACGAGCGCGGCGCCGCGCCATCCGCCGACACGCGCACGGCGCCGTCGGCGCCGGCCGCGGCCAATGCGCCGCGCGAGATCATCATCGCCATCGACCCCGGTCATGGCGGCGAAGATCCCGGGGCCATCGGACCGCGCGGCACGCGTGAAAAGGAAGTGACCCTGGCGGTGGCGCAGCGTCTGCGCGAACTGGTGGCGCGCGAGCCTGGCATGCGTGCGGTGATGGTCCGCGACGGCGACTATTTCATCCCCTTGCGCCGTCGCGTCGAAATGGCGCGCGAGCACCGTGCCGATCTGTTCATCTCCATCCACGCCGACGCCTTTGGCGATCCGCGTGCCCATGGCGCATCGGTCTACACGCTGTCGCATCGCGGCGCCACCAGCGAGCATGCGCGCCTGCTGGCGGACAAGGAAAATGCTTCCGATATCATCGGTGGCGTCAGCCTGGACGACAAGGACGATCTGCTGGCCTCGGTGCTGCTGGATCTGTCGCTCACCGGCACCATGGAGGCGAGCACCGACGTGGCGGGACGCGTCCTGTCCGGTCTGGGCCAGGTGGCGCGGCTGCACCGGAGCCGGGTGGAACAGGCGGGCTTCCGGGTGCTGAAGTCGCCCAACGTGCCTTCGATTCTGGTCGAAACCGCCTTCATCTCCAATCCGCAGGAAGAGCGCAAGCTGCGCAATCCCAATCATCAATATGCCCTGGCGCGCAGCGTGATGGACGGTGTACGCAGTTATTTCCGCCAGAATCCGCCGCCGGGAACCCTGTTGGCGATGCGCCAGGAATCGCGCGGCCAGCAGCACGTCATCGGCCGCGGCGACACGCTGTCCGGCATCGCGCGCCAGTATCAGGTGAGCCTGGAACTGCTGCGCTCCAGCAACGCGTTGCGCAACGATCAGCTGCGTGTCGGCGACGTGCTCAACATCCCCCGCTCCAGCGACGGTTAACGTATTCACGCGAAGGCGCAAAGAACGCCAAGGCATATAAGGCCAATCGCCGCGGAGACGCGGAGACACAGTTAAACGAATATGAAGTCCTCTGCGCCTCTGCGCCTCTGCGCCTCTGCGTCTCCGCGGCAGGTGTTCAGAGTGTTCTTTTCCGGTGAATGCCGTTTTCCTGGCTTAGGTACACATCCGCCCCTGTTCGGGGTACTCTGCGCGCCATGACTTTCGCACCCCGGCGCATACGCCAGCTCGACCTCCTGCTCGCCAACCAGATCGCCGCCGGCGAGGTGGTGGAACGGCCTGCCTCGGTGATGAAGGAGCTGCTGGAAAACAGCCTCGATGCCGGTGCCGCTGCCATCACCGTGGAGGTGGAGCAGGGTGGAGTGGCGCTGATCCGGGTGCGCGACGACGGCAGCGGCATCGCCGCCGCCGACCTGCCCCTGGCGCTGGCGCGCCACGCCACCAGCAAGGTCTACAGCCAGGACGAACTGGTGCGGGTCATGAGCCTGGGCTTTCGCGGCGAGGCGCTGGCCAGTATCGCCTCGGTGTCGCGCCTGATCCTGAGCAGCCGTTCCGCCGCCGAAGAGCACGGCTGCCGCATCAGCGGCCAGGGTGCGCCCGCGCCCTGTGCCCATCCCCGCGGCACCACCGTTGAGGTGCGCGATCTTTTTTACAACACGCCGGCGCGGCGCAAGTTCCTGCGCGCGGAACGCACCGAGTTCGATCATCTGGCCGAGGTGGCAAAGCGGGTCGCGCTGAGTCGTTTCGACGTGGCCCTGACTCTGCACCACAACCAGCGCCAGGTGCTCGCAGTACGCCCGGCCCACGATGAGCGGCAGCGCGAGCAGCGGCTGGCCACCATCTGCGGGCGGCCCTTCGTGCAGCAGGCGGTGGCGGTGGAATTCACCCTGCCGGGCCTGCGCCTGTGGGGCTGGCTGTTGCGGCCGGAAGCGGCCCGGGCCCAGGCCGACATGCAGTATTTTTTCATCAACGGCCGGGCGATCCGCGATCGGGTGGTGACCCATGCGGTGCGCCAGGCCTACGGCGATAAGGTATATCCCGGCCGCCATCCCGCCTACGTGCTGTACCTGGAAATGGACCCGGCCCAGGTGGACGTCAACGTCCATCCCACCAAGCACGAGGTGCGTTTCCGCGAGACCCGGCAGGTGCACGACTTTCTCTACCGTGCGCTGCGCGCGGCGGTGGACGAGGCTGCCGCCGCGCCGTCCGGTACGCTGGCGGTGCGGGAGGCGGCAACGGCGTATCAGTCTGCCGCCACGAACCCCGGCACAGCCGGCGCGATGACCCGCCAGCTCGGTGTGGTGGCCGGACGCTATCTATTGCTGGATGAGGGCGCGCAGGGTCTGCGCCTGGTGGATTTGCTGGCGGCCCGTGCCCTGCAGGCTTCCCGGGCCATACACGCCGCGCTCACGGCCGGGGAGGGTCTGCGCCCGCAACCCCTGCTGTTGCCGGTGACACTGTCCCTGACGGTGGAGCAAGGCGGCGCACTGCAAAATGGCGCTGCGCTGCTGGCCCGGCTGGGTTTCGACCTGGAATTGCTCGGCCCCCTGCAATTGGTGCTGCGCCAGGTGCCGACGCTGCTGCGCCACCTCCCGCCGGAGTCGCTGGCGCGCACGGCACTGGACTGCCTGGCCGCCGGTGGCAACGTCGATGCGCTGGTGGCGGCACTGGCGGCTCCCGGCGCCGGGCCGCTGCCGGAGCGCGGCGAATGGGATGGCCTGGTCGCCGCCGCTTTGGCGCATCCCACCGCCGGGGTGACCTCAGTATTGGCGCCGGCCGATCTGGCCCGCCTGTTGGCGGGGTGAGGACCGGCCCATGCCCCCCCATTCCTGCCCCCTGCCGCCGGCAATCCTGCTGATGGGTCCGACCGCCTCCGGCAAGACCGACCTGGCGGCGGCGCTGGTGGAACGCCTGCCCTGCGACATCATCAGCGTCGATTCGGCCCTGGTGTACCGCGGCATGGACATCGGCACCGCCAAGCCCGACGCTGAGCTGCTGGCGCGGGCGCCGCACCGCCTCATCGATATCCTCGACCCGGCCGAGGCCTACTCCGCCGCCCGTTTCCGCGCCGACGCCCTGCGCGAGATGGCCGAGATCACCGCCGCCGGCCGCATTCCCCTGCTGGTGGGCGGCACCGGGTTGTATTTCCGCGCCCTGCGCCGGGGCCTGTCCGATCTGCCGCCAGCCGATCCGCAGCTGCGCGCCCGCCTGGAGCAGGAGGCGGCGTCGCAGGGCTGGGAGGCGTTGCACCGCCGCCTGCACGAGGTCGATCCGGTGGCGGCCCGGCGCATCCATCCCAATGATCCCCAGCGTCTGCAACGGGCGCTGGAAGTGTACGAACTCACCGGGCGGCCCCTGAGCGAGCAGCAAAAAGGCGGTGGCGAGGCCTTGCCCTACCGGGTGCTGGCCCTGGCCCTGGCCCCCGAGCGCGAACTGCTGCACGGACGTATCCGCGACCGGTTCCATATCATGCTGGAACGCGGCCTGGTGGCCGAGGTCGAAGGGCTGTACCGTCGCGGCGACCTGTCGCCCGACAAGCCGTCGATCCGCTGTGTGGGTTACCGCCAGGTGTGGAGCTATCTGGCCGGGGAAGTGGATTATGCCGCCATGGTGGAGCAGGGCATCGCAGCCACCCGGCAGCTGGCCAAGCGCCAGTTCACCTGGTTGCGCAGCGAGCCGGATAGCCGCTGGTTCGACAGCGCCGACCAATTTTTGCTGGACAAGGTGTTGAAACTGCTTGGACAGAACGCCATTAACTGAGTTTCGGGCCCTATGCTACACTGGGTTTCGATCAGGGAAGTCGCATTTAAACAATTGGATACTTGGCCGGTTTTGGCCGCTATACCGCATGTTGCGGATAACAATAAAGGAGAAACACCATGAGCAAAGGGCAAGCCCTGCAGGATCCGTATTTGAACGCCCTGCGCAAGGAGCGCATCCCTGTCTCGATCTACCTGGTGAACGGAATCAAGCTGCAAGGCCAGATCGAATCCTTTGATCAATTCGTCGTGCTGCTGAAGAACTCCGTCAGCCAGATGGTCTACAAGCACGCCATTTCCACCGTTGTGCCCGCGCGCAACGTCAAGCTGAACCTGGGGCCGGACGATATGCCCGTGCCCGCCGCAGCCGAGCCGGGCAACCGTATCTGACGCGGGTGGTTCAAGAGTTTGCCGCCGAGATGCAGGGTGTGTGGGGCTAGTGCCATCCGAGTGTTTGCCCGGCCGGTTGCCGGACCGATATCGCAGGCCTGTACCGCATTCCCATGCCACTGATTTTCATGCGTCCCTGCGGCGAACATGTAATTCCGGTTGATTTTGTCCCGTCCTCCAGGCGATTTGGAGAGGCGGGGTGGAGCTATGCACGTGTTTGAGCGGCCGAAGAGCGGTGAGCGTGCTGTCCTGGTCCATCTTGAACTGCCCCAGGAGGGCGATCAGGAGGACCTGCAGGAAATCGAGGAACTGGCGATATCCGCCGGAGCCCTGCCGGTGGCCATCGTGACCGGCACCCGCAAGAGTCCCGATGCCAAGCTGTTCATCGGCAGCGGCAAGGCGCAAGAGGTGTTGGCCGCCGTTCAGGAGCACGAGGCGGAGCTGGTGTTGTTCAACCATGCCCTGACGCCGGCGCAGGAACGTAATTTGGAGCGCGTGCTGCAGTGCCGTGTGCTGGATCGCACCGGGCTGATTCTCGACATCTTCGCCCAGCGCGCCCGTTCCCACGAGGGCAAGCTGCAGGTGGAGCTGGCGCAGCTGCGGCATCTCGCCACCCGCCTGGTGCGCGGCTGGACCCATCTGGAGCGGCAGAAGGGCGGTATCGGTCTGCGCGGTCCGGGCGAAACCCAGCTGGAAACCGACCGCCGCCTGCTGTCCGATCGCATCCGCCAGCTGGAAAAGCGGCTGGAAAAGGTCAATCGTCAGCGCGAGCAGGGCCGGCGGGCACGGCGGCGTGCCGAACTGCCCACCGTCTCGCTGGTGGGCTATACCAATGCAGGCAAGTCCACCCTGTTCAACCGGCTGACCACGGCGCAGGTGTATGCCGCCGATCAGCTGTTCGCCACGCTGGATCCGACGCTGCGCCGCGTGCAGCTGCCGGGCGGCAAGGCCATCGTGATGGCCGACACGGTCGGTTTCATCCGTCACCTGCCGCACGATCTGGTGGCGGCGTTCCGCTCCACCCTACAGGAGACGCGTGACGCCGATCTGTTGCTCCACGTCATCGACGCCAACGACCCGGAGCGACAGGCCAAGATCGAGCAGGTGCGGGCGGTACTGGCGGAAATCGGCGCCGACGAGGTGCCGCAGATCGAGGTGTACAACAAAATCGATCTGCTGGAGCAGGGCATGCCGCAGCTGGAGCGCGATAGCGAAGGCAACCCGCTGCGGGCCCATCTGTCCGCCATGAGCGGGGCCGGCATGGAGCTGTTGTTGCAGGGGTTGGCCGATTTCTTCCGCGAGGAGACGGTGCAGAGCCGTCTGCTTCTGCCGCCCAGTGCCGGGCGCCTGCGCGCCGCGCTGTATGCCATCGACGCGGTACGGCGCGAACAGGTGGAGGAAAGCGGCGACTGGCTGCTGGATGTGGAGATCAAGGCGCACAACCTGGCGGTGTTGCGCAAACAGCAGGATTTTGCACCATTGTTGCCGAGCTTGCGGACTGAGGGCTAAACTTTGCCCCTTGGTGCGCGACCAAATTCACGATAACGACAGGTACAGAGACTCATGGCTTGGAACGAACCGGGTAATTCCGGGGGCAAAGACCCCTGGGGCGGCCGCAACAGCGAGCAGGGACCGCCCGACCTCGACGAGGTGGTGCGCAAGCTGCAGGACAAGTTCGGCGGCTTGTTCGGTCAGGGCCGGGGCCGCGGCGCCGGCGGCGGGGCATCGGCCGGCTCCATCGGCCTGGTGCTGGTGCTGGCACTGGCGCTGTGGGCGCTGTCCGGCATCTACACCGTAGACGAAGGCCAGCGCGGCGTGGTGTTGCAGTTCGGCGCCTACAAGGACACCACCATGCCGGGCCTCAACTGGTATCCGCGTTTCATCCACTCGGTGGAAGAGGTGGATATTTCCAGCGTGCGCTCCATCGAATTGGGCCGCCGCGCCGACGAGGCGCTGATGCTGACCCAGGACGAAAACATCGTCGACGTGAAGTTCACGGTGCAATATCAGGTGAAGGACGCGCGCGACTACCTGTTCAACGTGCGTGACCCGGACCAGACCCTGCGTGAGGCCACCGAGAGCGCGGTACGCGAGATCATCGGCCAGAGCGAGATGGATTTCGTCATCACCGGCGGCCGCAGCGAGGTGGTTGAGCGCGTCAAGGTCCTGGTGCAGGAAATCCTTGACCGTTACCGCGCCGGTCTGACCGTGGTCAATCTCAACATGCAGGATGCCCAGGCGCCGGAACAGGTGCAGGGCGCCTTTGCCGACGCGGTCAAGGCCCGCGAGGACGAACAGCGCCTGAAAAATGAGGCCGAGGCCTATTCCAACGACGTCCTGCCCCGTGCCCGCGGCGCCGCGGCGCGCCTGATCGAGGAGGCCAATGCCTACCGCGAGCAGGTCATCGCCCAGGCGGAAGGTGAGACGGCCCGCTTCCTCAGCGTGCTGGTGCAGTACGAAAAGGCGCCGGCGGTAACCCGCAAGCGCCTGTATCTTGAATCGATGGAGTCGGTATTGAGCCAGAGCAGCAAAGTGATGGTGGATACCAAGGGGGGCAACAATCTGCTCTATCTGCCCTTGGACAAGCTGATGCAGCGTGATTTGCCCCTTACCTCCTTGGGAACGGCCGACCCCCTTGCATTGACGCAGACGCAGACGCAGCAGCAACGTACGGACGCCCGCCTGCGTGATGCCGTACGTCAACGGGAGGTGCGCTAAATGTCCCGCGGAATGATGTCTCTCGTCGCCCTGCTGGCGGCACTGTGGATCGGCTCCATGTCGGTCTTCGTGGTGAACGAACGTGAACTGGCGATCAAGTTCCGCCTGGGCGAGTTCGTGCGCGCCGATTACACGCCGGGCCTGTACCTGAAGCTGCCCTTCATCAACAACGTGCGCTTTTTCGACAAGCGCATCCTGACGCTGGAAGTCGATTCCGAGCGCTATCTGACCCAGGAGAAGAAGAACGTCATCGTCGACTCCTTCATCAAGTGGCGCATCAAGGACGTTTCCACCTACTACGTGACCATGCGCGGTGACGAACGCCAGGCCGCCATGCGTCTGGCGCAGATCATCAAGGATGGCCTGCGCAGCGAGTTCGGCAAGCGCACCATGCAGGAGGCCATCTCCGGCGAGCGCTCCGAAATCATGGCCATCATCACGGCCCAGATGAGCGAGCAGGCGGGCCAGTTCGGCATCGAGGTGGTGGACGTGCGCATCAAGCGCATCGAACTGCCGGCGGAGGTGTCGACCTCGGTATACCAGCGCATGGAGGCGGAGCGTTCCCGTGTCGCCAAGGACCTGCGCTCGCGCGGTGCCGAAGCGGCGGAACGTATCCGTGCCGATGCCGATCGCCAGCGTACGGTCACCCTGGCCGAGGCCTACCGCGACGCCGAGCGGCTGCGCGGTGAAGGCGACGGTCGCGCCGCGGAAATCTACGCCAAGGCGTTCGGCCGCAACGCCGAGTTCTACTCGCTGTACCGTAGCCTGGATGCCTACCGCAACGTGTTCAACAAGCAGCAGGACATGCTGGTGCTGGACCCGAGCGCGGAGTTCTTCCAGTACTTCGGCAACGCCGCAGGCACGCGCAAGTAAGCGCAACAAATACACCTCGGGTGGCGCAAGCCACCCGTTTTTTTTGAGAGGCGGCAATGTGGTCTGATCTGTGGGTGGCGCTGGCCCTGCTGCTGGTGCTGGAAGGGGTGCTGCCCGCGCTGTCGCCCCGTAATTACCGCAAGGCCATGCTGAGCCTGGTGCAACTGGATGATCGTTCCATCCGCAGCGCCGGGCTGGTGCTGATGGTCGCCGGTGCGGTTCTGGTCTACTGGTTGAAACACTGATGGAAAACGAACGCTGGTTGTTGCCGGAAGGCATCGAGGAAGTATTGCCGGAAGGCGCCTGGCGGCTGGAGCTGTTGCGCCGCCGCCTGCTCGATCTGTTCGGTACCTGGGGCTATGAGCTGGTGCTGCCGCCCTTCATCGAGTACCTGGAATCGCTGCTCACCGGTACCGGCAACGATCTGGACCTGCAGACCTTCAAACTGACCGATCAGTTGAGCGGCCGGATGATGGGGGTACGTGCCGACATGACGCCGCAGGTGGCGCGCATTGACGCCCACCACCTCAAGCGCGAAACGCCGACCCGTCTGTGCTATCTCGGCACCGTGCTGCGCACCCGGCCGGAAGGCCACGGCGGCAGCCGCAGCCCCTTGCAGGTGGGTGCCGAGCTGTACGGTCACGGCGGCATCGACAGCGACGTGGAGGTGCTGCGCCTGATGCTGGCCACCCTGCACGCCGCCGGGCTCGACCAGCTCTATCTCGACCTGGGCCACGTGGGCATCTTCCGCGGCCTGACGCGCCAGGCCGGGCTCACGCCGGGACAGGAGGCGCAGTTGTTCGATGCGCTGCAGCGCAAGTCGCGGCCCGACATTGCCGCGTTGCTCGCCACCTTGGTACTGACCGACGAGATGCGCGGCATGCTGGTGCAACTGGCCGAACTCAACGGCGGTGAGGAGGCACTGGTTGCCGCACGCAAGGTACTGGCGCCGGCCAGCGCCGAGGTGCAGGCGGCGCTGGACAACCTCGATGCCATCGCCGGCGCGGTGCACAGGATGTTGCCGGGGGTGCCGCTGCATTTCGATCTGGCGGAGCTGCGCGGCTACCACTATCACACCGGGGCGGTATTCGCCGCCTACGCACCGGGCAGCGGCCAGGCCCTGGCCCAGGGCGGGCGTTACGACGACATCGGCAGGGTCTTTGGCCGGGCCCGGCCCGCCACCGGCTTCTCCGCCGATCTCAAAACCCTGCTGGCGCTGTCGACTGCCAACCCACCCGGGGTTCGTGGTATCTTTGCGCCCTGTGCCGATGACCCGGCGCTGGCGCAGCAGGTGGAGCATCTGCGGGCGGACGGCGAACGGGTGGTCTGTGCCCTGCCGGGGCAACAGGGCGATGCGGCGGCGATGGGGTGTAACCGCCAACTGGCTTTGCGTGACGGCAGCTGGCAGGTGGTGGCACTCGGCTGATTTCGTCGCGTTTTCGAGTTTTCCCGTAAATCTAATTTCATGACAACACCCGCGGCGCCGGGGAAGCAGACGCGCGGGCGGGACTTAGGGGTAATAATGGGCAAGAACGTCGTAATCATTGGCACCCAGTGGGGTGACGAGGGCAAGGGCAAGGTGGTGGACCTGCTCACCGACCGTGCCAGCGCGGTGGCCCGCTTTCAGGGCGGCCACAATGCCGGCCACACCCTGGTCATCGACGGCAAGAAGACCGTACTCCACCTGATTCCCTCCGGCGTGCTGCGTGAGGGCGTGATGTGCCTCATCGGCAACGGCGTGGTGCTGTCGCCTTCGGCCCTGCTGGAAGAGCTGCGCATGCTGGAAGAGAACGGCGTACCGGCCCGCGAACGCCTGCGCATCAGTGAAGCCTGCCCGCTGATCCTGCCCTACCATGTAGCCCTGGACCACGCCCGCGAGCGTGCCCGCGGCAAGTCCGCCATAGGCACCACCGGCCGCGGCATCGGCCCCGCCTACGAAGACAAGGTGTCGCGCCGCGGCCTGCGCCTGGGCGACCTGTTCCACCGTGAGCGCTTTGCCGCCAAGCTGGGCGAAGTGCTGGACTACCACAACTTCTGTCTGCAGCACTATTTCAAGGCCGACCCGGTCGATTTCCAGAAGGTGCTGGACGAGTCCATGGCCATGGCCGAAGAACTGCGTCCGCTGGTGGCCGACGTCACCGAGATGCTGCACCAGTACCGCGAGCGCGGCGACAACGTGATGTTCGAGGGCGCCCAGGGTGCGCTGCTGGACATCGACCACGGCACCTATCCCTACGTCACCTCGTCCAATACCACCGCCGGCGGCGCCGCCACTGGCAGCGGCGTGGGTCCGCGCTATTTCGACTACGTGCTGGGCATCACCAAGGCCTATACCACCCGCGTCGGCGCCGGCCCGTTCCCCACCGAACTGTACGATGGCAAGGATCTGATGGACTCCATCGGCGCTTACATGGCCGAGCGCGGCCACGAGTTCGGCTCCACCACCGGCCGCCCGCGCCGCTGCGGCTGGTTCGACGCCGTGGCCCTGCGCCGCTCCAACCAGATCAACTCGGTGACCGGCCTGTGCATAACCAAGCTGGACGTGTTGGACGGACTGGACACCATCCGCCTGTGTGTCGGCTATGAATGCGACGGTGCCGCCCGCAACACCCCGCCGGTGGGCGCCGAGGCCTTCAGCGCCTGCAAGCCGGTGTACGAGGAGATGCCGGGCTGGAAGGACTCGACGGTCGGTGTGAAGGAATATGACAAGCTGCCGCTGGCGGCGCGCAACTACCTCAAGCGCATCGAGGAAGTGACCGGCGTGCCCATCGACATCATTTCCACCGGCCCGGATCGCAACGAGACCATCGTCCTGCGCCATCCGTTCAGCTGATCGCGGCCTGGGGGCGCCCGCACCGTGCGGGCGTTTTCCCCGGCCGGGTCGGCGGCAATAAAAAAGGGGCTTCCCGACGGGAAGCCCCTTTTTTGTATTGGTGCCCAGGAGAGGACTCGAACCTCCACGGAGTTTCCCCCACTAGCACCTGAAGCTAGCGTGTCTACCAATTTCACCACCTGGGCGGGTGATGCGAAGGCGCGCACTTTACCCGGAGCACCGGGGGCTTGTCAACGGGGGCAGGGGCTGGCGAATGCAGTGGCGTCATGGGGTACACTGGCCGCCGTTTTCATTTCACCACCGCCCTGAATCCGGATTAGTCCATGCCATCCTCCCGCATACCCACCCCTGCTGTTGCCGTCGTCGGCGGCGGCCCCGCCGGGCTGATGGCGGCGGAAGCCCTGGCGGCCGGCGGCGTGCAGGTCGATGTGTACGATGCCATGCCGTCGCCGGGACGCAAATTCCTGATGGCGGGCAAGGGCGGCATGAACATCACCCATTCCGAACCGTTCGAGCGTTTCCTCGCCCGTTACGGGACCCGCCGCGAACACCTGGCCCCGCTGTTGACGGCCTTCGGTCCCGATGCCCTGCGGGCGTGGATCCACGGCCTGGGCATCGACACCTTCGTCGGCTCCTCGGGCCGCGTGTTTCCCACCGAAATGAAAGCCGCCCCCCTGTTGCGCGCCTGGCTGCACCGCTTGCGCGGCGCGGGCGTGCGCTTTCACGTGCGCCACCGTTGGCTGGGCTGGGATGCGACAGGCGCTTTGCGCTTGATGACGCCGGAAGGCGAGCGGCGGGTGCAGGCGGACGCCGTGGTGCTGGCCCTGGGCGGCGGCAGCTGGGCGCGGCTGGGCTCCGACGGCGCCTGGGTGACCCTGCTGAGGCAGCGCGGCGTCGACGTGGCGCCGCTGCTGCCGGCCAACTGCGGTTTCGACGTGGCGTGGAGCGAACACTTTCGAAGCCGTTATGCCGGGCAGCCGGTCAAACCGGTGGTGGCAAGCTTTGCCGGCCAGCGCCGTCAGGGTGAGCTGACGGTCACTTCCTACGGTGTCGAAGGCGGGGTGATTTACGCATTGTCTGCGGCCATGCGCGATGCCGTCACGGCACAGGGACAGGCGCTGCTGCATCTTGATTTGGTGCCGGGGCGCGACCTGCCGCAGCTGACAGCGGCATTGTCACGGCCGCGCGGCCGCGACAG
>Ga0299912_10000746_pt1 | contig 26693 bp, 21 predicted proteins | sample RVTome_2_FD_207667 | JGI IMG/M metagenome (GOLD analysis project Ga0299912, IMG submission 207667) | Soil microbial communities from uranium-contaminated site in the Upper Colorado River Basin, Wyoming, United States - RVT95D214 (version 2) ... | reverse complement strand
CTTCTCGCTGGGACATGAGGGTAACCTGCTGCCACGGCATGACCGACCTCCAAAGAGACGATCCGCCATTATACTGTTACCCATGTCTCCGAACATGTGTTACCCATGTCCCCGGTCTATACACCCCGTGGGGAGGGGGGAAAAGAAGCCAGTACTCGCTAGGCCAAACTTTTTCAAGAGCCTCAGCTGATAGCTGACCGCTTCCTCAAGGGATAATTCCGGGCGCCTTTACGGCCCTTTCCGGGTCTTCCTCCGTCAGAGCGCCGTCCCTCCCCAGATAGGCCTCCAGCACCGCGGGGTGGTGGTGGATCTCCTGGGGCGGACCGGCGGCGATGGTCTCCCCGAAGTCCAGCACCTTGACCCACTGGCACAGATTCAAAACCACCCGCATCTGGTGCTCGATGAGGATGATGGTCAGGGAAAATTCCTTTTTGATTTCCAAAATAAGGCGAATGAGCTCCTGGGCCTCGCTCTGGTTCATGCCCGCGGCCGGCTCGTCCAAGAGCAGCAGCCGGGGGCCGCTGATCAGGGCCCGGGCCATCTCCACCCGCCGCTGTTCCCCGTAAGGCAAGTTCCGGGCCAGCGCGTCGGCATAGGGGGATAAATTAAAGCGCTCCAACAACTCGTAAGCCCGCTGCCGTTGCCGCTCTTCCTCCGTGTGAAAATTTTTTCTGCGCCCCACCGCGTCCAGCAGGGTGTAATCATGTCGAGCATAGCCCCCCAGGCGCACGTTGTCCAGGACGCTCAACTCTTTAAAGAGGCGGATGTTCTGGAAGGTGCGGGCAATGCCCCCGGAACTGATGCGGTGGCTGGGCCAGCGGGTGATGTCTTCCCCTAAAAATTCGATGGTTCCCCGGCTCACCTTGAAGACCCCGGAGATGAGATTGAAGATGGTGGTCTTGCCCGCGCCGTTGGGGCCGATGAGCCCCACCAATTCCCCCTCCTCCACCTCCAGGGAAAAATCGGAGACCGCGCGCAAGCCCCCGAAGTTGTGAGATAACTCGTTGATTTCCAGTAACGGCATGAGTTCCTTTTGGTTAGGAAGGGAAATAGTACCCAAGTAGCCTGAAAGAAACCGACTACTGACTACTGACTACTGGAGTACCCCGCCCTCCCCTCGAACTACCTTCCCCCAACCAACCCCATTCTTTGAACCCCATGATCCCCCGGGGGCGGAAGATCATGAGCAGGACCAGAAGCAGCGGCCCCACCACCCAACGCCACAGGCCCAGGGGCCGTAGCACTTCCATGAGAACGGTGAAAATGGTGGCCCCCAGGAGCGATCCGGCCAGGCTGCCCACGCCCCCCAGGTAGACCATGACCAGCATGTCCGTGGATTTTAAAATGGAAAAGCTCCGGGGGTTGATGAATTGTAGGAGGTGGGCGAACAAGCCCCCGGCCACCCCCGCAAAAAACGCGGAGATGAGAAAAGCATAGAGCTTGAGGCGCCGGGTGTCCACCCCGGTGAGATTGGCGGCCACCTCGTCTTCCCGGATGGCGGTGATGCCCCGGCCGAAATTGGAGTAGACCAGGCGGCGCAGCACCAAGAGCGTAATCAGCACCCAGGCCGTCACCCAAAAAAGGTTGGTGAGCCGGGGCATGCCCAAAAACCCCCGGGGCCCTCCCAGGATTTCCAGGTTCTCCAGCACGCTTTTGACGATCATGTTGAAGGCCAGGGTGACGATGGCCAGATAATCCCCCCGGGTGCGGAAGGAGGGGAAGGCCACCACCAGCCCCGCCACCGCCGCGGCCAGCCCCCCCGCCATGAGGACTCCGGGGAAGGCCCAGAAAGACCAGGCCCCGGGCAGCACCCAGACGGTGAGAATGGAGGCCGCGTAAGCGCCGATGCCCATAAACCCGGCGTGGCCCACGGAGAACTCCCCCATGTAGCCGTTCACCAGGTTGAGGCTCATGGTGAGGATCATGTTGATCCCCACGTACATGAGGATCTGCACGATATAGGGGTTGAGGAGGCCGGACGCGGGGAGGAGCCAGGCCAGGGCCAGAAGCAGGGCCGCCCCCAGCAATATAAGTAGTTTCTTTTGTTTATCCGAAGTTACCATTAAGCAGGGACATTCTAATCAATAGTGGGCAGTGGTCAGTTTAAGAAGAGGCACATACGCCAGCCGATACTGGCCCCTGACCCCTGACCCCTGAAATCACACCCTCTCAAACACCGGCCGCCCCAACAGGCCCGTGGGTTTGAAGACCAGGAGCAGGAGCAGCAGAGAAAAGGCCACGAAGTCCCGGTAGGTGGAAGAGGGCAGCACCATGGGGGTGAAGATTTCCACCGCTCCCAGGATAAAGCCTCCCAGCATGGCCCCCCGGATGTTGCCGATCCCCCCCACCACCGCGGAGATGAAGGCCCACCAGCCGATGCGGACGCCCATGTAGGGGTCCAGCACCGGGTAGGCCAGGCCATATAATAGCCCCCCCGCGGCGGCAATGGCGGAGCCGATGGCGAAGGTAAGGGAAATCACCCGGTCCACCGACACCCCCATCAAGGGGACGATGGGCCGGTTGTAGGAGATGGCCCGCATGGCCATGCCCAGCAAGGTATGCCCCACCAACAGGTCCAGTAAGACAAAAAGCACCGCGGCCAACAAGATGATGAGCAGTTGCAGGGGGATGATGGTGAGGCCGGCCACCTCCCAGGTCCCCGGGGGGATGAGGGAAGGAAAATGCCGGGGCTCCGGCCCCAGCAATCCCAGGGTGAAGTTCTCCAGAAAGAGGCCCACCCCCAGCGCGGTGATCACCGCGGAGACACGGGGGGCCTGGCGCAGGGGCCGGTAAGCCAGGCGCTCAATGACCACCCCCAGGAGTGCGGTGAGCACCATACTGAAGCACAGGGCGCCGATAAACACCACCACCGGCGGCAGGCCTACAGGCAGCCCCAGGAGAAAGACCGCGGCCGCCAGGCTTAAGTAGGTCGCCACCATGAAGATGTCCCCGTGGGCAAAATTGATCAGGGTGAGGATGCCGTAAACCATAGTGTAGCCCAGGGCAATGAGGGCATAGACACTCCCCAACTGCAGGGCGTTTAGCACGTTTTGTCCCAGTATCTGGAGCATAGGCGGTATCTGTATTTAAGGGGATGGCCGGGGGATATAGTGATCAGTTATCAGGGATCAGTGATCAGGGGCCAGGGGCCAGAGAAAAATACTGATTACTGATCACTGATCACTGATTACTGTTTACCGATTACCGAACTAACCCACCCTTCCCACAACAGTCTCTAAGGCTGCACTGTAGCGTGGTATCTGAACTTGCCGTCTTTGATCTGGAGGATGACCGCGCTCTTGATGGGGTCGCAGAGGTTTTTAAAATCCATCTGGCCGGTAACCCCTTCGAATTTCTGGATGGCCGCCAGGGCGTCCCGCACCTTTTTCCGGTCCAGTGTCCCGGCCTGGGCGATGGCCGCGCACAGCAGTTGGCCAGCGTCGTAGGTCAGGGCGGCCACGTCGTCGGGCTTCTTGCCGTATTTGGCTTCATAGTCCTGGATGAATTTCTGGGCCTTGGGGGTGGCAATATCCGGGGCGTAATGGGTGCTGAAATAGCTGCCTTCCAGGTCCTTGGCCCCCAGGCGCAGAAGCTCCTCGCTGCCCCAGGAATCCGAGCCGATAAAAGGGCAGGTCAGCCCCAGGCGCCGGGCCTGTTGGGCCTGGAGAGGCACCTCGTTGTAATAGTTGGGGAGAAATAAGACGTCGGGGTGGGCCGCCTTGATGATGGTCAGTTGGGAAGAGAAATCCTTGTCGTCTTTGGTGTAGGATTGGAAGACCACCACCTTGCCGCCCGCGGCCTCGAAAAATTTCTGGAAGAATTCGGCGATGCCCTTGTTGTATTCCGAGGCCACGTCATAGAGGACAGCCGCGGTCCGGGCCTTGAGGTTGTCCCGGGCGAACTTGGCCATCACCTGGCCCTGGAAATCGTCGATGAAGCAGGCCCGGAAGACGAATTTCTTGCCTTCCGTGGTCTTGGGGTTGGTGGACCAGGGGGTGATCATGATCACCCCCGCGTCTTCGCAGATGCGGGCCGCGGGGATGGCGTTCCCCGAGGCGTTGGGGCCGATGATGGCCAGAACGTTGTTCTGGCTGATGAGTTTCTGGGCCGCGGCCGCGGCGGATTCGGCCTTGTCTTCATTGTCTTCCACGAAGAGCTTCAGGGGGTATTTCTTTGCCCCCACCTGTATCCCCCCGGCCTGGTTCACCTGGGCGGCCAGGAGTTCCATGGCCTTTTTGCAGGAGTCTCCCACCGTGGGTTTGCTGCCGGTGAGTTCGGCGTTGACTCCCACGCAGACGGCGTTCTCTTCTTTGGGGGCGCAGCCCGCTGCCAGCCAGCTCCCCACCAATATAACGATCATAGCCCACCTAAGAGACCTCATGTCCTGCTCCTTTCGACGATGCAGATAACGCCCCGGGCCGGTGGCGCCGGTTGGGTTCTTGTTGCTCGCGGCCTTAGCACTCTACCAAACCGGCTCCGGGGTCGTCAACTGCAAAGGAAATCCTGCCTCAAGGAGGACGGTCCCGGTGACATTTATCTTGTCATATGATATGGTTACTGCAAGATTGGCAAAACTTGCGGTCTGCTTACTAGGACCAAAGGAGGGGTTATCCAGAAAAAGAAGATCCTAGGGGAGACCTACCTCTTTTCCGGGGTGTTGGAGACCGACCTGGAGGCCCTGGCTGATTTGGCCGTGAGCCGCAACTTTTCCCGTCAGGCCACCATCTTTTGGGAGGGTAAGGAGGCCCAGGGCTTTTACCTGTTGGTGACGGGGCTGGTAAAACTGGTGAAAAGCTCCCCGGACGGCAAAGAGTATATCATCCGCCTGGTGCAGCCCGGGGAGACCTTCGGGGAGGCGGTGGTCTTTTCCGACAGCCCTTATCCGGCCACCGCCATGGCCATGGAAGATTGCCAAACCCTGTTTTTCCCCAAGAGGGATTTTCTCCAACACCTGGCCGCATCCCCGGCCCTGGCCCGCAATATGCTCGCCACTCTGAGCCGCTTGCTCTATCACTTGACCAGGCAACTGGAAGATGTATCCCTTAAGGAAGTATCGGCCCGGTTGGCCCGCTACCTTTTGGAAAGATGCCAGGAAACTCATGGCAGCATCGCGGTGGGATTGAACTTCGAATTACCTACCACCAAAACCCACCTTGCCGCTTACCTGGGCACTATCAGCGAAACATTATCCCGCACTTTGGCCCGATTCAAGAGTTTGGGGGCCATAGAAGTGGATAAGGGAAAGATTACTATCAATGACCCGTCTCTCTTAAAAAATATGGCAAAGGGAAGTAAATTTTGATTGCAAAGGTGACTCATTCACTTAATCAGGAATAAGATGATAACAAGTGTGAAAAAAATAATTAGATTTCATAAAAAATATCTTGACAAGGTAAGTAATAGTTACATATAAACTAAACTCGCGGTTATTGCCTGAATGCATCAATCAAAGTATTTAAAAAAATATAAAGAGAGGTACGATTCACATGGCTAGCGAAGTTCTGAAATTGACTGCTCAAATTGTCATTTCCCATGCCTCCATGAGTGAACTTACCCCCAAGGAATTAGTGGAAGAGATTAAAGATATCTACAGTCTATTATCTTCCTTGGAAGGCGAAATTTCCCTGGCCGGGGCCGCTCCCTTAGCGATGAAGGGCAAAGAGGCGGCGGTAGTAAAAAAGCCCTCCATCCCCCTGGATGAGATTGTTAAAGATAAATATGTCGTCTGCCTGGAATGCGGTAAGAAGATGCGGACCCTGAAGGCCCACTTGCGTAAGGCCCACAAGTTGGTCCCCGCGGAATATTACCGGCAATACGGTCTGGACCCCAAGAAGTTCCCCCTGGTCTGCAAAGAGTATTCGGAGCAGCGCCGCAAGCTGGCCAAAGAGAAGGGTCTGGGGGAGCGGGGTTTCCGCCGCAAGGCCAAAACTTCTTAAGAAAAGATTGAGTCCAGAGAGGGGCTCAGTTATTTCTGTTACCAGATGGGAGGGGGACCACCCATGGTCCCTCTCCTTTTTCTCCCTAGTCTTTTTCCCAAGGGGAGGATATTGCCCCCGCTGCCGCCGGTAGTCTGTTGTACCCTTTTCCACTCCCCAGGTTTTTTATCAACCCGCCGGTAGGTTCTTGAGTTCTAACGCAAAGAGGGTTAAATTAGCCTATTATGCGTCTTTCATTGAACTGGCTTAAGGACTTTGTTGAGCTCACCGTGCCGGCTGCCGATCTGGCGGACCGGCTGACTCTGGCGGGCCTGGAAGTGGAGGCCCTGGAAGAAGTGGCCCCGGATTTCTCCGGGGTGGTGGTGGGCCGGGTGACCCGGGTGGAACCCCATCCCCAGGCGGACCGCCTGCAAGTGGCGGAGGTGGAGGACGGCCGGAGCTCTTGCCGGGTGGTCTGCGGCGCTCCCAATCTCAGGGCCGGCCATCTCTATCCCTTTGCCCCTCCGGGCGCGGTCATCTCCGGGGGCCGGAAAATCAAGCCCGCCAAGCTCCGGGGCGTGGCTTCCGAAGGCATGCTCCTGGCGGAAGATGAACTGGGTCTTTCCCCGGACCACCTGGGCCTGATGGAGATTCCCCAGGACCTGCCCCTGGGCCGGGATCTGGCCGGGGCCCTGAATCTGGCGGACGTGGTCCTGGAAGTGGCCGTCACCCCCAACCGCCCGGATTGCCTGAGCGTCCTGGGCTTGGCCCGGGAGGTGGCCGCGCTCCTGAACCAACCCCTGCGCCACCCGGAGGTGATCGTCGCCGAGGTGGCGGAGCCGGCCCATCCCCTGGCCCGGGTGACCATCCTGGACCCCGTGGGCTGCCCCCGCTACGCCGCCCGCCTGCTCCTTAACCTCACCGTGGGCCCCTCCCCTTTCTGGCTCCGGCGGCGTCTGCAACTGGCGGGATTAAGGGCCATCAACAACCTGGTGGACGTCACCAACTACGTGCTCCTGGAATTCGGCCAGCCTTTGCACGCCTTTGATTTTCAAAATCTGCGCGGTGGGGAGATCGTGGTGCGGCGGCCCGGGCAGGAGGAACGCCACTTCGTCGCCCTGGACGGCCAGGAACGAACCCTGACCCCCGAAACCCTCCTCATTTGCGACAAGGAAAGGCCCGTGGCCCTGGCCGGGGTCATGGGGGGCCTGGAGTCCGAAGTAACCGAGGCCACCCGGCAGGTTTTAATTGAAAGCGCCTATTTTGATCCCAGAACCATCCGCCGCACCGCCAAGCGACTGTCTCTGAGCACCGAGGCCTCCTACCGCTTCGAGAGGGGCGTGGACCCGGAGGGAACCATCCATGCCCTGGAGCGGGCGGCTCAGCTCATGGCCGAAGTGGGGGGCGGCCGGGTCATGGCCGGCCGCCTGGACGTCTATCCGAACCCCATCCACCGGCCCCGCCTTTCCCTTAGGGCCTCCCGGGCCAACGCGGTTTTGGGGATTGATCTCCCCCGGGAAGAGATGCACGGGCTTCTTAAACGGCTGCATCTCCCGGTTATCAAGGGGAACGGCGACCTGTTGGAGGTGCAGGTGCCCTCCTTCCGGGGCGATTTGGCCCGGGAAATCGACCTCATCGAAGAAGTGGCCCGCCTGGCGGGCTATGACCGGATTCCGGTGACCCTGCCCCGGGGTTCCCTGGCCACCCGCCGCCCCGGGCCGGAGGCCCGGCTCCGAGTCGAGGCCCGGCAACTGCTCCTGGGCCAGGGTTTCTTTGAGGCCGTCAACTACTCCTTCCAGCCGGAGCGGCTGCAAACCTTGCTGGGAGAGGGGGGGGAGGCCCTGCGCCTGGCCAACCCTTTGAGCGAGGAAACCGCGCTGATGCGCACCTCCCTGTTGCCCGGCCTGCTGGAGGCCTTGCGGCGCAACCACCTGAAACAGATCCAGGACGTGCGCCTCTTTGAACTCTCCATGACCTTCACGCCCGTGGCCGGAGCGGAACTCCCCCAGGAAGAGCAGTGGCTCACCGGCGTGATGTCCGGCGCCCGGGAAGAAAATTCCTGGCTGGCCGCCAAGGCCCCCCTGGACTTCTTCGACCTCAAGGGAGTGGTGGAGACCTTGCTCCAAGGATTGCTCATCCCGGAGGTGAGCTTCCGGGGCGAGGCGCTCCCCTTCTATCTGCGCCAGGGGGCCAAAGTCTATTCCCAGGGCCGGGAACTGGGGGGCTTGGGGGAAATCGCGCCCCACATCGCGGAAAAACTGGACCTGGAAGGCCCCCTGTGGGCCTTTGAGCTTAACTTCCAAACCCTGGCCGCCGGGGCCCAGCCCTTCCCCCTCTTTGCCCCTCTCCCCCGCTACCCCGCGGTCTACCGGGATATCGCCCTGGTTGTCCCTGAGGAGGTGTCCGCGGCCCGGGTGGCCCAGGAACTCTATTATCACGGCGCGCCCTGGCTGGTGGAAGCCCGCCTCTTCGATATTTACGCGGGCCCGCCCATTCCCCCGGGCAGGCGCAGCCTGGCTTTCCGCCTCTCCTACCGGGATCCGGAACGGACCCTGACGGATGAGGCGGTGAACCGGCATCATGAGGCCTTGGTTAAGGCTTTGCAAGAAGAACTGGGAGCGGAACTGCGTTAAGGTGAATCTCGAGGCAGAATTACTCACCAAAAGATTCTATACCATCGGCGAGGTGAGCCGCATCACCGGAGTGCGGCCCCACGTGCTGCGCTACTGGGAAACCCAGGGAAAGATTCTCCGGCCCTATCGTAAAACCTCCCGGCACCGCCTCTACCGCCCCACGGACATCCAACTGATCTTCGAAATCAAGCGCCTCCGGGATGAAGAAAAGCTGACCCTGGCGGCCATGCGCCGCCAACTGCAGGCCCCTGACCGGGGGCCCACCCCACGTTACCAGGTGCCCCTGCCCCTGAAACCCCCGGAGAATGAAGGCCTGGCTTTGCTGCGGCTCATTCGGGAAGAACTTCTGGCCTTGAAGGACCTGTTGGAATAAGAGGCCGGCAGAGAAGGGTTGGTGGGGGAGGGAACTTGAAGGAGGGGGCAGGGGTTGGTAGCACAGGCTTTCCAGCCGGTGGGGCCCCTGGCCACCTCCCTCAATAAAGCTTCCCCTAACTTTTTATTGCTCAGCCGCCTTTTTCTTCCAATGCAGGCGGTTCTTCAGCCTCTGCCAATAGCTAAGGGGCGGGGCGGGCTTGGCTTCTTCTTTGTTTTTCTCTTCCTCAGCTTTTTCATCCTTGGTTTCCGGAGTAGTCGTCACCACCTCCGGGGGTTTTTGGGCCGCGGTCATCGGCGGAGCGGCAGCCTTCTCCGGAGGACCGAAAGTCCCGGAAATAGACGGGCCTCCCTTCTCCTTATCTTCGTCAGCATCCTTCGAGACTTTGGGTTTGGCGGCCGGGGGCTTTTCCGGAGGCGGTTTGGCCTCCGGCGGCTTGGCTAGGGGTATCCTGACCTTTCGAGGTGGAATGGCCGCAATCTCCACGTCTCGCAGGTGCAACTGCTTCTGGAGAAACCGGAGGCGGAGATCCACCATGTTTAATAGGCCGGTGTAGTCCCCCTTTCCCCGGATCTGGCCCTTGAGAAACCGATAGCGCATCAGGGCCTGCTCAAATTGGGCCAGACGCAATATTGCCTCGGTATTGTTATAAAACTTCAGGGCCCCCGCGGCCTGATATTCCCCCAGGAAACTCCCATAATCAGTAAATGCTACCGGCCCCGTATCCGAGGCGCCGTCTCCCCAAATAGGCCCCGCCAGAACCAAACTCAGGACCAGCAATACTATGAAGTTTTCGTACCGGGATAGTCTCATGGCGCGATCTCCACTTACCTTCCCTTTCGGGCCGGTGGGGAAAAAACTTAAGATGCTGTTGAAGAAAATTAAAAACTATTTCCGGACCCCGGCCCAAATTTTTCAGGGGGCTGGCTTTAAAAAATTAAATGCTTATTTTATGCCAATCGCCAGGCGGGTCCGGACAGATGGGATATCTTAATGATTTCCGTGCCTTAATCACTCTGTGGCCGGAGGTTGCCAGTTTGGGCCCCAGAAAAATTTTCCCTTTCTTGCCTTAAGTCAAGGGAAGTTTCTTTCCCGTCCCTTAAATTATTCTCCAGAAACGGGAACGACTGGTGAGCCTGGCCACCACTTAAAGTTCATTACACCATGCGGAGGAAAGACTATGTTTTGCTATCAATGTGAACAAGCCGCCAAAGGCGAAGGCTGCACGGTCCTGGGGGTCTGCGGCAAGCAGCCCGACGTGGCCGCGCTGCAAGACCTCTTGATTTACAGTCTCCAGGGGTTGAGCCAGGTGGCGGTGGAAGGCCGCAAGAAAGGCGTCAACGACCGGGAGGTCAACGTCTTTACCATCGAGGCCGCGTTTTCCACCCTCACCAACGTGGACTTCGATGCGGAGCGCTTTGTGAAGTTGATCCACCGCGCCGTGGAACTCCGGGAGAGCCTGAAGGCCAAGGTTAAGGCCGCCGGCGGTAAGGTGGATTCCTTAGCAGGCCCGGCCACTCTCCAGCCCGGGGCCGACAAAGAGGCCCTGTTGCAGCAGGCCGAGGCCGTGGGCTTAAAATCCTATCCCGCCGCGGACGCAGACATTCTTTCTCTAAAGCACACCCTGCTCTTCGGCATCAAAGGGGTCTGCGCCTATGCGGATCACGCCCAGATCCTGGGCCAGGAAGACGAAAAGGTCTATGCCTTCATCCACGAGGCCCTGGCGGCCACCGCGGCCGAAGGCCTGAGCCTCGCCGAGATGGTGCCTCTGGTTTTGCAATGCGGCGAAATCAACCTCCGGGCCATGGAACTCCTGGATGCGGGCAATACCGGCAAATACGGCCACCCCGTGCCCACCCAGGTCCCCCTGGGGCATAAAAAGGGCAAGGCCATCCTGGTCTCCGGCCACGACCTCCTGGACCTGGAAGAGATCCTCAAGCAGAGTGAAGGCAAGGGCATTTACGTCTATACCCACGGGGAGATGCTCCCCTGCCACGCTTATCCAGGCCTTAAAAAGTACCCCCACTTCTACGGCCACTACGGTACCGCCTGGCAGAACCAGAGCAAGGAATTCGCCCAGTTCCCCGGGGCCATCCTCATGACCACCAACTGCATTCAACGGCCCCAGGAGGTCTATGCCGACAACCTCTTCACCACCGGGCTGGTGGGCTGGCCGGGAGTCAAACACGTCCCGGACCACAACTTCCAGCCGGTGATCGACAAGGCCCTGGCCCTGCCAGGATTTACCGAAGACGTGAACGGCCGCTTCGTCAATTCCGGTTTTGCCCGGAACGCGGTGATGTCCGTGGCCGGCAAGGTCATCGAGGCCGTGAAAAACAAAAATATCCGCCATTTCTTCCTGGTGGGCGGCTGCGACGGCGCCAAGCCCACCCGCAATTACTACACCGAATTCGTGGAAAAGGTGCCCCAGGACTGTATCGTCCTCACCCTGGCCTGCGGCAAGTTCCGTTTCTTTGACAAGCAACTGGGAGACATCGGCGGCATTCCCCGGTTGCTCGACATCGGCCAGTGCAACGACGCCTACTCCGCGGTACAGATTGCCGTGGCCCTGGCCAACGCCTTCAACGTGGGGGTGAACGACCTGCCCCTGTCCATTATCTGCTCCTGGTATGAACAGAAGGCGGTGGCCATCTTGCTGAGCCTCCTCTCCCTGGGGATCAAAAACATCCGCCTGGGGCCCAGCCTGCCGGCCTTCATCACCCCCAACGTCCTGGACGTGTTGGTGAAAAACTTCGAAATCAAACCCATCAGCACCCCGGACGCGGACCTGAAGGCGATTCTGGGGTAAGAGGAGTCTGTGGGGGAGGAGGCTAAGGGCTTGGTAGGGAGGGCCTCTGGCCCGCGTTTAGCCCTTAGCCCCCTCCCCCAACCCTTGTTGGGTTTTTCCGCCCGCCGGGAAAGGACGGCCTGGCGAACCTGCTCGTCGTCCGGCGGTTCGGGGTCTGGGGCAGCACCACAGGGCCCTGGTAGGGCCCATGACCCCCCTCTCAGCGCATCCCGGCTCGACGACCGCTTGGCCTGGGGAACTGGCCCCGGACCCCTGGTTGCAGGCCGCCAGGGAAACCTATCCGGCCAAGCCGGCGCCGAAGCCCCCCTAACTCCGTCCTGCTTTTCTCCAGAAACCCTTTGCCTTCCGGTGAGGATTATCCTAAAATCCTCACTGCCTGCTGAGATTACTATTTCTTTGCCAATGCCGGGCTTCTGGTCTTGCCGGGCCGGATCAGGGGGAAACCAGGAGAAATAGATGCCGGTGACCCTGAAAATTCCCAGCCTCGCCCGGGGCACGGCCACCGCCCGGTAACGGAAGTCGTCCAGGGAAAGCTGAACGCTTCCTTTGCTGGCAAAAGGCAACGGATTCTCAATAACTTTCCTGGAGGGAAATGATGGGGCGTTTATTTAAACGCGGTTTATTGGGGCTGGTAATAGCCGGCCTGGCTTTCTGGACCATGATGCCGGCTGCGGCTCTTCCCGGAGAACTGGTTAATTTCAAGCAATTACTCCCTTTTGTGGATCTCAAGCTGCCGGGTTGGGAAATGGAGGACAAACCCAGCGGCACCACCATGAAGCATCAACACATCCAGATGAGCGAGGCCAAAACCTCTTATCGCGCCGGCGACAAGACCCTGAACATTGTCATCCTGGACTTCCTGGGCCAGACAATGCCCTGGTTGGCAATGCTGCCCCAGATGGAGATGGAAAGCAGTGAAGAGTATCTGCGCACCACCACGGTGGGCGACTTCAAGGCCCTGGAGAATTATAAATTCAAGGACAAGCACGGGGAGCTGAACATCAGCGTGGCCGACCGCTTCTGGGTCAAGGTGGAAGGCGGAGGCATTGACAATACCGAGCCTCTGAAGGCCGCGGCCCAGCAGATGGACCTGAAGAAACTGGCCACCCTGGCCAAATAGCAGGGCGAAAGTTATTCTGAGGGGCAGGGCCGTCATGGCCCTGGCCCTCCCCCGCCAACCCTTTTTCAGAGGTCTCAACTTGCTAAGGAGTAAAATGATGGAAAGATTCCTCAAAGCGGTTTTACGTTTGGGAATGGTTGCGGCTGTCCTGGCAATTCTGGCCCTTGGCCTCTCTGGGGTTGTCCGGGCGGAACCGGTGCATTACAAGGAATTGCTACCCTTTGTGGAGCTGAAACTGGGTACCTGGGAGGCCAAAGGAAAGCCTCATGGTTCTTCCATAAAATCCGGCCAGATGCAAATGAGCGAGGTTAAGGCCTCTTTTCGCAACGGCAATCAAACCCTGGAAATCGTTATTGTGGACGGGGGCCCCGCCCGCTTCGCCCTGATGGGCCTCAGCCAAGGGTTTGAGATGGAAAGCACTGAGAAATACGTGAAGACCTTGGAAATTCAGGGTTTCAAGGGTATGGAAACCTATCGGTTCAAGCAAAAGCAGGGGGAGCTGAACATCAACGTGGCGGACCGTTTCCTGGTGTCTCTGAAGGGCAAAGGGGTCGACAATACCGAGGCTTTAAAGGCCGCAGCCCAGCAGATGGACCTGAAGAAACTGGCCACCCTGGCCAAATGATCCGGGAAAATTGAGGTTCAGAGCCCTGTCTTCTCCTGAAAAGCCCCCCATTACTGCTCACCCGCCTCTGCGCCTCCTGGAATTGTCGGGAACCCCCCGGGAACTGGGGCGGCGGCACGGCCAGGCCCTGGCCCCGGAGATCCGCGTCCTGCGCCGGGCCTTGCTCACCTATCTGGCCCGGCTCAGTTTATACGGGGGAGCCCTCCCTCTCTACTCTCTGTTGGTCTTCCTGGCCCGGCGTTTCTGGCCTTATATTCCCTTCCCCTTGCGGGAGGAGATGACCGGCGTGGCCAGGGGCGCGGAAGTGGGGCTGGGGACCATCCTGTTGCTCAACGTCCTGGACGACCTGGCCAATAACAGCCCCCGCTGTTCGGCCCTGGCCGCGGGGGAAAAATATACCGGGGACGGCTCCTTCCTCCTGGGCCGCAACCTGGATTACCCTCTTTTCACCGACGTAATGGTGCGGCAGCAGGTTCTCTTCCTCCTGGAGCCGGCCCAGGGCCTGCCCCTGGCTTCCCTGGCCTGGCCGGGCTACGTGGGGGTGTGCACCGGCATGAACCGTGCCGGGGTGGCCCTGGCCCAGCTTTCTGCCATGAGCCTGGACCGTTCTCTCCAGGGCGTCCCCGCGGCCCTGCGTTTCCGCCAGGCCCTGGAAGCCGGGTCTACTATTAAGGCCGCGGCCTCCCTGCTCCTCCAGACCCCCGGCACCATCGGGAATAACCTGCTGCTCTGCTCCCCCCGAGAGGCCGCGGTCCTGGAGCTCTCCGCCCGCCAAGGGGTGATCCGCCACCCGGAGGCCGGGCTGCTCCTAACCACCAACCATTATCAAAGCCAAGTGATGGCCCCTCTGAAAGGCCGGTTTCCCCCCCGGCCCCCCTTCTCCCCTCTCTCCTCCTATCATTTTACCGAGGCTTACAGCCAGACCCGGCTGTCCCGCCTGGAAGAGCTGACCGCCGGGGCCCGCCTGACACCCGGGAAAATCCAGAAAATTCTGGCGGACCCCGGCATCGCCAATCCCGGCACCGTGGTCAGCGCCGTCTTTTCCCCCTATGCAAAAAAGATGTGGGTGGCCCGGGGCGCCCGGCCCCCCGTGAGCCAGGGGCCGTTCCAGGAAATCTCGTTGTGGGGTTGAATTGGGGAGGGGGGAAGATGTTTGTGGTGGGAGGGGGTAAGGGGCCGCGCCCCCTCAAGTCCCAAACCACCTTGACATAAGGCCCGGATTTGATAATATTTCTAGGCGCGGGCGATTAGCTCAGGTGGATAGAGCGTTGGTCTCCGGAACCAAAGGCCGGGCGTTCGAGTCGCCCATCGCCCGCCAAAGTATTTCCCTGAGTTCCCTCCCCTTCCCCCAGATCAGCCGACGCGGCCCGGATGGGCCTGGGAAGGCTGGCCGCCGTCATCCATCCCTATCCCATCCAGGCGGAAGCCATCCGCCAGACCGGCGACCTCCATAATCGGACCTGGTTGACTCCCGGCATGAAGCGCCTGTTTATCAGGTATCCGGCCTGGCGGCGGTAATGGCGGCAATTCCTCAGGGTCTGGTGGGGGGGGCCAGGGGTCTGAGGCCCCTCCTCACTTAAAATCACATTTGCAGAGCTGTCTACTTGCTTTCCAGGACATGTACTCCCTGCCAGTCCGGCGGGGGAGGTTGCTCCTGGAAATTACGGCACCGAGTCAGAAAAATCTGCGTCGGTGGATCCTCCGGTTTCAGGCGCAGCACCGTCTGGAAATGGCCCACGGCCACATCCCAGTCTTGCCGCTGATAAGCCTCCCGGCCGGCCTCGAAAATTTCCAGCCATTCGGGCAGGCCGGTCCCCTGGCGTTGACCCAGCAATTCATAAATGGTAACCGGCTGCCCCCGGCCCTTCACCTGAATCAGATCCAATTCCCTAAGGAGCAAGACTTCCGCTACCTGTCGATAGGTAGATTCGCTCAGCAGAATGCTGGTCCCATAGATTTTGTTGGCCCCTTCCAGGCGGGAGGCCAGATTCACCGTATCCCCAATGGCCGTGTAGTTGAAGAGTTCCAGGGAACCGATGTTGCCGGCGATCACCGGGCCGGAATGCAGGCCCAGCCGCGCCTTTAAGGGCGGCAACCCCCGGGATTGCCACTCCTGCTGTACAGGCCCCATGCTGGCCTGCATGCACAAGGCGGCTTCGCAGGCCCGCAGGGCATGATCAGGAAAAGGCACCGGCGCCCCCCAGAGGGCCATCACCGCGTCACCGATATATTTATCCAGGGTCCCCTGGTGCTCCAGGATGATGCGGGTCACGGGGGTGAAATATTCGTTTAAAATACGGACCAGATCATGGGGCGGCATCCCCTCGGACAGAGAGGTAAACGCCTCCAGATCCGCAAAGAGAACGGTGACCTCCACTTCCAACCCCCCTAACTCCAGGCGTTCGGGGTGGGCAATGATGGTCTCCACCAGGGTGGGGGAGATATAACGCTTGAATGCCTGGCGCAGCCAGCGTTTTTCCCCGGCCTCGATTAAATAATGGCCTAAAACATTGCCGCCAAAAATCAGAGCCAGTCCGCCGCAGACCAGAACCGGGGGAACCCAGAAGTTCAGGAAAAGGAAAAGGCCCAGGGAGATTCCCAATATCGAAAAAACTAAGACGACCACCGCGGCCAGGCCCTTGAGAGGAGAGAGCCGGGCCAGGAGATGGCTAACCAGCAGAAAGACTGCCAGATACCAAAGAACGCGGGCCGGGGACGGCAGTTCCCGGCCCCAACCGCCCCGGAGAAGAGTGTGAATAATATGGCCCTGGATTTCCACGCCGGCCATGAGCCGGCTGTCTTTGGCGAAGAAGGGAGTAAAAAAGGAGTCGGCCTGGGCCTGAGGGGTGGGGGAAGCCTCCAGCATCCGGCCCACCAGGACAATGCGGCCGCGAATCCGGGACGGGGGCAGTGGATGTTTCTCATCCAACACCTGGTAATAGGAGACGGTGTCAATGCTCCGGTTCGAGCCGGTGAAATTAATCAGCCCGGAAAGGTGGGGCGGCAAATCGATGCGGGGCTGGAAGCATCGAGCCGCCAACGCCGGCAGGGTTTCCTGACCATAGAGGTGGAGCCGGAAATGGCGCACCACCCCATCCCCATCCGGGGTGATCATCGCCAGTCCCACCCCCTTGGCGGCCTTACGAAAAGCCGCCTCCGGCTGCACCAGAATTCGCCGGGAAAAATGGGGGTCCTGGGTAATGGACACGGTCTGGGCCAGGAGGACGTTTCCCGCCTGGCCCAGGGCCCCGGCGAAAATCCGGTCGTCTTCCGGAGTGGTGGGGTCGGCAAAGAGGACGTCAAAGACGATGAGGGAGGCCCCGGCCGCGGTTAGGCGGCGAACCAACTCGGCGTGGAGACGCCGGGGCCAGGGCCAGGCGCGGCGCAACTCCTGGAAGGAAGGCTCGTCGATGCCGACGATGAGCAATTCCGGTGGTGAGGGTTGGGAAGGGCGCAGTTGGTAACCCAGGTCCAATCCCAGGTATTCCAGGGTTTGTCCCGGTTTGACAAAGCTCAGGGGCGCCAGGATGAGAAAGGCGAGCAGACCCACCAGCAGCGCCCGGCCCCGGTACCCTTGCAGTAGTTTAAAAATAGAGGGCAAGTTTAAACATTATCCTCCGCGCCGGGTAAAAGGCGTCAAAGGTGACGAACTCTTTCTGGAAATAGAAATGCCGGTTAAATAGGTTGGTCACTTCCAGTTGGGCCAATCCCCGCTTGTTGGCAAATTCTTTGCCGATGCGGAGATCCACCAGTCCAAAGAGGTTATCCCCCCGGTTCTTCAGGTGCTGCTCCACTAAATAGGCGCCGATGCCGCCTTGCCAGCCGGTGCGATGCAAATAAGACAATCCCATGGAGGCATAAAATTCGGAGAAATCCTGGGCCAGGGGTTGCAGGATGGGATTGGGGTCAGGGACGAATCTAATGCCGGAAAGCCCGGCCGCCAGGCCCAAGGAAGGGGTGAGGATGCGGTTCACCCCGAAGGACGCAAGATATCTTTTCCAGGTCCACCACACCCGATGTTCTTGCAGGCTGGTATCGACCTCAAACTGGGGGACCGAAAGGCGATGGAGATTCAGGCGCAGTACCGAATAGGTCTTGGGATTCCATTGAGCTTCCCAGGCAAAGCCGGCTTCTCTGACGATGGCGCCGTCGTCCACGTTGATGGCCCAGGGAAAGCTGGCCACTTCCACCGGGATCAGGGAGTTTGGCTGAATTAAATTATGGGTGCTGAGGTGCTGCTGCAGGGCCAGCCGCAGGGTGTGCTGCCCGTTGATCTGGTAATTGATGCCGAAGCGGGGGCTCCAGAGGGAGGTGGACAGGGGCTGGGCATAGCCGGTGCGGGAGTTTTTGCTGTAATCCTTGAATAACCCTACTTCCAACAGCAGGTTGGGGAAGAGACGCCAGTAATCCAGGAGATAAAAAGTATAGGAGCGATCGGGGGGTTTGTAATCGTCCCTAAATTCATAGGTCAGCAAGGGGAAACCCAAAAAGTAATACATGAGTAATTCATCGGAGCGGAATTTGAGATGGCCGGAGAGATAATCGAAACCGCCGATGAAAGTATGATTCCCCAGGATCAACTGTTTCTGCAATTGCACGTTGAGAAGCTCCCGGTCGGCCCGGCGTTGCAGCCGGTCATCCAGGGTTAGACCGGGAATACCATAGACATTATCATACCAGGTCTGGTTAAAGGAATGATTAGCTGTGGGCAAGTAATTGAAATAAGCCATAAAGATGGACGCGGGATTGAAGCGATGGGCATAACCCACTTCGTAGAACCGGGAATGAAAAAATTGGCGAAACCCGGGGGCGTTCTGATAACGAAAGTCATTTAAGTTGCCGGTATCCCCGGCCTCCCGGTCCGCATAGGCAAATCCGGCGAAGAGGGAGTCTTTCACGGTGGGCTCCCATTTGACAAGACCTATGGGGGTATAGGTGGTGGTGTCGCCGTTGCGGTCCCGGTAACCCCGGTCATCCTGGTAACCTATGAAGGCATCGAAAGCCAGCCCCGGCACCCCCCCATACACCTCCAGGGAATGGTCCTGGATGGCCTTTTTCTTCTCCCAGGTGCCGATGCCCCCCTGGGCCTGAAGGCGGATATAGGGCATCTCGAACATGGGCGTATAGTCGTTGAACACGGTGAAGGTGTTCTGGTTGGCCGGGGACAGTAGGCGATAAATCAATAATGACGAGCCCGCGGATCCCAGCCGCTGCCGGGTGGAGCCAAAGGCATAGGCCAAAAAGAGTTGGGCGGAACTGTTGGTGGGATCGTTTTTCACCGCGGTGACCGCCTTGCTGTAGGCCCACTCCCCCAGCCCCAGTTGGGCATAGGACCGGGACAGATTGTAGTTGCGCACCGCCAGGTCTCGATCCAGCATGATCCGGGAACGGAAGATGGCGGTATTGTCGTTTAAGGCGATGGAGCGGTTAATCTCCTGGATGGCTTCCCCCGGCCGGTTGAGATCGGTGAGGGCGATGCCCTTATAGAGGTAGGGGCTGGGGTCCTTGGGGTCCAGGGTCTTGGCATAGTCATAGACTTCCATGGCCTTGTCAAAGGACCGCACCTGATAGAGGGCCTTGCCCAGGGAGGTTTGATAGAGGGATACCCGGGGGTCCAACAGAGTGGCGGTCAACATCTCCGCCAGGCCCTGATTAGAATCCCGGTAGCGGAAGTGATAGATCCCCAACCCCAGATGGGGCTCTCCCAGGGCGGGGTTGGCCCGCACCGCGCCGTTAAAAAACGCCAGGGCCCGAGAATAATCCCGAAAACCCAGACGGATGAACCCGGCCAGGGCCAGGACTTCCGCCTCCCTGGGGGCCAGCTCCAGGGCCCCTTGAATGGTCTTCCAGGCCCGGTCCAGGTAATCGGAGCCCAGCCAGATCTTGGCCAGATAGACCTGGGCGTCCACGAAGCGGGGGTCCAAACTCAGGGCCTTTTCCAGGTGCTGGCGGGCCGCAGGCAGGTCGAAAAAGGAAATGTTCACCAGGCCCATGGTGAGTTGAGCAGCAGGCGACGAAGGGTTCTGGGCCAGGGCCTGGGCCGCCATGGTTCGGGCCGCGTCTTTGCGGTTTTGCACCAGATAGATCTGGCTCAGGAGGGCCCGGGGCAGGGCCAGGGTGGGCGCCTGGTGGACCGCCGCCTCCAGCAGGGACCGGGCCTCGTCCACTCTCCCCGCCAGGAGGGAGAAATAACCGGTCATGGTGACCAGGAAAGGGGTGGGCTGGAGTTTCCGCCGGGCAGCCTGCATGAGTTCATAAGCCCCGGCCACGTCTCCCGAACGGTACCGGGCCAGGGCCAGGCCGATGACGGCCCGATCATCCGCCACCCGCACCCGGCGGAAATACCCCTCGCCCTGGTCCAAGGCATGGGTTTGGAGACTGATCCATCCCAATAAGATCAGGGCCCCGTCATTTTGCGGGTCTTGCTTCAGGGCCCCTTCCGCCTCCTGCCGGGCCTGATCCAGACTTCCCTGATCGTACAGGCTCTCTCCCTGGACGACGGCGGCCGCGGCTGCGGTCCCGGGCGGCCTGGACCCAGACGCCGCCGCGGTCAGGGGCAGGTCCCGGTAACTGAAGATGCCGGGATAATAGAGGGACCACTGCACCGCGTCCGCGGGTTGCACCAACACCCGTTTGGTGGGCGCCTGCCCCGGGCGGGCCAGGCCTTCTTCCCCGGGCTTCAGGTGCAGTTCCCCCAGGGCATTAAAGAGGCGGAGGCTGCCCTCCAGGAGGGTCAGAATGGTGGCGCCGTCCAGGGCCACCCGTAGGTTGAACTCGGTGCCGCGTATGCCCGCGGTCACCGCGGGGGTCTCCACTTCAAAGAGAAATTTCTCATTCTTATTGCGCAGCCAGACCTCCCCTTGGGGCACTTCATAAAGACTGGGAGCCGCCTCTTGCAGGGCTGCCGGCGACACTTCCCCCAGGCGCAGACGGGGGGAGGGGGCCGCGCTTTTCAGGATTACCACGGTATTTTCATTGAGCTTAAGCTGGCTCTCATCCACGCAGAGGACCGCGGCCCGGGAAATCGCTCCTGTCTTCACGGTATCCCCGGCGAAGAGGTCCTGGTTAATCTGGGCGGGGACCCAATCCTTTAATCCTGCCCGGCGCACTTCCACCTGTCCTTGCAGATAGACCAACTTTCCAGCCAGGGGAGGTGGGGTAGCCCCGGCAGGCCCGGTCAGTCCTCCAAGGCAGATGATTAGTAAGAGGAGGAAGAGAAATTTTCCGCCTGATCTCGGGTGCCTGAGCTTAGGGATCATCTTAGTTCCTGAGGTGCTGAGGAATTTGTGACGCCATGGTTACCTATGATTAGCCAAGATTCATACTACAGGTGATTTGAATATTCAAGGATAGATGCGGGTGGGGGAGGGGATTGGCCGGGGTTCGCCGCTTCCAGGCCGATTAAGGTTGACATCCCGGCAATTTATTTATATATTTTTACATCCAGGAACCCTTCGGGGTTTAATAGGGAAGACGGAGAGCCGTCGCGGTCCCGCCGCTGTGACCGGGGACGAACCCTGCACTAGGCCACTGTTCCACTCAAGTGGGATGGGAAGGCGCAGGCATTAGGTCGATCCGGGAGCCAGAAGACCTGCCTGGAGGTCTGACGCCCTTGCAAATGACAATGGGCCCAGACGTCGGAGTCGCCCCGGACAAGCGCCTCCTACCTTAAGGATTAAGAAACTGGGTGCATCCTTAAGTCCATTGGGACTTAAGGATTTTTTTTTACCCCAAGGAGGACATCATGGCTGGAACTTTACTCCTTCGCTGGCTTACGGTTTTCCTGGTCGTCCTGGGGTTCGCTCCCGGTTCTCAGGCCGAGTTGAAAGCCGGAGAACCCACCATTGTTCTCACCGCGTTCGGCACCAGCACCGCGGCCTTTGACACTTACCAGCACCTGGAAGCGAAAGTCCAGGAACGCTTCCCCGGCCACCAGATCCGCTGGGCCTTTACCTCCCACAAAGTCCGCCGCAAGGTGGCCCAGGAGCAGGGAAAAGAGCTCAAAGACCTGCCCCGAACCCTCAAAGACCTGCAAGCCGCAGGCGTGACCCAGGTGGCAGTGCAATCTCTGCATATTGTTCCCGGGGAGGAATGGGACAAGAAAATAGTGGAGGAGAGCCGGAAGTTCCCCGGTCTGAAGGTCGCGTTGGGAAAACCTCTGCTGAGCAGCGATAAGGATCAGGAGATGGTCCTCCAGGCGCTTGGCAAAACCTTTCCCCAGGACCTGAAGAAAACCGCGGTGGTGCTGGTGGGCCATGGCAGTCCAAGCCCCCAGGGGGAGCAGGCTTATCTGGCCTTCGGGAAGCTGCTCCGCGCCCGTTATCCGGGTCAAAATGTCTATCTGGGGATGGTGGAGGGAAAACCCGGCCGGGACGCGGTCCTGGCCCAGGTCAAGGGGAGCGGCGCGTCTACGGTCCTCTTGGTGCCTTTCCTCCTGGTGGCCGGGGAGCACGTGAATAACGATATCCTGGGTGACGGCCCCGAAAGCTGGAAGTCCCGGCTCCGGGCCCAGGGGATTAAGAGAGTGGAAGGAATCCGCCGGGGCCTGGGTTACAATGATGACATCATCAATATCTACCTGGATCATCTCCAGGAAGCCTTGAAAGGCTTGAAAAATTGACGGTCATTTGCGGGAGGGGGCAGGGGCCAGGGGCCCACGCGTCTCGCCTGGGGAAACCCCTGGCCTCTTCCCTCAAAACCACTTCCACAAAGTTCTTAAGTTGAAAAACCCCTCCATCTCCACCGGAATTGCGGGCTCCCTGGACCTGGCGGCAGCCAGGAAACAGCGCCAGGCGGGAACGCGCCGCTTTACCGCGGCGCTCCTGGCCTTAGGTATGGGGCTGGCGCTCTCCGTGGGCCTGGCCACCGGCATCGGCCGCATGGACATCGGTTGGCACACCGCGGCCGCGGTCATCCTGGGCAAATTGGGACTCTCCACCCCCATTGCGGACCGGACCACGGAAGTGGTCATCTGGGGCATCAGATTGTCCCGGGTGGTGCTCTCCGGGTTGGTGGGGGCCTCCCTGGCCGCCGCGGGGGTGGTCTTCCAGGGGCTGCTGTTGAATCCCCTGGCCGACCCCTTTACCATCGGGGTCTCCACCGGCGCGGCCTTCGGGGTGGCGCTGCTGGTCATGCTGGGGGTAGGCGGGAGCTTCCTGGGCTTAAGCCCCCTGCCCCTGGGGGCCCTGGCCGGGGCCCTGGCGGCCATGGTGGCGGTGCTGGTGCTCTCCCGGGAGTCCGGCGGGCGCATCCGCAAGGAGTCCCTGATCCTGGCGGGGATTGTGGTGAGCACTTTTCTCTCCGCGCTCATCAGTCTGATTAAAAGCCTGGACGAGGAGTCTCTCTCCGCCATCGTCTTCTGGATCATGGGCAGTTTTTCCGGCCGGGGTTGGATTCACGTGGGCTTCCTCCTGCCTTACGCCGCCCTGGGCCTGGGCCTGGCCTTCTCCTGTCACCGGGAACTGGACATCCTGGCCCTGGGGGAAGAGCAATCCCATCACCTGGGGGTGGCCGTCTCCCGGGTGCGGCTCCTGCTGCTGCTGGGGGCATCGCTTCTCACCGCCGGGGCCGTGTCCGTCTCCGGGGTCATCGGCTTTGTGGGCCTGGTGGTGCCGCACTTGGTTCGGGTCCTGGCCGGCCCCTCCCATGGCCGTCTCCTGGTCCTTTCGGCCTTCACCGGGGCACTGATTCTCATCTGGGCCGACGTGGTGGCCCGGGTCCTCCTCCCCGGGGGCCAGGAACTGCCGGTGGGCGTGGTCACCGCCCTGTTGGGGGGGCCTTTTTTCTTTTATCTCCTGAAATCCCGGCGTACCAGGGGGATGTGGTGATTCGGGTAGAAGACCTCAACCTGGGTTACGGGGAGCGCCCGGTTCTCACGGGCCTTAATTTCCAGGTAAACCCCGGGGAGTTTGTGGGCATCCTGGGCCCCAACGGCAGCGGCAAATCCACCCTGATCCATGCCCTCTCCGGCCTCCTCCCGGCCCGGAGTGGAAAAATTATTATCAAGGACCGGCACTTGGACGCCCTTTCCAGCCGCCTCCGGGCTCAGATTCTGGCGGTGGTGCCCCAATCCAGCGAGGTGCGCTTTCCCTTCCCCTGCCTGGAGATCGTCCTCATGGGGCGCTATCCCCACCGCAAGCGCCTGGGGTCCCTGACGGATGAGGATCTGCTCTGGGCCTTGAAGTCCATGCGCCGGACCACCACGGTCCATCTCCAGGACCGGCCCGTCACCGAGGTCTCCGGGGGGGAAGGCCAGCGGGTGGTGATTGCCCGGGCTCTGGCCCAGGACCCCCAGATTTTACTTTTGGATGAAGCCACCTCCTCTTTGGATGTCCGCAAAAAATTGGAGATTTTTGAAATCCTGAAAATCCTGAATGAGACCCAGGGGCTTACCGTGCTCTGCGCCATGCACGACCTGAACCTGGCCGCGCTTTACTGCCGCCGCCTGATGTTCATCAAGGATGGCGGCATCTTCCGGGACGGCCCCACGGAGGAGGTCTTTACGCCGGATATTCTGGCCCAGGTTTACGGCACCCCCATGGAAGTCATCCAGCACCCTGGGCATCACCGGCCTTACGCGGTGATGCTGCCGCTCACGCCGGGGGAACTGGAAGAAAATCTATCTGAGGTGGCCCAGGCATGAGGGAATGGCGCTTTTGGTCTTGGCTGCTCATTTTCTTTTTCCTGGTGAGTCCGGTGGCCTCAGCCGTGCAAGTCCGGGATGACCGTGGCCAGGAAATCTCCCTGGCAGCCCCGCCCCAACGGATCATCTCCCTCTACGGCGGGCTCACGGAAACCTTGACCGCCTTGGGGCTGGCCGATCGGGTGGTGGCCCGCATCCAGGGGGATGAAACTCTCAAGCATATCCCCACCGTGGGCACCCATCTCCAGCCCAACGTGGAAATGATCCTGGCCCTGAAACCGGACCTGGTGGTCCAGGGGGGGGTCCCCAAGGCCATGGCGGCCCTGAAAAAACTGGAGACCGAAGGGGTGCCGGTGGCCATGTTCGCGCCCCGGGATTTCTCCGGGCTCTTTAGCATGATTCAGCGCCTGGGGGTTCTCACCGGACGGGACGCAACCGCGGCCGCCCTAAACCGGGACCTGCAAGCGCGTCTGGAGAAAGTGGCCCGGCGGGTGGCAGGACGCAAAACTCCCCGGGTCTTCTTCGAGGTGCGTTATCACAACCTGCTGGCCGCGGGCCGGGGCTCCATGGTGAACGACATTATCAGCCGGGCCGGGGGCGTCAATATCGTGGAAAGCTCCCAAAAGCTGGCCCCCTTCGGCCTGGAAGCCCTGATCCAGGCCCAGCCGGAGGTTTATATTATCCAGCAAGGACCCATGAACCGCAGTCCGGATGACATCTACACCCGGCCTTACTTTCAGGAGCTGCGGGCCGTCAAGGCGCGCCGGGTGCTGGTGGTGGAGGAAAGCCTTTTCTCCCGCCCGGGGCCCCGCTCCGCCGCCGCGGTGGAACAACTGGCCCGCTTTCTCCACCCCGAGGCCTGGGGGCAGAAAAAATCAAAATAGTACAGACATGAATAACAAGATGGACGAGTATTGTGATCTTCGAAAAATCCCCCTAAATCCCCCTTTAGAAAAGGGGGACTTTAAAGAGGTCTGTTTTTACCCCCCTTTCTTAAAGGGGGGTAAGGGGGGATTTCTCATTGCAGATAAAGTTATTAAAGCTCCTGGGGAATAATGGTACACGGATCAAGTATTGGCCAGATTCAGGGTTTGGTCATTGCCGGGACGCAGAGCGGGGTGGGGAAGACCACCATCACCCTGGGGCTGATCGCGGCCCTGCGCCGCCGGGGCCTGACGGTGCAGCCCTTCAAGGTGGGCCCGGACTTCATCGACCCGGGGCACCACACCCGGGCCGCGGGCCGGGTCTCCCGGAACCTGGACGGCTGGATGCTGAGTAAAGACGATAATCTGGCCCTCTTCCGCCGCCACGCGGGCGCGGCCCAGGTGGCGGTGGTGGAAGGGGTCATGGGGCTCTTTGACGGCTATGACGGCTTGAGCGAAGCCGGCTCCACCGCGCAAATGGCCAAGTGGCTGGGCCTGCCGGTCCTGTTGGCGGTGGACGCCCGCTCCCTGGCCCGGAGCGCCGGGGCCCTGGTGCACGGCTACGCCACCTTCGACCCGGACCTGGCCCTGGCCGGAGTTGTCTTTAATAGAATTGGCAGTCCCACGCATCTCCAATATCTCCGACAGGCCTTAAGCCAACTGGATAAAATTACTTGCTTCGGCGGCCTGCCCCGGGACCAGGATCTGGCCATCCCTGAAAGACATCTGGGCCTCTTCACCGCGGAGGACCATCCCCTGGAGGAAAAACACCTGGAGCGCCTGGGCGACTTCCTGGAACAAAACCTGGACCTGGACGGGTTGCTGGCGTCGTTACCGTCTATATCATTCCCCCAGGAGCCACCCCTGGAGGCCGCTCCTCCCACTGTGCGCCTGGGGGTGGCCCGGGACCCGGCCTTCTGTTTCTATTACCCGGAAAACCTGGAGCTGCTGGCCCACTTCGGGGCCGAGATCGTGCCCTTCTCGCCCCTGGTGGACCCCAAGTTGCCTGAGAATCTCCACGGCATTTATTTAGGCGGAGGCTACCCCGAATTATCTGCTGCTCAATTGGCCGCCAATGCGACTCTGAAACGCGATCTACATGATCAGGCCGCAGCCGGTTTACCCATTTACGCCGAATGCGGCGGGCTGATGTACCTATCCCGGGAAATTGAGGATCTGGCAGGCAACCGCCACCCCATGGCCGGGGTGCTGCCCCTGAAGGTGCGCATGCTGCCGCGGCTCCGGGCCCTGGGCTACCGGGAAATCACCCTGACGGCTCCGGGCCTTCTAGGTCCTGCGGGCACTAAGGCCCGGGGCCATGAATTCCACTACTCGGAAATCGCGGCCGTGCCCGCTGATTTCCCCCGGCTCTATCGCCTTACCGCCAGGCAGGGGACGGAGACCACCACCGAAGGCTATTGCGTCAACAACGTCCTGGCCAGCTACGTACACCTGCACTTCGGCAGCAACCCGGAAATAGCCCGGCATCTGGTGGATCGGTGCGTTGAATATAAGATGAAAGTGGAAAAAGTCGCCTGAGGGGGACCTGGGGATCGGCAATCCCCCGCCCTCCCTGCAAACTCCCCTCCCAACCCCCTTTAAGGGGTTGGGGGAGGGGGTTTGGGGGAGGGGGCAGGGGCCCACTGGCCCCTG
>Ga0299912_10000745_pt1 | contig 26696 bp, 24 predicted proteins | sample RVTome_2_FD_207667 | JGI IMG/M metagenome (GOLD analysis project Ga0299912, IMG submission 207667) | Soil microbial communities from uranium-contaminated site in the Upper Colorado River Basin, Wyoming, United States - RVT95D214 (version 2) ... | reverse complement strand
TACGTTTCCGGAACGCAAGCGCCGCGCTCTGCAAGACGCGCTGGCGCGCGCCGCCGGGGCGGATATTATCCGGTCCGCAACGGAAGGGGAGGGCGCCGTGCCCGAAGACGCCGCCGTAATCGATTCCAGCGCCGCCCAGGGCCTCGATGTCGTCGAGGCCGAGATGTTCTATCTGACGCCGCTGGACGCTAAGCCCTTCCTCTACGTCTATCCTGTGGGCGAGGACGTTCAGCAGACCAATGCGGCGTTCGAGGCGCGCACCGTGCGCATCCAGGACGCGCGGCCGATCGCGGGGCAGCTGTCGCTGGACCGGGAAGGTTTCGCCCTCGTGCAGAGCCCCACGGCCGTCACCGATTTCCGTGACGAGGCCCAGTTGAACGGCGTCTGCGCGCGGGAGGCGGCCCGGATCGTGGCCCGCGCTACCGGCGCCTCGCGGGTGAAGGTGTTCGACCACACCCTGCGCATCCGCACCGACGACCCAAACAACCCCGGCGCGCCCGGCGCGCGCACCGCGGTGTTCCGCATCCACAACGACTACACCGAAGGCTCCGCGCCCCAGCGGGTGCGCGACCTGATGGGCGATAAGGCCGAGGACCTTCTGTCCCGCCGCTTCGCCTTCATCAACGTCTGGCGGCCGATCAAGGGGCCGGTGGTCGATGCGCCCCTGGCCGTGTGCGACTGCCGCACCATCGCACCGGGCGACATCGTCAACGAGGACCTGATCTATCCGGATCGCAAGGGCGAGGTTCAGGTCGTCACCTACAATCCCGCGCACAGCTGGAGCTACTTCCCGCGCATGACCGTCGACGAGGTGATGCTGATCAAGTGCTTCGACAGCCGCACCGACGTGGCGCGCTTCACCGCCCACTCGGCCTTCGTCGATCCGACTACGCCGCCGGACGCCGAGCCCCGCGAAAGCATCGAGATCCGCACGGTCGCCTTCTTCGACTGAGCCGAACACGCCCCTTAGGGCCAATGACGCCCGCGCCATGCGCGCGCCGCGATAAGGAGACGCCATGGCCGAGACCCCGATGGACCGCATGGAGGCCGAGCTTTGGGCCGGCCCGATGGGCGAGCGCTGGCTGGCCTATCGCGACCAGTTCGAATCCATGATCGCCCAGCCCGGCGAGGCGCTGATCGCGGCGGCCGGCTTCAAGCCCGGCGAGCGGGTGCTGGACGTGGGCTGCGGCGGGGGCGCCAATAGTCTCCAGATCGCCCGGTGGGTCGCCCCGGCCGGTTCGGTGACGGGGCTGGACATCTCCGCCGTCCTGGTCGGCGCCTGCCAGGCCCGCGCCCGTGAGGCGGGGATCGGCAACGCCCGATTCGTCGTCGGCGACGCCGGAGCCGCGACGGTAGATGGCGCGCCCTTCGACCGGCTGTTCTCGCGCTTCGGGGTGATGTTCTTCGCCGACCCTTACGCCGCCTTCGCCCACCTGCACGGCCAGCTGAAACCGGGCGGCCAGCTGGACTTCGCCTGCTGGGGGCCGCCGGACCGGAACCCGTGGATGTTGGAGATGGCGGGGCTGATGCGGCGCTATTCCGAAGGCCCGCCCCCGACGCCGCGCGCGCCCGGTCCCTTCGCCTTCGCCGAGCCCGACTATGTCCGCGAGATCCTGGAGCGGGGCGGCTTCAAGAACGTGCGGGTCGATCCCTGGCAGGGCGAGCAGTTCATCGGCGGCCAGGGCGCGGACGCCAAGACCGCGACCCGCTTCGTGCTGGAGGGCCTGTCCTTCGCCGACTCCCTCAAGGACCTGCCCGACGACACGCGCAAGCAGGCCGAAGCGGAGCTCGCCGACCTCATGGCCCGCCATGAGGGGCCGAAGGGCGTATCCATGGGCTCCATGGTCTGGCTGGTTTCGGCCGCCGCATGAGCCTGTTCCCCTTCGACGCCGCCGCCGCCAAGTCCATGGAGGCGACCTATCTGACCCCCGACATCGTGGCCCAGCGCGCGCGGACGCTGGAGCTGCTGGCGCCCAAGGCCGGCGAGCGGATCCTCGACATCGGCGTGGGGCCGGGCCTGCTGACCTACGATCTCGCGCGGTTGACGGGCGCCAACGGCCGCGTGCTGGGCCTGGACGCCTCTGCGGACATGCTCGCCATGGCCCGCGCCCGGCTGGCGGACCTGCCGCAGGCCGAGTGCGCGCAAGGCGACGCCGCGACGCTCGACGCCGCGGCGGACGGCGCCTTCGACGCGGCGGTGGGCGCCCAGGTCTATGAGTACGTCGCGGACATGCCGCTGGCGCTGTCGAACCTGCGCCGGGTGCTGCGTCCAGGCGGCCGGGCGCTGATCCTCGACACCGACTGGCGCAGCATCGTCTGGCATTCCTCCGACGAGGCCCGGATGACGCGCGTGCTGGAATGCTGGGACGACCACCTGGCCGACCCGCATCTGCCGGCCAAGCTTTGCCCGATGCTGGAGCGCGCGGGCTTCGAGGTCCGCCGGGTGGATATCGTGCCCATGCTGACCCCGCGCTGGCAGCCGGTCAGCTATGCGGCCGACCTGTTCCGGGGCATCCACGCCTTCGCTCGGGCCAACGGCGCGCGCCATGGCCTTTCCGCCGAGGAGGTCGAGGCCTGGCATGCCGACCAGCTCGCCCTGATCGAGCGGGGCGAATACTTCTTCAGCCTGAACCGCTACGTCTTCCTGGCCACGCGCTAGGACGCCTGAACGACAGAGGAGGCCGCACCGATGGATCGGATCGTCACCACAGACTGGCTCGCCGAGAATCTGGGCGAGCCGGACATCCGCGTATTCGACTGCACCGTCCAGTTCGAGCAGACCCCGACGGGCGTGAAGGTGGTCAGCGGCCGGCCGGGCTGGGAGCAATCCCACATCCCCGGCGCGGGGTTCCTGGACATCCTCGGCGACCTCGCCGACCCCTCCAACCCCTTGCCGGCCATGGTTCCGCCGCCCGAGCAGTTCGCGGAGGCGCTGGGCAAGGCTGGCGTGGGGCCGGGCGCGCGCGTCGTGCTCTACGACCGGGGCGGCGCCATCTGGGCCGCGCGCGTCTGGTGGATGCTGCGTCATTTCGGCTTCGACGACGCCGCGATCCTCAGCGGCGGCTTCTCCAAATGGACCGCCGAGGGCCAGCCCGTGTCCGACGCGCCACCGGCCTATCCGCCCGCCACGTTCCAGGCCCGCCCGCGCCCGAGCCTGATCGCGGACAAGGCCGAGGTGGTCGCGGCCCTGGACGACGGAAACGTGCTTCTGATCAACGCACTATCGCCGGATGTTCATTCTGGCAAGGTCGCACCCTACGGCCGGCCCGGCCGCATTCCCGGCAGCGTGAACGTGCCGGCGAGCGCGCTCCTCGATCCCGACACGGGCGTGTTCCGCTCGCTTGAGGACATCCGCGCGGCGTTCGAGGCGGCCGGCGCCCTGGGCGGCCGGCGGGTCATCGCCTACTGCGGCGGCGGCGTGGCGGCATGCGGCGACGCCTTCGCCCTGACCTTGCTGGGCGCCGACAATGTCGCGATCTACGACGGCTCGCTCAGCGAATGGTGCGCCGACGCTTCCCTGCCGATGGAGACGGACGCCTAGCCCCGCACCGCCTTGTGCCGCGCCAGGGCGTCCGCGTAGATCGGGCTGGAGACCAGGCCGGGCACGTGTTCGCGGGCCTTCTTGGCCAGCTCGGGATTGTCGCCGATCTCGGCCAGCATGGCTTGGAAGCGCTCCTCGATGCCCGGGCGGAACTCCGGCGAGGTGAAGATGTAGAGCGAATTTCGCAGAACGCCGTTCAGCACCATCTCGCCGACCTGTTCGGGCTCCCAGCTCATCTCGCCGAGGGTCTTCATCACCTCCGGGTCGGGCTTGAAGCCGGGGGGCGGTCCGCCGGGCGCGGCGGGCGCCTTGTCCGCGTCGGTGTAGCGCTCGGGGCGGGTCTTCTCCCACTCGCGGATGTTGGTGCGCACCCCGCCGGGGCAGAAGGCCGAGACGCCGATCGGCTCGTCCCTCAGCTCGAACGCCAGGGCTTCGGACAGGCCCACCACCGCGAACTTGGTGGCCACATAGACGCCCGCGCGGCTGTACTGCAGCACTCCGGCCATGGAGGCGGTGTTGACAATGTGCCCGCCTTCGCCGTGCCGCCGGATGCGCGGCAGCATCACATGCACCCCGTTGAACACGCCGTTCAGATTGACGTCCACGCCGAAGTCCCAGTCCTTGTAGCTGGCCTCGGACACCGCGGCGGAGATGCCGATGCCGGCGTTGTTGCAGAGCACGTGGACCTTGCCGAACGCACGCTCGGCCTCGTCGGCGGCGGCCTCATAGGCGGCGCGGTCGGTGACGTCGAGCTTGATGAAGTGGACGGCGTCCTTGCGCTGGGCCTGCTCGAACCAGGCCCGCGCCTGGTCCAGATGGTCGTCGCGCACATCGGCGATCACCGCCTTCATGCCGGCCGAGGTGAACGCCTTGGCCATGCCGAGGCCGATGCCGCTGGCCCCGCCGGTGATGAAGGCGACCTTGCCCTCGACGTTTTCCATGGCGTGTCCTCCCTTCAGCGCGCCGTCCGCGGGAAATGAGGGGACAGCTGCCTATTTATCCCCCTCGGCCGGGAAGGGGCCAGACTACGGGGCATGACCCCGCAACCCAACCGCCCCATTCCGTCCGATCAGTGCCTCACGCGCGCGTGCGCCCCCACGACGCGCGCCTGCGTGCGCCCGCGCACACCCACGTGCGCTCCCCGGCGCGCACCCCCGCGCGAGCCGTCGCATTTATCCCCGCGATCAGGCCGCCGGCTTCGCCTCGGGAACCCGCTCGCGCTGGTTCTCGGCGAACATCTTCTTGCAGGCCGGACGGTCGTTTATGCGCTGAATCCAGTCGATCAGGCGCGGCGTATCCTTCTCGTTCACCAGGTCGGAGAAGCCCATCTGCATGCCGTTGGCGATGGCGAAGTTGCAGATGTCCGCCAGGGTGTAGTCCGGGCCCGCTAGCCAGGGGCTCTCGGACAGGCGCTTTTCGAGCTTCGCCACCGAGCGGCCGATCTTGGCCATTTCCTCGTCCAGCAGATCTTGGGGGAAGCCGTAACGGGCGCGGCGCCACTTCACCTTCTGCTCGGGGATCGGCACGTTTTCGATGTGCTTCTCGAATTCCTCGTCGGTCATGTGCTGCACCATGCGGCTCACCATGCGGTGCCAGCCGATGGTGGAGACACACCAGCAGAAGTATTCGTCGACCCACTTGGTCCAGATCCGCATCTGTGCGCGGAGGTACGGGTCGGCCGGGCGCATCGGATTGTCGTTGGGGAAGACGTCTTCCAGGTACTCGCAGATCACCGTGGACTCGACGATGATCTTGCCGTCGTGATCGAGCGCCGGCACCTGGCCGTTGGGGTTCAGCTTCACGTACCACGGCTCGTTGTGCTCGAAGATCGCGGGGTTCAGCTGCCGGATCGTGAAGTCCAGGCCCTTTTCATAAAGGGTCAGCATCGGCTTCAGCGAATTCGCGCCGGGGCCGAAAGAATAAAGCGTGAGCGCCATGGGGGTTCCTCCGTCGCGGGTCCGTCGGCATTGACCCTGTCAACACTGCCGGTCCCACAATCGGCGCGGTTTGAAAAGCCCGAAAGCACCGAGGCGGCCGCGGGCGACGTGCGCCGTCTCGTCGATCCCGCTTGGACCCGCGCGGAAGAGTCGCTAGCGTAAAGTCTGGTCAAGTGACCGGAGGAAACCGCGGCGACCGGCAAATCCCGGCGCCGCCCTGGCTCAGGAGACGACCTTGAAACTACACCTCGCGTCAGCGGCCGTGATCGCGGTCGCGCTTCTGGCGGGCGCCCCGGCTAAGGCTCAGGAAGCCGTTGTGGGCGTGGCCAATGCGGACAGCCTGTTCACCAGCCCCGATCCAGTGCTGAACCGCAACAAGCAAGCCGCCTATCACATCGTCAAGGACCTGCTCGAAGCCGGGCAGTGGGACAAGGCGGACCAGTGGCTCACGAAGGAATACCACCAGCACAATCCCCTGGCCGCCTCCGGCCTGGATGGCGTGGTCTACTTCTTCACCAAGGTGATGAAGGTCGAGCCCAAGCCGGTTCCCGAGAAGATGAAGACGGCCGTCGTCGCCGTGCTCGCCGAGGGCGACTATGTGACGGTCGTCTTTCCGCGTGTGCTCAAGGACCCCAAGGACGCGTCCAAGACCTACACCACCACCTGGTTCGACATGTGGCGGTTCAAGGACGGCAAGGCCGACGAGCACTGGGACCCGGCGACGAAGAACTAGGCCGGCGGCCGAGTGGCGGATGGGGTGTCCGCCGTAGCTATATCCGCGGGTGTCTGAGCGTGTCCGAAAAAGGCCTGTAGAGTTAGTATCCTATCAGAAAAATTGTCTACAGTCATCCCAGCGTGTCCGCTAGAATCCGGCGCATGAAATGGGACCGAAAGTGGGGCCCACGAATGGGGCCGGAACATGGGACGCACACTCAATCGACTGAAGGCGAAGCAGGTCGAAAACTTGGGCATCGGACGCCATGCGGATGGGGGCGGTCTCTATCTCGACCGCGACGAACACGGCCGTTCCCGTTGGCTGTTCATGTGGTCCCGTAACGGCAAGCGTCGGGAAATGGGCCTCGGGCCGGCCGGACGCGATGGCGTGTCGCTTGCTGACGCCCGGCGAGGCGCTGCTTCGGCCCGCGAGTCAGTTCGCGCTGGTCGCGACCCTATCGAGGAACGGAAGGCGGCTGGTGCCGCGCCCGCGCGCGTCTGGACGTTTGGCGAGGTCGCGGATGATTTCATAAATGCGCTCTCGACGCAGTGGCGCAACGAGAAGCATCGCGCTCAATGGTCGATGACCCTAAGGGACTATGCGGCACCGCTCCGTCTGCTTCCAGTCGCAAAGGTCGACACAGGGGACGTGCTCGGCGTTCTGCAACCGATCTGGCAAGCGAAACCTGAGACTGCCTCCCGCCTTCGTGGGCGGATCGAGCGCGTCCTTGATGCGGCGAAGGCGCGCGGCCTGCGCAGCGGTGAGAATCCCGCGCGGTGGCGCGGTCATCTCGACCACCTGCTGCCGCGCCGGCAGAAGCTGACCCGCGGGCATCACGCTGCAAATGCCCTATGCGGACGTCCCGGTCTTCGTTTCCCGTCTGCGCGAGCGCGAGGCCATGGCGGCACTGGCTCTGGAGTTCCTCATCCTTACCGCCGCTCGGTCGGGCGAGGTGCTAGGCGCTCGGTGGGATGAATTCGACCTTGAGGAGAACGTCTGGATTGTTCCGGCTGTCCGCATGAAGGCGGGGCGGGAGCATCGGGTCCCGCTCTCGGTACGCGCTGTAGAGTTGCTGGAGTTGGTCAAGCCTTTGGCCGAGGAAGTGAGCGACGCACCAGTCTTCCCAAGCCAACAGCGGGGCAAGTCACTTTCCTCGATGGCGCTCGCGATGTTGCTCCGGCGGATGAATACCGGATGCTCGGTTCATGGCTTTCGTTCGTCCTTCCGGGATTGGGCCGGGGAGGTCTCGATATTTCCGCGGGAGCTTGCAGAGGCGGCTCTTGCCCACACGGTCGGTGACGCTACGGAACGAGCCTATAGGCGCGGTGATGCGTTGGAGAAGCGGCGCATGATGATGGAGGCTTGGTCGGCCTACGCAGAGCTAAGGAAGACGATCTCCAACATTTACCCCCTGGAGCATCGTTCCAACGCCGTAGCTAGGTAGAGCCTCCGAGTTCGTCGCGCCACCGCTTGGACGCATCGCCCAGAGCTCAAAAACTTGGGCAAACCCACGAGAACAATAGGAAAACACCTTAATCTTGAGACCGAAGCGGTGCATATTGTCTGGACGCGTCCAGAAGGGAGCGAGGTGTTCGCGTTACCGGCGCGTGGAGACGAGTAGATGCTTTCAATTGAGCCTGCGGCATTTACCGTCGCAAACGCGGTACGATATTCTGGCCTCAGTCGTTCCCGGCTCTACGAGCTAATGCGAGATGGGGAGATCCTAAGCTTTCACGTTGGTGGGCGACGGATGATCCTGCGGGAGGCGCTGGATCAGTTCTTCGCCAAGCTCGTGCGGGCGTCCTGATGCAGGCGGTCGTTCTGGCGTTCCCCCTCGCGAGGAGGATGGGGTACCTACGCAGGCAGTCCAGCTACGTGCAGTCGATCAGCCTTGAAGCAGGGGCAAGGCACATCGCACGGCAGATTGATCTCCAACGGCAATGTCTGCTTGCCAAGGGCGTGTCTGGCCCGGCGGTTGAGGCCGAACTCAGGTCGTTAGAGATTGCACTGCGAAGCCAGCTCTGGCGCGGGTGTCATATGCCGGGAGGCGCAGCGTGAGCCGGATGGCTGCGAAGCCGGGCCGCACCCTCAGCCACCAGCCGCCAAGTGGGCAGCCGTGGTTCTGGATGACCCGCACAATGATCGGTTCGATCACGTATCAGGCTCTCGGCATCCATGCCCGGCGGATACTGGACTGCTTGCTCCACGAGCACATGAGCAACGGTGGTGCTGAGAATGGAAACCTTGGCTCCACGTACCGCCAGCTCGGCCGGTGGGGGCTCACAGCGGCCGATGTGAGAAAGGGATATGCCGAGCTGTACGCTACCGGCTTCGTGCGGCAGACCGTTCAAGGCCTTGCCGCCGAGGGCGGAGGGACGCCTTCGCGCTATGCCCTGACGTGGCTTCCGACTGGGGCCGGCCGTGGAATGGGGCCGCCGACGCACGAGTGGCTGGCAGTAATCGAACAGCTCCAGCGCCAGGGCGCCGGTAACGTCAGAGCAGCTCGGAGATGGCTCAGGGAGGAAGTTGGCGAGCACCGTCGGCAAAATCGGAAGGTTACCTCTCAAATGCGAACGGCATCGCCTCGCAAGCGAGAGGCGAGCTAAGCCCTCGAAGCGTGAAATCCGCCTCTCAAATGCAACTGACAATCGCCTCTCAACTGCAAGGCACCTTCTATATTCTCGGTCTGGGAGGGGGCGAAAGCAGAACGTACCCGCAACTGTGCTCGGCCGATATGCAATACCTCGCCGAACCGTTGGCTAAGCGGGCCGCTGGCGGCTGCGCCATCTACTTTAGCCTCTTGGCCAAAGGATTTCGGAAAATCTGGAGCGTCGGAGCCTAATGGGCGGCTACAGCTCAGGCCGATACCGGACCCGCAACCGCGGCGCAGTCGATGCTGCGATCCGTCTGGATATTCGAGCGATGCGCCGCCAAGGATTCCTGAAGCCCCGCGCGATTACGAGCGGCGTGTTGCGTTGGACTTGGGTTTCTACCGGGGAGGAAATCGGCAGCGTCTCCGTGATGGTGAACTTGACCGATCCGACGGCCGGATTTGTCGTGGTGCAGTTCAAACTGAACGGCGATCCGCGGACTCAGGAAATTCATCTTCGTAGCCGCCCGATGCGCTACGGGGGGCGGCGCTATTATTTCGAGTGCCCCCGACACCTCCGCGCTTGCGAGGTCATGCCACTCTCTGGTGGCATCTTCGCTTCGCGACAGGCACAGCGAATGACCTACCAGTCGCAGTCCGCGACCATCCTAGACCGCCTTCGCGACAAGTCGTGGAAGTTGGAAAAGCGCCTTTGGCCCGAAAAGGGCCGGCGGAGGCTACGGGGCCGTAACCGCGAGCGGCTCCTGGCGGCATGGGAGCGGGCTGACAACGCATTTGAGGACCTGTTCGCGGTCGAGGTAACGCGCCGCTTTGGGAAGTTCCTCTAGTGCCCGCTTACCCGCCTTGCAGTGGTTCGTCGGAGCACATTGGCGCTATGTCGCATGTCCGCTCTCCGGCCGAGCCTCAATGACTGCACCTGACGCAAAGCGGTCATCGGGCGCCACCACAAGCGGGCTGAGCGCCCTAAAGCGAGGGGCGACGTCGATAGCAGGGCGTTTCTGAAGGGAATAGGGGACAGGAGCCGTTGTCGCGGCGTTCCTGGAGCGGGGGAATCGATGGGACAGGCGCCCCTGCCCCCCCTGGCTCACTGATGCCGGTAGACGGCTCTCTCGTGCGAGAACGCCTTGAAGCCGAAATAGCCGTGATAGCTGCCCATACCGCTCTGGTTGACGCCGCCGAACGGGAGCTGGTTCTCCAGGTAGTGCGAGAACACGCCGTTGACGGTGACGCCGCCTGAGGAGGTCCTGTCCAGGACCTTCTGAACGTTAGCCTGATCGTCGCTGTAGACGTACAGCGCCAAGGGCTTATCCCGCGCTTCGATATAGCCGATCACCTGGTCGAGGTTGTCGTAGGTCATGACCGGCAGGACGGGGGCGAAGATCTCTTCCTGAAGGATCTTCATCTGCGGCGTGACGTCCGTGAGCATGGTCGGGTGAACCGTGAGGTCGCTCCCGTCCAGCTTGCCGCCCACCGCGACCGTCGCGCCCTTGGCGACCGCGTCATCGACCAGCGCCTTGACCCGATTGAAATTGGGCTCGTTGACGATCTGGGCGATGCTCTCCTTGTTGATCTCGCCGGTTTCAGAATAGAGATTCTTCGCGACGTTGGCCCTGAAGCCTTCGACCAGACGCGCCTTCTGGTCCTCCCTGACGAAGACGTAGTCCGGGCAGATGCAGGCCTGGCCGCCATTGAACTGCTTGGCCGAGGCGAGGTCCGCCGCGATCTTCTCGATGTCCGCCCCCTTGTCGATGATGACAGGGGACTTGCCGCCCAGTTCCAGCGTCACGCTCGACAGGTGTTTGGCCGCCGCCGCCATCACCAGCTTTCCGACGCGCGTGCTGCCCGTGAAGAAGATGTGGCTGAACGGCAGCTCGAGCAGGGCGGTCGCAACGCCGACATCGCCCTCGAACAGGGCGACCTCGTTCTCTTCGAAGACCTCGCGGATGATCCTGCCGGCGATGGCGGCCGTGGCCGGGCACAGGTCAGTGAGCTTGACCATGCAGCAATTGCCGGCGGCGACGGCGGCCGCGAGCGGACCAAAAGTCAGGCCGAGCGGGAAATTCCACGGCCCCAGGATGAGACACACGCCGCGCGCCTCATAGACGATCTGGGCCTTGTCCTTCGGGTTCAGGGAGGGCGTGATCTCAGTCGGCACCATCCACTGGTCGAGATTGTCGATGTTCCTCTGGATATTGGCGGTCACGTTCAGCACTTCGGTGACCCGGATTTCGCCCACGGGCTTTCGGGTGTCCTCCCGCACCGCCGCGATGATGTCATCGGCATGCGCCTCCACGGCGGACTTCAGCTTGGCGAGCTTCGCCTTCCGCTGCTCGGCCGTCGAGGCTTTGACATCCCATTGATGCTCCTGCTGCAGGGCGAAAACCCTGGAGATGTCCTTGGATACTTCAGGGGCATTCGGCGCGGCGTTGGTCATTTGGCGTCCCGTCCATGATCGGGTTGGATTGGCGACCCTGTATGGCGTGCTCCCGCAGCGATGCAAGGCCAGGCCAATCGCCGCGAGCCGGGACACATGCGCCTGTCGCCCAAATCCGTGGACGTGAATGTCCGCTTTCGGCGTGCACGTCGATGTCCGCAACTGGCGCTTAGCCGAACTGGGGGAGGGGGGATTAGGCGGAGCAGCCCTCCGCCAATGCTGCTTGAATTTCCGCCACTTTCCGTTGCCGCGTGCGGTCGGCCCCATTTCAGGCCCCATATTCCGCTCCTGACTCGAAGCCCGGACGGTGGACGCCAAATCCACCGTGACCGAGGTGGCGAAGCGGGTGAATGTCAGGCCGGCGACCCTCGACCGGCACTTGCCGGCGGCACGCTCAGCGACACCGACGAGCGGTGTTAGCTTCCTGCCTTCCGCGGTACTGCGACGATGTGAAAGGCCGTTGAGCTGGTCGCCGCCCAGAAAGCCGCCTCAAGCTGCGTCCGGTCGCCCAGGAAGAACTCGCCGCCTAAGCTCTCGCAGCGGCCGGCGCAATCGGCCTTCAACGCGTCTTCGGCGGCTTTGGCGTCAGTAGCGCTAGGGAAGGCGCGCGAGGTCAAGAGCGCCTTCCACTGGCTGACAGCGCCCGGCGGAAAGCCAGCGTTGAGTTCCACGCACCGCCGAGCCGTATCGTTCGAGTAGCCAACCTTGACCAGTATCTTGCCCCTCAGGGCATTGCGATCCCTCCCTAGGAACGCTGCCACCTCGCCGTCGAAGAGGTGCATGTAGAGATAGGCTTCGCCATCGGTGTACTCGCTCTCTCGGGTTCCAAACGACGGCGGAAGACCACGCGAGGGGCGAAACAGCCGACGCATCTCCGCCTCGGGAACATTGGTCTCCACCGGAGGCTCGCCGAACACGTTCACCGGCCTGACTGGCAGTTCGAGCGCGGCGGCGGTCTCGCGCGGCTGGAGCAGCACTCCCTGAGAGGCGATTACGCGCGCCATGTTCGGGGTGTGGGTGTCGGGCGCGATGTGGTCGACTTCAATGCGCCGCTCCACACGCCACGCCCGTCTGACCGGAACTGCGTGCGTCCACCGATCCTGACATCCCATGTCGATCTTGCGCTGTAGCCCAAGCGGGGACATGCGCTCCACGTCGGTAACCTCGACGGGCTCGATTTCGAGGAAGCCCAGGGCTTGGCGTCGGTCCCGCCTCGCCGTCTCGGCGGCAGCGGCCCCGTAGATCAGCACTAAGTCTCCCGGCTGCCATTCCTTGACTAGGCGGGCACGAGCCCCTGGCTTGGTGAAGCCCAGGTAGCCGTCCCCTCCGGGATCAAAGCCCCAGAAGGCCTTGAGCCACACCCGCTTCGCTTCGCTGGGCAATCCGTCCATCTCAGCCTCCATGTGCCCAGGGTAGTTGCTCAACCGGTTGGCGCAATCGTCGCTTGACGCTCGCCGCCCAGGCGCGGATCAAACCAGCCGCACCAAGGGATGATCAGTGGCCAAGCTCACACAGGCGGAACTCGAACGGCACCTTTGGCAGGCGGCGGACATCCTGCGGGGCACCGTCGATGCGGGCGACTACAAGCAGTACATTTTCGGGCTGCTTTTCTACAAACGGCTCTGCGATGTGTGGGACGAGGAGTTCGAGAAGCTCCTCGCCGAGACGGGCGACCGCGAGGAGGCCGCCGATCCTGACGAGCACCGCTTCCACATCCCGGCCGAGCACCGCTGGGATCAGGTGCGCAAGCAGTCCACTCAGATCGGTCCACGGCTGAACAACGCCTTCGCCGCCATCGAAGACGCGAACATGAGGCTGCGCGGCGTGTTCGGCGACGTGGACTTCGCCAACCAGGAACGCTTCCCCGACGCCCGGCTTGAGCAGCTCCTCGCCCACTTCGAGAAGCACCGGCTGCGCAACGCCGACGTGCCCGCCGACGTGCTGGGCAAGGCCTACATGTATCTGATCAAGATGTTCGCCGAGGGCTCGGGCAAGAAGGGCGGCGAATTCTACACGCCCACGGAGGTGGTCCGGTTGATCGTGGAATGCCTCGATCCCAAACCCGGCATGTCGATCTATGATCCCACCTGCGGCTCGGGCGGGATGCTGCTGGAGTCGGTGCAGCACCTGAAGGAGCGCGGCGAGAACCCACGCGGCCTGTCGCTCTACGGCCAGGAAAAAAACCTCGGCACTTGGGCCATCGCCGAGATCAACCTGTTCCTGCACGACATCGACGACGCTTTCATCGCCAAGGGCGACACCATCCTCTCGCCTAAGCGCTACGACCCCAAGGCCAAGGAGTTCGTGGCGGGCCTCGGCGCCTACGACCGGGTGATGGCCAATCCGCCGTTCTCGGAGAAAGTGTGGGGCTACGAGGTCTGGTCCAACGGCGATCCGTTCGGGCGGGATGTGTATGGCTGTCCGCCCAAGGGCTACGGCGACCTCGCCTTCGTCCAGCACATGGTCGCCAGCATGAAGCCAGACGGCATGCTCGGCGTGGTCGTGCCGCACGGCGTGCTGTTCCGGAGTGGCGCCGAGGGCCGCATCCGCGAGGCCATGCTGAAGGCCGACATCATCGAGGCGGTGATCGGGTTGGCGGGCAACCTGTTCTACGGCGCGGGCATCCCGGCGGCGATCCTGATCGTGCGGAAGTCGAAGCCCAAGGATCGCAAGGGCAAGGTGCTGATCGTCAACGGCGACGCGACCTTCCAGCCCGGCAAGGCCCAGAACACCCTGACCGACGCCAATGTGAAGACGTTAGCGCAGGCATTCCATGCCTTCGCCGATGTGGAGAAGCTCGCTCGCGTGGTGCCGGTGGAGGAGATTGAGGCCAACGGCTTCAACCTCAATATCAGCCGCTATGTGCAGACCGGCGCCGACGCGGAGGCGGTGGATGTCGCCGCCGAGGTCGCCAAGCTTCAGGGCCTGATCGTCAAGCGCAACTTAGCCGAGGCGGAGATGTTCGCGCACCTAAAGAGGCTTGGCTATGTCGGCTGAGGTCCCGGAAGGGTGGGTCTCGACCACTCTTGGAGAGACCTGCGTCGTTAAAGCACGGATTGGCTGGCGTGGTCTGTCGGCAAGCGAGTATGCGAGCGATGGTCCGTTCCTAATCGCCGGCAAGCACATCAATAACGGAAAAATTGACTGGGATGCTTGCGATCATCTGACCGAAGCTCGTTACGCAGAGTCTCCAGAAATTCAACTTCAAAAAGGTGATTCTATATTTTCAAAGGACGGATCGATAGGAAATCCGGCGTTTATAGAAACCTTGCCAGGCAAAGCAACGATCAATGGAACGATGATGCTGCTGCGACCCAATGCAATTGGGCTAGATGAGGAATTCCTATACCAATTCATTTGTGGCGCAGCTTTCTCTAAGATGGTTGAGGAGAAAGTGTCCGGTAGTTCTATTCCACATATATTTCAGCGCGACATCGTTCACTTTCCTTTTCTTCTCCCACCGGTCGGCGAGCAGCGGAGGATTGCCGAGACGCTGCGGTCGGTGGACCGGGACATTGAACTGACCCAAAGGACATTAGCTGCCGCAAGAGCTGCAAAGAACGCGACCCTCATTTCTGCGCTTTCGAAACGGTGGCCGGAGGCGACTGTCGGGAGCCTGCTCGCGAGCACGCCGTTTCCGATGAGGAGCGGTCCGTTCGGAAGCGCACTGCTCAAGGCCGAACTCGAAGCGGAAGGTATCCCCTTGTTGGGGATCGACAATGTTCAGGTCGAGCGGTTTGTTCCCGTCTACAGACGGTTTGTCTCCGAGGAGAAGTATCGCGAACTCGCCCGCTACACCGTTTTCCCGAACGACGTGATGGTGACCATCATGGGGACGGTGGGGCGGTGCTGTGTCGTTCCGCCGGACGTCGGCACGGCCATTTCGTCGAAGCACGTCTGGACAATCACGTTGGATCAGAACCGATACTCTCCAGCACTGCTCGCGTGGCAGATCAACTACGCTCCCTGGGTTCTCGAACAGCTTCGTGGATCAGCCCAAGGGGGAATCATGGCCGCGATCAGTTCGGCGACCCTACGGAGCCTTCGTGTCCCGATGCCTCCGCCCTCCGACCTTCGTGAGATCGAAGGGCTGCTGCTGGCATCCAACTCGGCGATTTCCACGTTGGAAGCCGACTTGGATCAAGCTGAGCGGCTGAAGTCCGCACTGTCGGCCGACCTCCTTTCCGGTCGGGTCCGGGTGCCAGCAACCACCATCGACGCGGCCGAGCCCCTCGGACGGACGGTTCAGCCCGCCTTCAAGCGCGCGGTCTTGGCCGCCGAAATCGTCCACCAGCTACACAAGGACGCCAAGTTCGGCTCGGTAAAGCATGAGAAGATCGTCCATCTCTGCGAACTTCATGCGGGCTTGCACGAGGACTTGGATCGTCACGCCTATAAGGAAGCCGCTGGTCCTTACGATCCTAGAGCGCGCCGTTCCGTCGAAACAACGTTCCGAAACCAGAAATGGTTTTCAACCCAGAAAAGCGACCGCCGCGTCGAATATGTCCCGCTGGAACGATGCGGCTCCCACCGTCACTATTACGAGCGATATTTCGGTGCTCGCCACGCCTCTATTCAAAATATCATCGACCTCCTGAGGCCTATGAACAGAGAGCAATGTGAAATCGTTGCGACACTCTATGCAGTCTGGAACGATTTCTTGCTCGACGGTAAAACGCCCTCCGACCAGCAGATCGTCCAAAGCGTGCTGAACAACTGGCACCCATCCAAACGAGCGATTGCCGAGGACCGTTGGCTGATTGCGCTTCGTTGGATGCGGGCGAAAGGCCTTGTTCCGACAGGCGTGGGAGAGAAGACGAGGGTGGCGGCGTCGTGAGCGAATACCGCCTCGCCGAGAAGCCGACACTCGATGCGCTGACCGCGCTGGGCTATCGGCCGCTGTCGGCCGAGGCGGCCTTGGCGATGCGGGAGGAAGAGAACCGCGTCATCCTGAGGCCCGTGCTGATCGAGGCGTTGCGGACCCTCAACGGTATCGGCGCGGCGGACGCCGAGGCGATCTATGGCGAGCTGTCCACTCTCTCGGACAACGAGGACTGGCAGCGCCGGCTGCGCGGCGCCTATTCGCGCAGGCTGATCGGCGAGGCGCGCGACCGGCCGATCATCCTGATCGACTTCAAGCGCCCCGAGCGCAACGGCTACCACGTCGTCCGCCAGTTCCGCGTCGCCGCCCAGCGTCCGCGCATCGCTGACATCGTGGTGTTCGTGAACGGCGTCCCTCTGGTGGTGATCGAGGCCAAGTCGCCGCTGAAGGCCAGCAACACAGCCGAGGAGGCGTTCGAGCAGATCAAGCAGTACGAGCGCGACATCCCGCGCCTGTTCGCATCCAACGCCTTCAACGTGATCACCGATGGCGTCGCCACCCTCTATGGCGCGACCGGCGCCCCCTCGCAGTTCTACGCGCCCTGGAAGGACCCCTGGCCGCGCCGGCGGGACGAGTTCGCAGACGACCTCTCCAAGGACCTCTGGTGCCTGCTGGAGCCGTCGCGGCTGCTCGACATCCTGGCGCACTTCATCGTGTTCGAGACCGACCCGGACACGGGCGGGAAGATCAAGAAGGTCTGCCGCTACCAGCAGTTTCGGGCGGTCAACAAGGCGGTGGATCGTGTCGCCGAGGGCAAGCTGAAGAAGGGGCTGATCTGGCACACACAAGGCTCGGGCAAGAGCCTGACCATGGTGTTCCTGGCTCTGAAGCTGAAGACGCACCTGACGCTCGACGCGCCGACGCTGGCGAACCCCAACATCCTGGTCCTGACCGACCGGATCGACCTGGACGATCAGATTTCCAAGACCTTCGTCGCCTGCGGCCTGCCGAACCCCAAGCAGGCCGGCTCGGTCGCCGCGCTGCGCGACGCCGTGGCGCGAGCGGGCAACGGCCAAATTCTGCTCTCCACCATCTTCAAGTTCGCGGGCTCGAAGACGCCGATCCCGAACTCGGAGAACTGGATCGTGTTGGTGGACGAGTGCCACCGCACCCAGGAGAAGGACCTTGGGGCCTTCCTTCAGGCGACGCTTCCGGACGCGCGGTTCTTCGGTTTCACGGGCACTCCGATCAAGAGCACTGACAAGAACACCTACAAGCAGTTCAGCGTCGAAGGCGAAGGCTACCTCGACAAGTACGGGATCGACGACGCGGTGCGCGACGGGGCCACCGTGCCGATCCTCTATGAGGGCCGGAAGACCGACTGGGCCATCGAGGGGGCCGAACTCGACATCCTGTTCGACCGCTGGTTCGTCGATCTGGCGGACGAGAAGCGCGAGGAGCTGAAGCGCAAGGGTCTCACCCTGGCGACCCTGGCCAAGCACTCCGAGCGGGTCCGGCTAATCGCCTTGGACATCTGGGAGCACTTCAAGCAGGTCTGCCGCCCGGACGGCTTCAAGGCCCAGATCGTGGTGGTGGACCGCGAGGCGGTGGTTCTCTATCGCGCCGCCCTGGCCGCCGTGATCGCCGCCGATCTGGTGAAGGGCGGCATGGACGAAGACGCCGCCAGGGCGAAGGCGGACGCCATGATCGCCTGCGTCTATTCCAAGAGCCAGGAGGACAACAAACCCTCAGAGGACCCCGATGTCGCGGCCGTGCGACATGAGCTTGAAGCCCAATTCCTCGACACCGATGGCGAGAAGGCCGCCAAGAAGGGGTTCAAGAAATTCGGCGAGGAGCCGAGCTTCCTGATCGTCTGCGACAAGCTCTTGACCGGCTTCGACGCGCCCATCGAAGAGGTGATGTATCTCGACAAGCCGCTGAAGGAGCATGGCCTTCTCCAGGCCATTGCGCGCACCAACCGCACCTGCTCCATGGAGCGCCCGGGCGGCGCCGTGATCGAGAAGCCCCACGGGCGGATCGTGGACTACATCGGGGTCACCAATCACCTGGACGAGGCCCTGGCCTCCTACCGCGCCGAGGACGTGCAGAACGCCCTGCGCGACATCGCCGTCCTACGGAACGACCTGCGTGAGGCCCACGCGCGCTATGCCCGCCAGAAGCGGCTGATGGGCCTGGACGGCATGGACGAGAAGGCCGCCGCCTATGCGGTGGGCAAGCTCGTGACCGAGGGACGGGAGGACGACTGGTTCGAGCTTCAGCGGCTCGCCCGGGACTTCGTGCGGGTCTACGGCGACCTCTCGCCCGATCCGGCGATCCTGGAGTTCACGGCCGAGGTAAAGTGGGCGGCGGCGTTCCTTCAGATCGCAACCCAGGTGATTTCTAAGGACGAAAGCCTCGACCACCGCAGCTACACCGGCAAGATCAGGGACATGCTGGAGGAGCACGTCCACGCGACGGGTCTCTCCACCACTATCCGCCTGCGCTCGATCACCGACCCCGAGTTCGCCGACGACTTCGACACCGAGGGGAAGACCGAACCCGAGTTGCAGGAGGCGTTCGTCCGCAAGGCCGCCGAACTGCGCCGCGTCACCCGCGAGTTGGTGGACAAGAACCCCGCCCAATACGGCAAGTTCTCCGAGCGGGTGCTGGAGATCATCCGCCGGTTCGAGGAGGGCCAGATCGCGGCGGCCGACGGGCTGCGAGAGTTCCAGGACCTAGCCGGCGGCATCAATGCAGAGCAGGGCGCTCACGCCGAGCTGGGCATGGATGAGCGGGCCTTCTCCATCCTGCGGATCATGGAGGCCCTGGCGCCGGACATGGACCACGCGACCTTGCAGGCAGCGGCCGTGGCCGTCGGCGGGGTCTATGCCACGGCGCAGGCCAGCCAACCGTCCTGGTTCTTCATGGACAGCTACAAGAAGGAGCTGAGGCAGCGGGTCCGCCGCATTCTGTCCGAGCACGGCCTGCCAGAGGCCAAGGCCATCCGGGACAAGGTGGAAGACTTCGCCGTCCATGCCTACGCGGGGCCGCAGTGATGCCCACCCTGCGCGTCGGCCAGACCGAAATCCCCTATGAGCTTCGCCGCACCGCCATCGCGTCTGAGCGTCGGATCACGGTCACGCCGGGCTGTGTCGAGGTGCTCGCCCTGGCGACCGACGACGACGCGGCCATCGCCGACTTCCTCGACCGGAAGCGTCAGTGGGTCTTTCAGACCGTCCGCGAGCTGGAGGAGATCACCGCCAACCGGGCGGCCGTGCCTCGGTTCATGACCGGCTCGAAGATTCCCTTCCGGGGCCGAATGGCGTCGTTGACCGTTCGGCGGCACGACGGTCCACACATCGAAATTACGCACAGGAACGGCTTCGTCGTGGATCTTCCTTCGTGGGTGGCGGCGGACGCCGCCGACGCCATCGTGGCGACGGAAATCAAGCTCTGGCTGAAACGGCGCGTGCGGCGAGACGTGCATGAAATCGCCGCAGCTTATGGGAAGCGGTTCGGCGTGAAGCCCCGTGCGATCAGAGTGGCGGAATACGTCGCGGGCTGGGGCTCATGCGGTCCCAACGGCACGGTCCACCTCGACTGGCGGCTCGTCTTTGCGCCGAAGCGGGTGCTGGAATACGTGGTGGTGCACGAGCTGGCGCACTTGAGGCACCGCTCTCATGGCGATGCTTTCTGGTCTCTTGTGGCCTCGATGTTGCCCGACTACGAGCGGCCGAAGGGATGGCTGGAGTCCACGGGGGCCGCCCTTGACGCCGAGTTCCTCCGCCGATCCTGACCCCCAAGAAAGCTCCCGGCCCGCTGCTCCGACATCGAAAAATCCATTCAGCGTAGGAAATCTAAACCCACTGGCTATCGCCAAGAGTGGGGCCGCAAATGGGGCCTTGAGCGGGCTTCCGACAATAAGTCAATAAATTCAATTGATAGTGGCGGATGGGGTGGGATTCGAACCCACGAGGGGCGTGAACCCCTGGCGGTTTTCAAGACCGCTGCCTTCAACCGCTCGGCCACCCATCCTTGCGAAGGGTGTCTAGCAGGGCCGGCGGGCGCGCTCCATAGAACCCGCCGGCCTTAACCTCGTTGAAAACCGGCGCCGGCATCATCGCGTCTTCCTCGTGAAGGGGAGGGCGTGATGCGCAGTCTGGTGTTTTGCGCGCGGTCGGTGCGCCTTGTCGGTTTCGGGTTGATCGCCGCGCTGGGCCTTTCCGCCTGCGCGAGCAGCGGCCACGGCCCGTCCGCGACCTATCGCGCGGCCAATCTGCAGCCCTACGAGGTGCGAGGACGCCGCTATGAACCCCGCGTGGTGTCCCACTACGAGGAGCGCGGGATCGCCTCCTGGTACAGCTACCCGGCCGGCCAGCGCCGCACCGCGACGGGCGAGCCGTTCGACGGCCGCAAGCTGACCGCCGCCCACAAGACCCTGCCTCTGCCGTGCCTGGTCAAGGTCACCAACCTCGACAATGGCAAGAGCGTGACGGTGCGGGTGAACGACCGGGGTCCGTTCGTCCAGGGCAGAATCATCGACCTGTCGCCCGCGGCGGCCGGCAAGCTCGGCTTCCGCGACAGGGGGCTGGCGCGGGTGAGGGTGAAGTTCCTGGGCCCCGCGCCGGTGGCGGATTCGGGCGTGATCCAGCTGGCAGAAGCCGACCCTGAAGGCGCCCAACCGGTCCAAGCGCTGTACTGACCGTACAGTCGGCGCGCTTGCGCCGGGCGGCGAAACCCCCAATGTGGGCCGTGTGACGCGCGGCCGGTTCATCACCTTTGAAGGCGGGGAGGGGGCTGGGAAATCCACCCAGGTCCGGCTCCTGGCCGAACGCCTGGCGGGCCCGGACCGGGAGGTCGTGGTCACCCGCGAGCCCGGCGGATCTGCCGGCGCCGAGGCGATCCGGGACCTGGTGGTGAACGGCCCGGCGGACCGCTGGTCGCCTATCGCCGAAACCCTTCTGATGTACGCCGCCCGCCGCGACCATCTGGAACGGCTGATCCGGCCGGCGCTGGAGCACGGCGCCTGGGTGATCTGCGATCGGTTCGCCGACTCCACCCGCGCCTATCAGGGCGCCGGCGGCCAGGCTCCCGCCGCCTTGATCGAGGCCCTGGAGACCCAGGTGCTGGAGGGCGTGCGGCCCGATCTCACCCTGATCCTGGACCTGCCCATCGACATCGGCCTGGGCCGCGCGATCGCGCGAGACGGGGCCGCCACGCGGTTCGAGTCCAAGGGCCTGGCGTTCCACGAGCGCCTGCGCGAGGCCTTCCAGGCCATCGCCGCCGCCGAGCCGGCCCGGTGCGCCCTGATCGACGCCTCGGGCTCGGTGGACGAGGTGGCGCGGGCGGTGGCCCGGGCCGTCGCCGAGCGACTCGGCGTGGAGATCTGATCCATGTCGGACGCGAACCTGCATCCCCGCGACGTATTCACCCTGGAAGGGGTCGAACGCGCTGAGGCCGAGTTCCTGGCGGCGCTCCAGAGCGGCCGGCTGCACCACGCCTGGATGCTGGTGGGGCCGCAAGGTTCGGGCAAGGCGACCTTCGCCTATCGCGCGGCCCGCAGGCTGCTGGGCGCCAGGCCGGACCCTGCCTACGGCCAGCTCGGCTCCTCGCCGGACGATCCGGTCAGCCGCCAGGTCGCCGCCCGGTCCCATCCCGACCTCCTCGTGCTCGAACGGGAGGTGGACGAGGGCAAGGCCCGCCGCAACATCCCCGTGGACGAGGCCCGCCGCCTACCGGAGTTCTTTTCCAAGTCCCCGGCCGCCTCGCCCTGGCGGGTGGCCATCGTCGACGCCGCTGACGATCTGAACATCAACGCCGCCAGCGCCGTGCTCAAGACCCTGGAGGAGCCGCCGGCCCGCGGCGTTCTGCTGCTCGTCTGCCATGCGCCCGGCCGACTGTTGCCGACGATCCGCTCCCGCTGCCGGCGCCTGCAGTTCCCGCCGTGGGAGGAGGGTGCCCTGACGGCCTTCCTCGAAGCCCGGGGCGTGTCGGCCCACGACGCCGAGCGCCTGGCGCCCATGGCCGGCGGCGCCCCCGGCCGCGCCTTGGTGCTCGCCAAGTCCGGCGCTCTGGAGCTGGACCGGGCGGCGCTGGAGCTATTGCGCCGCCTGCCCGACGCCGACGAGCCGGCCCTGTTGGCCCTGGCCGGAGAACTGCGCGGGGCCGAGGGCGCGGCGCGTCTGGAGCTGCTGTTCGAGCGCCTGGCCGACCACGTGGGCCGCATGGTCGAGGAGACCGCCGGCTCCAGTGTGTCAGGCCGTCTGGAACCCTGGATGAACGCCTGGGACAGCCTGACCGGCCTTCCCGGAGAGGCGGAGGCCCTGAACCTCGACCGCCAAGACGTGTTCTGGACGGCGGTGGCCGCCCTGCGCCAGGCGGCGAGGGCGTAGCGGGAGATGCTGATCGACAGTCACGTCAACCTCCATGCCCCGCAGTTCGACGCGGACCGCGAGGCGGTGATCGACCGGGCGCGGAAGGCGGGCGTCGGGCTGATGATCAACATCGGCGACAAGGTCTCCGGCTTCGACGCCGTGCACGCCGTGGCCATGGCCCATCCGGACATCTGGTGCACGGTGGGCACCCATCCGCACGAGGCCAAGGAGAACCCGGGGCTCGACGTTCGGACCCTGTGCGACCTGGCCGCCCGGCCCAAGGTGGTCGGGATTGGCGAGACGGGCCTGGACTTCCACTACGACCTCAGCCCCCGCGACATTCAGGCGAAGGTGTTCCGCGTCCACGCCGCCGCGGCGCGCGAGACCGGCCTGCCCCTGGTGGTGCACACCCGCGAGGCGGATGACGCGATGGCGGCGATTCTGGAGGAGGAACACGCGGCCGGGCCGTTCAAGCTCCTCATGCACTGCTACACCTCTGGCCCGGAGCTGGCGCGGCGGGCGGCGGCGCTGGGCGCCTGGTTCTCGGTGTCCGGCATCGCCACCTTCAAGGGCGCCGAGGAGGTGAGGGCGGTGATCAGGGACATGCCGGCCGATCGCATCATCGTGGAGACTGACTGCCCCTATCTGGCGCCGGCGCCCCTGCGGGGCCGACGCAATGAGCCGGCCTTCCTGCCCTATGTGCTGGACGCCCTGGCCAAGACCCGTGGCTGGAGCCTCGCCGACGCCGAGGCCCGCACCGAAGACGCCTTCTTCGCCCTGTTCGACGCGATTCCCCGGCCATGAGCGGGGTTCTGGAATTCACCATCCTCGGCTGCGGCTCCTCCGGGGGCGTGCCACGCGCGGACGGGGAGTGGGGCGCCTGCGATCCGGCCGACCCCCGCAACCGCCGCAGCCGCTGCTCGCTGCTCGTGCGCCGCAAGGCGGAGGTCGAGGGCGCGCCCGAGACCACGGTGCTGATCGACACCTCGCCGGAGCTGCGCCAGCAGGCCGCCGCCGCCAACGTCACGCGCGTCGACGCCGTGCTCTACACCCACGAACACGCCGACCAGACCCACGGAATCGACGACCTGCGCGCCTTCTGGCTGCGCGGCCGCCGGCGCACGCCCTGCTACATGGACGCGCCCACCTACGCTCGCCTGACGCATCGCTTTTCCTATATTTTCCAACAGGAAGCTGGCTATCCGGCGATCTGCGACGCACTACGCCTGCCGCCGCTGGGCCAGGCCTTCGAGATCGACGGACCCAGTGGCGTGATCCCCGTCCAGACCTTCGATCAGGATCACGGCGGCATACGCTCCGTGGGCTACCGCGTCGGGCCCGTGGCCTATTCCAGCGATGTGGTGGGCCTGCCGCCAGAGGCGTTTGAGACGCTCAGGGACGTCGATGTCTGGCTCGTGGACGCCCTGCGCGCGACACCACACCCCACCCACGCCCATCTGCAGATGGCGCTCGACTGGATCGCCCAGGTCCGCCCCAAGCGCGCGATCCTGATCAACATGCACCAGGACCTGGACTACGGGACATTGGCCGCGAGTCTTCCCGACACGGTCATACCCGCCTATGACGGCCTCATGTTTAACGCGAATATCTAGACAATACATGATAGTTAATCCGCAACTTAAGCTCGGTTTCCTCGTGTCTCATAGCGGCTCCAGCATGCGCGCCATCGTGGCGGCGATCCGCACGGGCGATCTGGACGCCCAGGCGCGCCTGATCGTCGGCAACAACGCCGACTGTCCGGCCATGGATTTCGCCCGCGCCGAGGGCCTTGCTTGCCGTCACATCAGCGCCACGACCGAAGGCGGCGCCGGGGCCGCTGACCGCGCCATCGCCGACGCTATGCAGGCGGCCGGCGTTGAACTCATTGTATTGTCTGGCTATATGCGACCAATCGGCCCCGAAACCCTGGCGCGCTACAAAGGCCGGATCCTGAACATCCATCCGTCCTTGCTGCCCAGGCATGGCGGCAAGGGCCTCTATGGCCGGCGTGTCCACGAAACCGTGCTGGCCGCGGGCGACGCGACGTCCGGCGCCACGATTCACGTGGTGGACGACCGCTATGACACTGGGCCGATCGTGGCGCAGCACGAGGTGGCTTTAGCGCCGTCCGACAACGCGTCGGACATTGAGCGGAAAGTCGTCGCCATCGAGCCGGATCTGTTCGTGCGGACCTTAAAACGCATCGCACAGGGCGAACTGCGGTTACCCGACTGATCCTTGGCCCTTACCGCCCTTTAATTGCCGATAATATTCCTTAGACGCGATTTATCTCGGGCAATCGCAGCGCTCAGGCCACGCTGAAACCCGTCCCCTTCAGCGTTTGACGCCCACGTCGTTCATCGCGGCGGCTACGGTTCTGTCCGTCGCGGAATCGCTGGCGGAGAGCCCCGCGATTACGCCGAGCCGGTCCGGATCGTCGCGGTTCTGCGAGAGCTTGCGCTTGGCCTGGACGTCATCGACCGCGATCTCCAGGCCGACAACGCCGCCGATCATCCGGTCCAGATACTCTGCCGGTGCGTCTTCCACCGCCCACGGCTTGGCGCGGGACTCCTCGAACCGGTTGGTTAGCGCATTCAGGTGGGCGCGGAGCCAGGCCGGGTCTTCGTTCCAGGATAGCTGGCCTTTCACGTGAACGGCTTCATAGTTCCAGGTGGGCACGACACGCCCGTGCTTGACCTTCGAGGGATAGAAGCTCGGCGACACGTAGGCGTTCGGGCCCTGGAAGATGACCAGCGCCTCGGTCTCTCTGGCGCGGCTCCGGTGCGGATTAGCGCGCGCGAGATGGCCGGCCAGCACCCGGCGTTCGGCGTCATGGACGAACGGCAGATGGCTCGCGAACAAGCCGTCCGGCCCGTGGGTTACCAGGCAACCGAAGGCCAGCCGTTCCAATAGGGCCGCACTCTCCCCCTCGTCGGTGACGGCGAACGCCTCAGGCACGTACATGGACGCCCCCTTCCCTCGACGCCGCGCGCCGCTCCGTTTCCGTGTTCAAGGATAGCACGAGCCGGATAGGCGGCGGATACGCGGACGCTTGCCGCCAGCGGCGAACCTGCCGACAAGGACCCATGAGCCGCGCGCCGGTCCGACAGCCCAATCTCACCCTGGCCGCCTTTTCGGGTCCGTGCCTGCCGCTGGCGGCCGTCGGCCTGCCTCTGGTGCTGCACATGCCGGCCTATTACGCGGGACCGCTCGGCCTGCCGCTGGCGGCCGTGGGGGTGGCGTTCACCTTCATTCGGCTGTTCGACATCTGCATCGACGTCCTGCTCGGCGGCGCCATGGACGCGACCAATACGCGCTTTGGCCGGTTTCGCGTGTGGATGGCGATGAGCGCGCCGGTGCTGATGGCCGGCGCCTTCCTGCTGTTCATGGCCAAGCCTGGGGTCAGCCTGATCTGGCTGTGGGTGGCGCTGCTGGTGACCTACTTCGGGTTTTCGATGGGATCGCTGGCGCAACAGGCGTGGGCGTCCGCCCTGTCGTCGGACTACAACCAGCGCTCGCGCATCTATGGCTGGTGGCAGAGCGGCAACATTCTGGGGATGATCCTGGTGCTGCTGCTGCCGCCCATCGTCCAATACGGGTTCCATGGCGACCGGACCGACGGGGTGCGGGCCATGGGCTGGTTCGTGATCATCCTGCTACCGCTCACTATCGCCTTCGCGGCGTGGCGGGTGGGCGAACCGAAGGAGGTGTCCGCCGTCGTCGCGCGGCCGGCGGAGATGTTGCGGATTCTGAAGCGCCCCGTGGTGGCCCGGTTGATCGTCGCCGACCTCTTGCTAGGCTGCGCGCCGGCGATCACGAGCATTCTGTTCTTTTTCTATTTCGACCAGATCAAGCATGTGCCGAACGCCCTGGCGAACCTGCTGATCCTGGCGTTCTTCGTTTCGGGCCTCATATTCGCGCCGGTCTGGTCGACCCTGGCGGTGAAGATCGGCAAGCACCGGGCGCTGGCCTGCGCCGCCCTGGCGCTGATCGCGGGGGTGCTGATCCTGATGGCCACGCCGTTCACGTCGATAGCTGTGGCGATCGCGGTGATGGCGGCGGCCGGCGCCTCCTACTCCGCGCCCGCGCTGCTGCTGCGGGCCATGATGGCCGACGCCGGCGACGAACTGAGGCTCGACACCGGCGCGGACCGGACCGGCCTGCTCTACGCGACCCTGACCGCCACCACCAAGATCGGCACTGCGCTGGCCGGGCTCAGTTTCGTGGCGCTGAGCGCCGTAGGATTCCGCCAGGGAGGCGGC
>Ga0299912_10000744_pt1 | contig 26713 bp, 23 predicted proteins | sample RVTome_2_FD_207667 | JGI IMG/M metagenome (GOLD analysis project Ga0299912, IMG submission 207667) | Soil microbial communities from uranium-contaminated site in the Upper Colorado River Basin, Wyoming, United States - RVT95D214 (version 2) ... | reverse complement strand
CCTCGATGCGTTCCAGCGCAATGCGTTCGCCGGCCTTTTCGGCCGCAAGATGAGGCGCCACCGGCGGGGCGTAGGCGTAAGGGTTGAGCAACGCGTAATCGACCGGGTGCGAGCCCTGCTGTTGCAGGCGCAGGGCGTCGTCGTTGCGCAGGCCGTCGGGGGTCTGCTCACAGCCGGAGGCCACCGGCTTCATGCCGAGAACGGTCAGGCCCTGCGCTTGCAGCGCCGCCATGACGGCGGTGCTGATCCATGTCTTGCCCACGCCTGTGTCGGTGCCGGTGACGAAGATGCCCTGTGTCATGCTCGCGCTCCGGGGAGATTTGCTCGTAGGGTGCGCACTGCGCACCAAATGCCGTTACGGCCCCGATACTTCCGGTGCGCAGTGCGCACCCTACAAATGAGTACAGTGGTGCGCCCGTCGGGCATGTCAGAGCCCCTGCTTCAGGCCGGACTGAAACTGCGAAAAGGGGATGACGGTGGCGCCGTCGCGCGCCTGTTGCCGCGCGCTCAGCGGCACCCAGCCGTGGCCGTAGATCACCTCGTAGGTGGCGGGCAGGCGGCCGTCGCGGCGGAACTGCTCGTAGGCGGCGAGCATGGCGTGCAGCTTGTTCTTGCCGGTGAGCCCGGTGCGGCGGCCGCGGTTGACGTTGTGGGCGCCGATGGTTTTGAGATCGTCCATCAGCGTGCGCGCGTCGGCGTAGGTGAGCACGATGTCCTCGCGATCCATCACCGGATCGGCAAAGCCGTTGCGCAGCAGTCCGTCGCCCAGGTCGTGCATGTCGATGAAGGCATTGACGTGCATGGCATCGTCCACCGCGCGCCACGCGGCGCGCAACTCCTTCAGCGTGTCCGGGCCGAAGGTGGAGAACAGCAGCAGGCCGCCGGGCTTCAGCACGCGCATGAATTCGGCGAAGGTGCGTTCCGGATCGTTGCACCATTGCAGGGTGACGTTGGAGAACAGCAGGTCCACCGAGGCGTCGGCCAGGGGCAGGGATTCGGCGTCGGCGCACACGAAGCCGGGGCGGCGGCGCAGGCGCCGCCACCAGCCGAAGCGTTGCCGCGCGTTGCGCAGCATGCCGTGGGCGATATCGAGGGCGATGAACTGCGCCCGCGGATAGCGTGCCGCCAGCTGCGTGCTGCAAAAGCCGGTGCCGCTGCCCACCTCGAGCACGCGCCGCGGATCGATTTTCATCAGCTCCAGCCGTTCCATGAGCCGTGTGCCGACCTCCCGCTGCAACACGGCGGCTTCGTCATAGCGGCCGGCCGCCTTCTCGAAGGCGGCGCGCACCAGGCGTTTGTCGGGCAGCGGCAGGTCACTCATGCAGAAAGGCTTCCAGGGCCGGAAGGAATTCATCGGGATGGGACAGGAAAGGTGCGTGGCCCGCGCTGTCGATGACGTGCAGCCGGCCGTGCGGCAGAGCGTGCGCGGTGTATTCAGCGGCCGCCACGGGGGCCAGCGTATCGCGTGCGCCATGCAGTACCAGCGTCGGCTGTTCGATGGACGGCAGCAGCGGGCGCAGATCGGCGGCGCGCAGGATCTCCAGTCCGCCGGCCAGCGCCTCGGGGTGGGGCTGGCCGTGGGCGAACAGATCCTGGCGCAGCGCGCGCAGCTCGTCCCGCGCCCGCTCCGAACCGCGAGCCTGGATGGCAAGAAAGCGTTGCAGCGTTTGCTCCCAGTCGTCGCGCACCGAAGCGGCAAAGCGGGTGAACTCTGTTTCCTGCATGCCGTGCGGCCAATCGGTACGCTGGGTGAAACAGGGATTGGCACCGACCAGGATCAGGCGTGCGATGGCCGTGCCCTGTGCTGCCGCCGCCAGAGCGATACGCCCTCCCAGCGACCAGCCCAGCCAGGTGGCGTCTGATGGCACGGCATGGGCGACGATGCGCGCCACATTCTCCAGCGTGTAGTCTTCCTGCGGCAGCGCGCTGCGGCCATGGCCGGGCAAGTCGACCATATGCAGGCGATGCCGTGCCGCCAGCGTGGGCACGATACTGCGGAATATGCCGCCGTGCAGACCCCAGCCGTGCAGCAGCACGACATCGCGGCCTTTACCGGTGCTTTCGATGTAAATCATTTGAGCCCCTGCAACAGCGGCAAGGCGACGCGGTCCAGCGCATCGAGCAGGCGATCGACCTGTGCCGCGGTGTGTGCGGCGGACAGGGTGATGCGCAGGCGTGCGGTGCCCTCGGGCACGGTAGGCGGGCGGATGGCGCTGATCAGGATGCCCTCGGCCAGCAGTGTCTCCGACAGTTTTACCGCCGTGGCCGAATCGCCCACCAGCAGCGGCTGGATGGCGGTGGGCGATGCCATCAGCTTGAGTCCGAGTTGTTGCGCGCCGTCACGGAAGCGTTGCACCAGCGCAGCGAGATGGGCGCGGCGTGCGGCCCCTTCGTCCGATTGAATGACGCGCAGGCTGGCACGCGTGGCTTCCGCAACCGCCGGCGGCAGGGCGGTGGTGTAGATGTAGGGACGCGCCTGCTGGATCAGGGTTTCGATCATCACCTCATCGGCGGCGACGAAGGCGCCAAAACTGCCGAAGCCCTTGCCCAGGGTGCCGACCAGCAGCGGCAGCTCGCGCGGCGTGATGCCGCATACCTCCATTGAGCCGCGGCCGTGTTCGCCGATGACGCCGAGGCCGTGGGCGTCGTCCATCAGCAGCCAGGCGTCGTGCCGCTGCGCCGTGTCGGCAAGTGCGCGCAGCGGCGCGATGTCGCCGTCCATGCTGAACACGCCGTCGGTGACGACCAGCTTGCGCTGCGCCTTGCTCTCTGCAAGCCGTTCGCTCAGTGCGGCCGCATCGCCGTGCGGAAAGCGTTGCAGGCGCGCGCGTGACAGCAGGCCGGCATCGAGCAGCGAGGCGTGGTTGAGCCTGTCCTCGAACACCGCATCGCCGGCGCCGCACAGCGCGCTCACCGCGCCGAGGTTGGCCATGTAGCCGGTGGAGAACAGCAGGGCGCGCGGATAGCCGGTGAAGTCCGCCAGTTCCTCCTCCAGCGCGTGATGCGGCGCCATGTGGCCGGTGACCAGGTGCGCCGCGCCGGAACCGGCGCCGTACTGTGCCGCGCCGCGCTGCATGGCGGCGATCACCTCGGGATGATTGGCCAGGCCGAGATAGTCATTGGAACAGAACGACAGCAGGCGTCGGCCGTCGACGACGATCTCCGCCCCCTGCGCCGAGTCGACGACGCGGCGGCGGCGGTACAGATGCTCAGTCTGGCGCCGCTGCAGTTCCTGTTCGAGATCATTCATAGAAGCAAAAGCCTTTAACGCAAAGACGCCAAGGACGCAGAGAGATTTTTATGAAAACTTTGCGTCCTTGGCGTACTTTGCGTCTTTGCGTTTAACGGTCTTGAGCTTTTCACGCCGCCGGGGTGAGGTCCAGCCGCCGGAACAGTTCGCGGTCGTGATTAAGCGTCGCGTTGTCGGTGGTGAGCAGGCGATCGCCGTAGAAGATGGAATTGGCGCCGGCGAGGAAGCACAGGGCCTGGGCCTCGTCGTGCATGTTCTGGCGCCCGGCGGACAGGCGCACGAAGGAGGTCGGCATCAGCAGGCGCGCCACCGCGATGGTGCGGATGAATTCGAAGATGTCGAGGTCGGGGCTGTCGGCCAGCGGTGTGCCCGGCACCTTGACCAGCAGGTTGATGGGCACGCTCTGCGGATGCTCCGGCAGGTTGGCGAGCTCGGCCAGCAGCGCGGCGCGATCGGTGCGCGATTCGCCCATGCCCATGATGCCGCCGGCACAGACGTTGATGCCCGCCTTGCGCACCTCGGCCAGGGTGTCGAGGCGCTCGTCGTAGGTGCGGGTGGTGACCACCTTGTCGTAATACTCGCGCGAGGTGTCCAGGTTGTGGTTGTAGTAGTCGAGGCCGGCGTCCTTGAGCTTGGCCACCTGTTCGGTGGTGAGCATGCCCAGGGTGACGCAGGTCTCCAGGCCCATGTCCTTCACCTGGCGGATCATTTCCAGCACGGCGTCGAGCTGCTCGTCGCGCGGATTGCGCCAGGCGGCGCCCATGCAGAAGCGGGTGGCGCCGCCGTCCTTCGCCTTCTTCGCCTCGGCCACCACCACGTCCACTTCCATCAGGGTGTCGCGCTCCAGCTTTACCTTCTTTTCGTGGTGTGCGCTCTGCGAGCAGTAGCCGCAGTTCTCGGCACAGCCGCCGGTCTTGATGTTGAGCAGGCTGGAGGCCTGGATCACCGAGGGGTCGAAGTGCTGGCGGTGCACCTGCTGGGCCTGCCACATGAGTTCCATGAACGGGGTGTTGAACAGCGTCTCCACCTCGGCGACTTTCCAGTCGTGGCGCAGGGTGGGCTGGGCTTGGCGTGGGGCGGCCTGGGGCATGTTCATTCTCCGGAAACGGCGCGTACAATGAGGCCCGGCAGTATTCCCACCCATGGACGGGTTGTCAAATGAAACGGATTCATCTGGTTGACGATTGTATAAATTATGTACAGTCGCTGCTCTATCCCCCCACCTGCCTGCTGTGCGGGGCGCCCGGCGCGGACGGCCTCGATCTCTGTCCCGGCTGCCTGCGATCCCTGCCTTGGAATACCGCGTGCTGCGTCCGTTGCGCCGCGCCGCTGCCCGCAGCGGGCCTTTGCGGCCAGTGCCTGAAGCGCCCGCCATCCTTTGACGCCGCCCTGACGCCGCTACTCTACCGGCCGCCCCTGGACTGGCTGTTGCAGGGCTACAAGTTCAACCGGCGCCTGCCGCCCGGGCGCGTGCTGGCGGAGCTGCTGCGACGCCACCTGCTGCGCCACGTCGACACCCTGCCCGACCTGATCCTACCGGTGCCCCTGCACCCGGCCCGCCTGCGCGAGCGCGGCTACAACCAGGCGCTGGAACTGGCGCGTCCCCTGGCGCGGGCTCTCGATGTACCCCTGGCGGCCGGAATGGCACGACGTATCCGCGCCACGGCCACCCAGTCCCTGCTTCCCGCCGAGGAGCGGCGCCGCAACGTGCGCGGCGCCTTCGAGCTGGCCGGCCCCCTGCGCGCGCAGCATGTGGCCATCGTCGACGACGTCGTTGCCACCGGCTCCACCGTGAGCGAGCTGGCGCGGCTGCTGCGCCGCGCCGGGGCGGAGCGCGTCGAGGTGTGGGCGGTGGCGCGGGCGGGGCGGAGCTGAGTGGCGGGCGCTGCCGGTGAACCCGGCGACATCCTTGTTGCCGGGTGAGGGCGGCCGTGGTTGCGACGGGCCGGGGCGGATTTAGAGACGGAAACGCTGCATCAGCCCCTGCAGTTCGTTGGCGAGGTGGGCCAGCTCGTCGCTTGCCGCCTCCGTCTGGGTGGCGCCGGCGGCCGACTGATCGGCGATTTGGCTGATGTTGACGATGTTGCGATTAATCTCCTCGGCCACGGCGTTTTGCTCTTCAGCGGCGCTGGCGATTTGGGCGTTCATGTCGGATATGGTTCCGACCGCCTGACTGATGCTTTGCAGCGCGTGTCCGGCATTGGCGGCGTAGTCGACGCTTTGCTGGGCCTTGCTGCGCCCGGCGTCCATCGCGCTTACGGCATTTCCGGCAGCCTCTTGCAGGCGGCCAATGATTTCCTGAATTTCCTGCGTGGACTGTTGCGTGCGGTTGGCGAGGGTTCGTACCTCGTCGGCCACCACGGCGAAGCCGCGCCCCGCCTCCCCGGCCCGGGCGGCCTCGATGGCTGCATTGAGGGCGAGCAGATTGGTTTGTTCGGCGATGCCGCGTATCACATCCAGCACCACGCCTATGCCGTTGGCGTCGTCTTTCAGGCGATCAATAACCACGGCTGCCTGTTCGACCTCGGCGGCCAGATCGGCGATCACGTGTTCCGCCTGACTGACAACCTGCCGGCCGGTGAGCGCCTCCTGATTGGCGTTGTGAGCCGCCTCGGCGGCATTGTTGGCGCTGCGCGCGACCTCCTGCACGGTGGCGGCCATCTGGTTCATTGCGGTTGCCACCTGATCGGTTTCCGACTGCTGGCGCTGCGCCCCCGTGCTGGCCTGTACGGTAACCGCGGAGAGTTGTTCCGCTGCGGTTGCAAGACGGCCGGTGGAACCGGTCATCTGGCCTATCATGTCGTGCAGCTTGCTTACCATTTCGCGCATGGCGCCGAGGAGTTGGCTGGTTTCATCCCGGCCGCTTACCTGAATATTGGCGGTGAGATCGCCTTCGGCGATGCCGTGCATGACGCCGATGGCATCGTGCAGCGGGCGGAAGGCGAGCCGGGTGTACCAGTACAGTCCCAGCAGGCTGAGCGCCACGACCACGAAGGTGATGAGATAGGCGGTGCGATCGATGAGCTGCTGGGCCCGGTAGCTATCGTTGTAATCCTTGGCGCTGGCCAGCCAGGCGATGGTTTCACCGTCGGCCCCCTTGAGCGGCTGCACCACCAGCGAATAATAGGCGTCGCCCTGTTGCACCATACTCATGGAGTGAGGGTCGGCAGAGGGCAACTGCAGCGGCAGGGACTGGCGCATGGTGTCATCGGTGGCGTATTCCACCACGCCGTTGGTTGCGAGGATGAAGGCCTCGGCTTGATCGTTGTCTTTGAAATCGCCGAGGGCGGCGGAGAGGTCGTGGGTAAAAACACCAGCCCCGATCGGCTGGCCGCGAACGTAGAGGGGGAAGGCCACCACCAGCCGCAGTTGATTGTTCTGATCCCGTTCCAGTCCACGCATGGTTTTCCGTTCCCGCAGCGCGGCCTGGGTGAGGGCGGAAGATAGCCTGCCGCCACTTTCATCCGGCGCGGCAAAAACAATGTCCATGTCGAGGCTGACGAGATACATCCCCGTCAATATCGCCGAGGCGCTGAGACGGTTGAACGTCGGGCGCACACTGGCCGCCAGCGTCTGCCGATCATTTTGGCGTAGACCTTCGATGGTATCGCGGTCGCGGGCGAGGCCGCCCATGCCGGACTGCATTTGATCGAGCTGCGCAGCCACGATTTTCTGCCATAGAGCAGCCTTGCCGTTGATGGTGGCGGCCTGGAAGCGTTCTTCGACGCGATCCTGGGACAAACTGGCCGTGATCATGAGAACGGTGGTTACCAGAAGAATGGCCAGGACGGCCACAGCGGTAATGCGAAACCTGAGAGTCATGAAGCGGCTCCTGTGACGACCGGAGGTGGAATTTCAAGGGTTGGCATGGACACGGGAGGCGCCGGGGTTGTGTCCCGTTGCGCCAGATACGGTGGGTGCCCGGACTCGCGAAAAGCGGGTCCGGGCCGGTGCCAGGCCTATTCCACCGGGTAGCCGGTGGCCTTCCAGTCGGGGAAGCCAAGACGATAGTAATGAATCTTGGTGAAACCCCATTTCACGGCACGTTCCGCGGCGGCGGCGGTGCGCCAGCAGCTGGTGCTGTTGCAGTAGAAGACGGCTTCCACATCCTTGCCGCCGAGCAGCTTGAGCAGGCTGGCTTCGGTGAAGGGGCTTTCCGCCTCGTTCTTCTGAATGGTGAGATTGATGGCGCCGGGGATGCGGCCCACTTCGTAGTCACTGGCGATGCGTACGTCCACAAACATCACGCCGCGTTCGAACATCGCATGGGCCTGGGCGGCATCGACATAGGTCGTTCCCGGGATGGTCTCCGGGGAGACATAGGCGGCGGCCAGGCTGCTGCCGGCGAAGATGGAAAGCGCAAGGGCCAGAAGTGCGGTCAGGTGGCGGATAGAGCGGTTGTTGGTCATTGTTTTTCCTCGCTTATTTATTTTTCACGGCCTGCCCGGCATCAGCTGCCGGGGCAGGCGCCGCTTGGGGCGGATGAGTCGATAAATTGATAAATATAAAAATACTGCACAGACAATGTGGTTATAGCGCGCCCGTCATGGTTATGACAAGAGGGGGCGGTCGCGGGCTGAGGGGTGATGTTACGCAGGGCTTGACATGGCTCCATTAGTTAATGAGAATCCTTCTCAATAGCATTAGCGTGCATGACCTTCTAGCCGCAGCCCACCCATCAGCCACAGGAGTACATGGCCATGTTTTTATCCCGCCGCTGTTTTCTGAGTGCCGCCGCCCTGGCAGGCGTCTTTTTCCTGGGTGGCCAGGCCCTGGCTGCCGGCGAGGTCAACCTGTATTCCGCGCGCCAGGAGGCGCTGATCAAGCCGCTGCTGGACCGGTTCAGCGCGGCGACCGGCATCAAGGTCAATCTGGTTTCGGCCAAGGCCGACGCCTTGTTGCAGCGCCTGAAGAGCGAGGGCCGCAACAGCCCGGCCGACGTGCTGCTCACCGTGGATGCCGGCAACCTGCATGCGGCGCAGGCGGCGGGCGTGTTGCAGCCGGTGCGTTCCCGCGTGCTGGAGGAAGCCATCCCTGCCACCTACCGCGACCCTGCCGGCCACTGGTTCGGCCTGTCCCTGCGCGCCCGCCCCGTCATGTACGTGAAGGGCAGGGTCGACCCGGCGGAGCTGTCCACCTACGAGGCGCTGGCCGAGCCCAAGTGGAAGGGCCGCATCTGCATCCGCTCCTCCGACAACGTCTACAACCAGTCGCTGGTCGGCGCGATGATCGCCTCCCGCGGTGAGGCGGCGACGGAAACCTGGGCCCGCGGCTTCGTTGCCAACTTCGCCCGCAAGCCGCAGGGCGGCGACCGCGATCAGCTCAAGGCGGCGGTGGCCGGCCAGTGCGACATCGCCATCGCCAACACCTACTACCTGGCGCAGATGCTGGAATCGGCCAAGGTGGACGAAAAGGCCGTGGCGGAGAAGATCGGCGTGTTCTGGCCCAACCAGGCCGAGCGCGGCGTGCACGTCAACATCAGCGGTGCCGGCGTCACCGCTGCCGCGCCCAACCGCGACAACGCCGTGCGCCTGCTGGAGTTCCTCGCCGGCGCGGAGGCACAGCAGTGGTACGCGGAAACCAATCAGGAATACCCGGTGCGCGGCGGCATCGCCCTGAGTGCGACCCTGCGCGGTTTCGGCGAGTTCCGCGCCGACAATGTGAACATGGCGAAGCTGGGCGAGTTCAACGCCGCCGCGGTGCGGCTGATGGATCGCGCCGGCTGGCGTTAACGGCAGATGCAAGATTCAAGATACAAGAGGAAAGTGTAAGGAGGGGGCGCAGCGCGCCCTTTCCCCGCTTCATTTGGCAGGGTGCGCAATGTGCACACCACATCCTCCATCCTGTGTCCCTTTCCCCTGGTATTCCGTACCTGTACTCTTGAACGTCCATGACTTCCGCTGCCGCCACATTCCCCGCCATTAGAGCGCTGTCGCACCCTGACCCCTGGCGCAGCGGCGTGGTGCTGGCTGCGCTGCTACTGGCGCTGCCGGTGATCGTGGTGTTCAGCTTCGTGTTCGTGCCGGCGGGCGAGGTGTGGCTGCACCTGAAGCAGACGGTGTTGCAGGAGTACATCACCAACTCGCTGGTGCTGCTGTTCGGCGTCGGTATCGGCGTGCTCGCCATCGGCATCCCCGCGGCGTGGATGGTGAGTCTGTGCGAGTTTCCCGGCCGGCGCTGGTTCGAATGGGGCCTGCTGCTGCCCATGGCGATGCCGGCCTACATCATCGCCTACACCTACACCGGTATGCTGGATTTCGCCGGGCCGGTGCAGACGCAGCTGCGCGACTGGTTCGGCTGGTCTTATGGCGACTACTGGTTCCCCGACATCCGCTCCCTGCCCGGCGCCGTGCTGATGCTGTCGCTGGTGCTCTACCCTTACGTCTACCTGCTGTCACGCGCGGCCTTTCTGGAGCAGTCGGTGTGCGTGCTGGAGGTGTCGCGCACGCTCGGCACCGGGCCGTGGGCCGGTTTCGCCCGCGTCGCCCTGCCGCTGGCGCGTCCGGCCATCATCACCGGCCTGTCGCTGGCACTGATGGAAACCCTGGCCGACTACGGCACGGTGCAGTACTTCGGCCTCGCCACCTTCACCACCGGCATCTTCCGCACCTGGTTCGGTCTCGGCGATCCGGCGGCGGCCGCGCAGCTGTCGGCGGTGCTGATGAGTTTCGTGTTCGTTTTGATCCTGCTGGAGCGTTGGTCGCGCCGTCGTGCGCGTTTTCACCACACCAGCACGCGCTATTCCCACCTGCCGCGTTACCCGCTGCGCGGATGGCGCCGTGCGGGCGCCATCGTTGGCTGTTCCATCCCGGTACTGTTCGGCTTCCTGCTGCCGGCGGTGCAACTCGGTGCATGGGCGCTCGATACCATGGACGCGTGGCTGAAGAGCGATTTCTTTGTCCTGGTGGGCAACAGCCTGATGCTGGCGGCGCTGACAGCGGCGACTGCCGTGGCGCTGGCCCTGCTCATGGCCTATGGCCGCCGCCTGCGACCGTCGAAGGCGGTGGGCCTCGCGGTGCGCGTGGCGAGCATGGGCTATGCGGTGCCGGGCACCGTCATCGCCGTCGGCGTGATCCTGCCCTTCGCCTGGCTCGATAACACTCTCGATGCCTTCATGCGCGCGCAGTTCGATGTTTCCACCGGCCTGATATTGTCCGGCACGCTGGCGGCGCTGGTGTTCGCCTATTGCGTGCGTTTTCTCGCCGTGTCGCTCAACACCGTCGAGGCGGGCCTCGGCAAGATCAAGCCATCGATGGACGACGCCGCACGCTGTCTCGGCCTGCCGCCGCGCCGCGTGCTACGCGAGGTACACATGCCGATCATGCGCGGCAGCCTGCTCACCGCGCTGCTGCTGGTGTTCGTCGACGTGTTGAAGGAGCTGCCGGCAACCCTGATCCTGCGGCCGTTCAACTTCAACACCCTGGCGGTGCGCACCTTTGAACTGGCCTCCGACGAGCGCCTGGCCGATTCCGCCAGCGCCGCGCTGGCCATCGTGCTGGCCGGGATCGTGCCGGTGATCCTGCTGTCGCGCACCATAGGACGCTCGCGGCCGGGTGCCGCTGAGGGTTCGTAGGGTGCGCACTGCGCACCATTTGCCTGACTAGGGAGTGATCGGTGCGCGGTGCGCACCCTACCGAGGCCGGCCCTGCGGAAGACTTGAATATGACCAAGCTGCTGGAAGTGGAAAACATCGACGTCGGCTACGGCGAACACACGGTGGTGTTCGACGCCTCGCTGCACCTTAAAAAGGGCGCCATCGGCTGCCTGCTCGGCCCGAGCGGTTGCGGCAAGACCACGCTGCTGCGCGCCGTCGCCGGCTTCGAGCCGGTGCAGCGCGGCCGCATACTGCTGGCCGGCGAGGAAGTGAGCCGCCCCGGCTGGACCCTGCCGCCGGAAAGGCGCCAGGTGGGCATGGTGTTCCAGGACTTTGCGCTGTTTCCTCACCTGACCGTGGTCGACAACATCGCCTTCGGCATTCGCCGCTGGTCCGCTGACCGACGCGCTGCGCGCGTGCAGGAGTTGTTGCAGCTGGTGGGCCTGCCGCAATACGGCAAAAGCTATCCCCACGCGCTGTCCGGCGGCCAGCAGCAGCGCGTGGCCCTGGCCCGCGCCCTGGCGCCCAAGCCGCGCCTGCTGCTGCTCGACGAGCCCTTTTCCAGCATGGACGTGGAGCTGCGTGAATCGCTGGCGCGCGAGGTGCGCACCATCCTCAAGCACGAAGGCATCACCGGCCTGATGGTGACCCACGATCAGTTCGAGGCCTTCGCCATCGCCGATCGCATCGCGGTAATGCATGCCGGCCGCATCCTGCAATGGGACACTGCCTACAACCTCTACCACCAGCCCGCCGATCGTCAGGTCGCCGATTTCATCGGCCAGGGCGTGCTGCTGGCCGGCATGGTGGTGGGCGAGACCATGGTGGAGACGCCGCTCGGTCCCATCGGCGGCCGGGTGCCGGAAGGCTGCCGCAAGGGCTGCGCGGTGGACGTGCTGATCCGCCCCGACGACCTGATGCTCGACCCGGGCAGCGCCTTGCAGGCCGAGGTGGTGGACAAGGCCTTTCGCGGCGCAGTGTTTCTCTATACCCTGCGCCTGCCCGGCGGCGCCACCGTGCTGTGCCAGGCACCCAGCCACCATGATCACGCCGTCGGCGAACGCGTCGGCCTGCGCCCCGACTTCGATCACCTGGCGGTGTTCCCGCGGCGGGAGTGATTGTATTGTCACAACGGCGGGTTACGCTGCGCTGACCCGGCCTGCATGGATCTATGAACTCATTGTTTTCACGTCTGCGTAACTGGTTTACGCCACGCCGTCTGCTGCGGCTGGGTGGCGAGCTGCTGCTGTTGCTGGCGTTCATGCTGGCGGTCGAGGCCGTTCTTACCCGCGACGCGGTGCGTGGTCCTGCGCCTGCGTTGACAGCACGCCTGAGTAATGGCCATGCCTTCGATTCGGCGCAGCTGCGCGGCAAGCCCGCGCTGATCTACTTCTGGGGCACGTGGTGTCCGGTGTGCCGGGCGCAACAGGGCACCATCACCGGCCTCGCAGAAAACGTGTCTCTGCTTACCGTGGCCATGCAGTCGGGGACGGACGCGGAGGTGAACCAATACCTTGCGCAGCATGGCTTGCACTGGCAGACGGTGGCCGACGGGCAGGGCGACATCGCACGGCGGTGGGGCGTGAACGGCGTGCCGGCGGTGTTTGTGCTGGACGGTCGCGGCGATATCCGCTTCGTGACCCGCGGCTACACCACGGAACTCGGCCTGCGGCTGCGCGTGTGGTGGGTACACAGCACATACAAGTGACAAGTTGCAAGTAACAAGCGAACCCCCGGACAATCCTGCTTGTCACTTGTCACTTGTCACTTGTCACTTGTCACTTGTCACTTGTCACTTGTCACTTGTCACTTGTCACTTGTCACTTGTCACTTGTCACTTGTCACTGCCTTATTCTTCCCAGCGGAAGTGTTTTTCGTGGATCAGTTTGAGGCAGACGTCGACCACCTCCGGGTCGTACAGCGTGCCCCTGCCCCGTGACATCTCTTCCACCGCGGCGTCGATGCCCAGCGAGGGCCGGTAGGGGCGGTGCGAGGAGATCGCCTCTACCACGTCGGCGACGGCGATGATGCGCGCCTCCAACAGGATCTCGCCGTCCTTCAGTCCGCGCGGATAGCCGCTGCCGTCGAGCCGTTCATGATGCTGCAGGATCATCTCCTGTACCGGCCAGGGAAAGTTCACGTCCTTCATGATGTCGTGGCCGACTTCTGGGTGGCTCTTGATGATGGCGTACTCGGTGACGGTGAGGCGTCCGGGCCGGTTGAGAATTTCGGCCGGAATGTAGATCTTGCCGATGTCGTGGATGATGCCGCCGAGACGGATCCCCTCAACCTGTTCCGGAGGCATGCCCATCTCTGCGGCGATGGCGCCGGCGAGCAGCGCCACGCGCTCCTGATGACCGGCGGTATAGGGATCGCGCTTCTCCACCGTCAGCGCCAGTGCGCGCACGGTCTGCAACAGTGTCTCCGACAGCGCGCCGCGCATGGAATCGCGCTCGGCGCGGGTGCGCTGCATGTGGACGCCATAGGCAAGGTCGTTGGCCAGCTCCTGCAACAGGCCCATCTGTTCGTCGTCAAAGGCGGCGGGCTCATCAGCAAACACGCACAGCACGCCGAGCGATGTGCCGCCCGCCTTGAGCGGCAGCATGGCCAGCGCATAGGGCGCGTCGCCGCTGAGTACACCTTCCCAGCAGTCGCACAGCTCGGTGCCGAATTCGGAATGGGCCCGTTGCGCCTGCCCCAGCTCCAGGGTGCGTCCCACCAGGAAACACTCCAGCAGGCGCCCGGAAAAGTCCTGTTGCAGACGCTGTGCCGCGGCCGTCTCGCGGGCGGCTACGGCGGCCAGCTCAAGGTGGTACTGATCACCGAAGCCGACCCAGGTGGCGGTGTGGCCGCCGGTGTCGATGAGCAGGCGGGTGATGTGGTGCAGCAACTCGTGTTCGCTTCCGGCGTGAACCAGCACCTCGTTGCACTGGCTGAGGGTGCGCAGAGAACGGTTGGTACGTTCGAGCTGGCGGCGGTTGTGCTCCCGTTCGTTGATGTCGGCAAGTATGCAATGGGCCTGTTGAAACCTTCCTTCGCCGTCGTAGGCTGCACGGCCGCTGAAAGAGATGAGTGTCGGCTTGCCGCCCTGCGGCAGCATTTCGAAGATGATGTCCTGCGCCTCGCCGCGGTTCTTGAAGTCCGCGTAAGCTTTCTGAAAATCCACACGGGACAGCGGGCCAAGGAATTTTCCGAACGGCTGGCCGATGGCCTCGTCGCGCGGAATGCGAAATTGGTCGAGCCAGGCCTGGTTGATCTCGATCAGACGGCCTTCGCTGTCCAGTGACTGGTAGGCCAGCGGTGCGTGCTCGAAAAGATGGCGGAAGCGCCGTTCACTCTCGGCCAGCGCCGCCTCGGCACGGCGTCGTTCGGTGATGTCGTGGACGATGGAATAAAGAATGGTCTGGACGCCGATTTCGATGGGGCCGGAGTGAACCTCCACGTCGCGTATTTCGCCGGAGGCCAAGCGGTGGCGGAAATAGAAGTGATCGCGGCGTTCGCTGCGGGCGCGCGCCATTTCCTTGTTGATCTCCTCCTGCGACAGGGTGTTGATGTCGTAGATGTGCAGTTGGAGAAACTGCTCGGCGTTGTAGCCGTAGAATTTCTGCGCTGCCAGGTTGGCGTCGATGATGTGGCCGTCGTGCGGATCGATCAACAGCTCCACCGCCTTGTTCATGGCGAACAGCTGACGGAAGCGGTTTTCGCTCTCGCGCAGCGCCTGTTCGGTCGCCACCTCGCCGGTGATGTCGCGGCCGATGGCGAGGGAGCCGATGGTCTGATCGCTGTCGTTGGTGAGCGTGCGTGAATTCCAGGAAATGATCTTTTCGCTGCCGTCCTTGCAGCGGATGGTGGTGCGAAAGTTGGTGACCTGTTCACCGTGCTGGAGGATGGCGGCGGCCTTTGCCGCCACGCTGGCGCGGTATCCGGCATCGGGATAGAGCCTTTCCCAAATGTGTGCGTTGCCCAGCACTTCGTCACGGCCGTAGCCGCTGATGCGCTCCGCCGCTTCGTTCCACAGGGTGACGTTGGCGTCGGCATCCAGGGTGTTGATCCAGATATCTGCGTTTTCGATGATGCTTTGCTGGAACTTCGTGAGCTGGCGGATTTGCTGTTCGGTGTCACGCTGGAGGGTGACGTCGGTGATGATGGCGATGAAGCCGAGCAGTTTATCGTGGGCGTCGCGCCGGTAATCCCAATTCACCTGCACCTGCAGCACGGTCTCGTCGTTGCGCAGGGTCTGGCCGAAATATACGGTGGGTTCGGGCTGTTGGGCCGCCAGCTTGCCGAGATAGGCCTGCAATTCATCCCGCTGTGTCTGCTGCGGCAGCATGTCCCATACCGGACGCCCGAGCAGTTCGGCGGCGCTGCGTCCGGTCATGCGGCAGTAGGCGGGATTGACATAGGTGATAGTCCCGGCCGTATCGACCTCCTGTACGCCGCTGGGCAGGGCATTGAACAGGGCTTCCAGGTGTCGTTGCGCTGCCGCCGCTTCATCGTTGCGCTGTTGCAGCTGGCGCAGGGTGCGATCGATCACCTGGTAGAGCAGCAGGCCGGTAATGACGACGAAGCCCCAGCCCTTGGTCATCTGGATGACGCCGAGCACGCCGGGGTCGGGAGAAAGGGCGATGGCGACGAGATCGCTCAGGCCGATCCATGCCGCGCCGGCGGCAACGTAAACCAGGCTGATCTTGAGGGCGCTGCTGCGTGCGTTCATCGCGGGAAGCCCTGGCCAGACATAGTAAAAACTCTAGCGCGGTCCCTGCGTCGGGGATAGTTATGACCAGTGGAGGGTGTTCCCTGTTCCGCCTGTCTGCCGGGCCGGTGTGGGCGGCTCAGCAATGAGCTTGCAGTTTACACAGGAAATCAAAGGTAATTCCACAGAAGACGGCAATGCCGAACCAGAGGTTGTTCACATAGGCGCGGCGGTAACCCTGATCGCTCGCGGCAGCCATGAGGTATTGCTGGTAAACGCCGAGGGCGGCAGCGGCGGCAATTCCCAGGGTCATGAAGATGCCGAGTTTTTCCTGCTGGCCGGCGAGCCAGAGCGCGGCGAGGGCGAACAGTTGCAGCAGCACCACCAGCCAGCGGTCGGCGGTGCCGAACAGCATGGTGATGCTCTTGATGCCGAGGCGCGCGTGCTGTTGCAGGTGCAGCGCGGCGTACTGGGTCAGCGCGGCGCTGATCCACAGCACCGCGGCGGTGTAGATCAGCCAGGCGGTCTTGCCGGGCAGGGCGCCGCTGGCGGTGATGCCGGCCAGGGCGGCGCCGGCGAAGGCCAGCGCCAGCAGCAGTTCGCCGAGAAAGGTGCGGCGGCGCAGGACGAGGAAGGCGAGGCCGAGGACGGTGGCGGCCAGGGTCACCACCAGTGTTTGCCAGCCGAGCAGCAGCAACATCAGCAGGGATAGCGCCAGCTCGGCCGCGGCCAACACGCGCAAGGGTTTGGGCAGGGCACGCAGCACGGCGGCGAGGGTGTGCTGCGGCCGCGCCAGCAGAGCGGTGGCGAGGTCGTGGACCAGCCAGGCGGCGGCGCGCACGGTGAGCAGCGCCGACAGCAGCAGGATCACCGCAAGCGGCGACGGCTTGCCGTCGGCGCCCAGCCAGAGTCCCCACAACCCCAGCAGCCACAGCAGGCCCAGATCGGCCGGCCGGTGCAGCCGGGCGAGGCGCAGCCAGGGCAACAGGCGTTCGCTCCAGCGCGGAAGGCTCATGTGGCCGTCACTCCGGGCAGAAACATCTCGCACACCAGCAGGGGTTTGTCGCGCAGATAGAACAGCGAGCGCCGCCCCCAGATGGCGTCGTCGCTCAGCGGCTGCGCGGCGGTGGCCAGGGTGAACAGCGGCTGGCCGCGCACGATGCGCGCCACTTCCAGTTCGCCGCGCCGCATGCTCGGGTCGCTGAACAGCAGCCCGCCCAGCGGGCGCTCGCCGAGGTGGCCGAGGCGGCGCTGCGGGCCGGTAAGGGTGGCGGTGGGGATCACGGTGCGGGCGAACACCCACGGCTGCGCGCCGCACATCAACCGCACCTCGCGCACCAGCACATGGCGTCCCGCCTTGATGCCCAGCACCCGCGCCTCGCTCAGCAACGGCAGCTCCCAGTGTTGCCGCACCACCTGCACGCCGAAGCCCTTGCCGCAGGCCTGTTGCAGGCGCCGCGTGAGCGAGGAGGGATCGAGCAGCCAGGGCCACATGGCCGCCGGTACGGCGCTGCGCCGCAGGCGGCGTGGCGCGTGCCAGACGGGTTCGCTGCTGTGTTTGCCGTAGTTGTCCAAGATGGGCCGCTTACCGGAACGGGTCGAGCACCGCCACACCGGACGGATCAAAATGGCGGGTGTTGCGGGTGACCACGGTGAGCCCGTGTTCCAGTGCGGTGGCGGCGATCAGCAGATCGGCGCCGTTGTTGCCGATGCTGGCGGAGAGCCGTCCCCAGCGGCGGGCGGTGGCGGTGTCCACGCCGAGGATGCGATCGGAGTACAGAGTCAGCACCGCATCGAGCCAGGCGGCCAACGCGGCGGCGAATGCTGGATTGACGGCCTGCTGCCGGGCGATGCCGCGCTCGATCTCGCCGATGGTGATGGAGCTGAGAAAGAGATCGGAAGGGCGTTGGGCCGCCACCCATTCCACGACGCCGGGATTGCGCTGCTGGCGCCGCAACTCGGATAACACGACAGTGTCGAGCAGAAACATCTAGAACTCGACGTCGCGCTGGTGCAGCGGCTGCCTCTCGAAGGCCTGATCGTCCTGGGGCAGGTCTAGCAGCAGTGCCGTAAAGGAAGGCGCCTCGGAGCGATCCAGCCGGTGCAGCCGCTCGTACTCCTCCGCCGACAGCACGACCGCCACCGGTTTGCCGCGCCGTGTCACGCGCTGCGGATCGCCGCGCAGGGCCGCCTCCACCACAGCGCTGAAGTGGTTCTTGGCATCCTGCAATGACCAGGGAGAATGGGGCATAATCGCGTTCTGGCTAGTTAATCTGGCTAGATTGTGTCAATTCAAAATTAAAAATTCAAGATTTAAAGTCATAAGCAAGCCGATCATGCTCCTTTTTGAATTTTGAATTTTGAATTTTGAATTTTGAATTTTGAATTTTGAATCTGAAGCCGCCAAGCCGCATTCGGTGCGCGGTGCGCACCCTACCATGCCGATTTCATACTTCGCCGTAACGGGTTGCTGCACCGACCCAGCGGCGGATGAGCAGCGCCGCCTGCTGCGGCCAGCGCTTGAGCAGCAGGTCGGCGCTGCGGCTGGCCTCGGCCAGCAGCGACTGATCCCGTTGCAGGTCGGCGATGCGCAGCTGCAACAGGCCGGTCTGGCGCGTGCCCAGCACCTCGCCGGGGCCGCGCAGCTCCAGGTCCTTGCGGGCGATCTCGAAGCCGTCGGAGGTCTGCCGCATCACCGCCAGCCGTTCCTTGCCCTGTTGCGACAGCGGGCCGTGGTACATGAGCACGCAATGGCTCTCGGCGCTGCCGCGGCCGACGCGGCCGCGCAGCTGGTGCAGCTGGGCCAGGCCCAGGCGCTCGGCGTTTTCGATGATCATCAGCGAGGCGTTGGGCACATCGACGCCGACCTCGATGACGGTGGTGGCCACCAGCAGGTCGAGGCTGCCGTCCTTGAAGGCGGCCATCACCTGTTCCTTCTCCTCATTCTTGAGGCGCCCGTGCACCAGGCCTATCGCCAGGTCCGGCAAAGCCTCGGCCAGCAGGGCGGCGGTGTCCTGCGCCGCCTGTGCGGCCAGGGTCTCCGACTCCTCGATCAGGGTGCACACCCAGTAGGCCTGGCGCCCGGCGCGGCAGGCGGTGTGCACCCGCTGCACCACCTCGTCGCGGCGGCTGTCGGGGATCACCACAGTCTCCACCGGCGTGCGCCCCGGCGGCAGTTCGTCGATGACGGAGCAGTCCAGGTCGGCGTAGGCGGTCATGGCCAGGGTGCGCGGGATCGGCGTCGCCGTCATGATCAGCTGGTGCGGATAGCGTCCGCCCTGGTTGCCCTTCTCGCGCAGGGCGAGGCGCTGGTGCACGCCGAAGCGGTGCTGCTCGTCGACGATGACGAGGCCGAGGTCGTGAAACTCCACGCCCTCCTGGAACAGGGCATGGGTGCCCACCGTCACCCGCGCCGTGCCGTCGGAGAGGCGCGCCAGCATCTCGCGCCGTGCCTTGGTCTTCAGCTTGCCGGCCAGCCAGGCCACCTCGATGCCCAGCGGGGCGAGCCAGCCGCTGAAGTTGTGGAAGTGCTGCTCGGCGAGCAGTTCGGTGGGCGCCATCACCGCCGCCTGGCAGTCGGCCTCCACCGCCTGCAAGGCAGCCAGCGCCGCCACCACCGTCTTGCCCGAGCCGACGTCGCCCTGCACCAGCCGCTGCATGGGATGGGGCTGCTGCAAATCATGGGCGATCTCGGCGCCGACCTTGTGCTGCGCGGCGGTGAGCGGGAAGGGCAGGGCGGCGAGAAACTGTTTCCGCAACGCGCCGTCGCCGCGCAGCGGCGGCGCCTTGTGCCGCTGGGCCTGGGCGCGCAGGCGGCGCAGGCTCAGGGTGTGGGCCAGCAGTTCCTCGAAGGCGAGGCGGCGCTGCGTCGGGTGCGCGCCTTCGGCCAGCAGCGACAGCGGTGCATCCGGCGGCGGCCGGTGCAGGTAGTCGATGGCCTCGCGCAGCGACGGCAGGCCGAGGCCGTGCAGCAGTTCCGGCGGCAGGTGGTCTTCCAGCACCAGCCGGCCGTCGTGCAGCCAGGCCAGCGCCTGGTCGGTGAGGCCGCGCAGGGTGGGTTGCTGCACCCCTTCGGTGGCGGGATAGAAGGGCGTGAGGTGTTCCTCCACCTCGGCCGGGCCGTCGCCGTTCACGCGGCGGAACTCCGGGTGGATCATCTCCATCCCCACCATGCCCGGCCGCGCCTCGCCGTAGCAACGCACGCGGCTGCCGCGGGCCAGGGACTGCTGCATGGCGGCGCTGAAGTGGAAGAAGCGCAGGGTGAGCGAGCCGCTGCCATCACCGATGCGCGACAGCAGCATGCGCCGCTTGCCGAACTTGATCTCCGTGAGCAGCACCTCGCCCTCGATCACCGCCTCGTCGCCGGGGCGCAGGGTGCCGATGGGCACCACGCGGGTGCGATCCTGGTAGCGCAGCGGCAGGTGAAACAGCAGGTCCTCCACCGTGTGGATGCCGAGATGCTCCAGCCGCGCGGCGAGGCGCGGGCCCACGCCCTTGAGGGCGGTGACCGGGGGGGAGTCGGCGGGTACGGGTGACTGGTGCACGACGCTGGCTGTCCTGGAAAATTAGGCCACAGAGGGCACAGAGTGCACGGAAGGGAGCCCCATCATCGTCAGGCGGTGTGGTCATCAGTCATCGGGAATCATCCTTAATAACCCGAAAGCCGTAGGCCCGATATAGCGCAGCGGTATCGGGCTGGTCTTTGCCGGACATGCAGAAATGTCCGGCCTACATGCCAGGACGCCAAGCGCGCCAAGAAATGCATCGAATGACGCCCGGTTACCCACCGGGTATCCCGACACGGCCATGTTTGCGCGGTGTTTACTTTGCGTGCCCGGCGTCTTGGCGAGAGTGTATCCGTGTTTTCCAGGACAATGCACTTCCTCTGTGCCTCTGTGCCTCTGTGCCCTTGGCTAATGTTCTTCCTGGCGCCGCTGCTTCAGCCGTTCCGCCAGCGCCTGCAAGGGCCGCTGCTGGTGGCGCTCGGCGGCGGGGGAGACGGCGGCGTGAAGCGTGGCGCCGTCGCCCTCCAGGCTGCCGCGCTTCTGCGCGGCGGCCACTTCGCGCAGGAAGCGGTCCTTCACCGAAGGCTGCCCGGCATAGGCATCCAGCGGGGCGAACACGGCGTCGATGAGATCGAGGCGCTGGCCGGGTGCCGGGTGGGTCTTGAACAGGAAGGCGAGGGAGCCGTCCTTGGGATTCATGGCGCCGAGGGTTTGCAGGGTGGCCGGCAGGCCGTAGGGGTCGTAGCCGGCGCGGGTGGCGATGACCACGCCCATGCGGTCGGCCTCGTGCTCGTCGTTCTTGTCCAGGCCGCGAGCGTACAGCTCCTTGAAGCCGCCGGCGATCTTGTCCAGCTTGGCGCGGTCCTCGCCGCCCATACGGGTGCCGGCCAGGCCGACGGCGAGGTCGAGGCGGGCGCCCTTCTGCACCGCCTGCAAGTGGTGCTTGCGCACCACGTGGGAACACTCGTGGGCCAGCACTCCGGCCAGTTCTGCCTCCGAGCCCATGCGCAGCAGCAGGCCCTTGGTGACGAAGACATAGCCGCCGGGCGCGGCGAAGGCGTTGACGTCCATGGAGTCGAGCAGGCCGAAGCGCCAGTCGATGTCGGGGCGCTCCGTTTGCAGCGCCACCCAGCGGCCGACACGGTTGACGTAGCGTTGCAGCGCATCATCCTTTACCAGCGGCACGGCGCCGAGCAGCACGGCGGCGGCCTCGCGGCCGATGGTGCGCTCCTGTTCCGGCTGTACTTCGCCGAAGGCCTCCTTGGCCGACTTCAGCAGGCCGCCCAGATCGATCTCGTTGCCGCCATTGCCGCCGAACATCTTGTCGAAGGGGCCGGCCACGGCGGCAGCGCTGACGGCGAGTGCCGCCGCGAGGAGCAGGGGTTTGAATGCGGCGGCCATGTCAGTTGCTCTCCCAGGGGAAGGGACTGGTGGTGTTGGTCTGCGGCTTGGGTTTTTCCTCCGCCTTCTTCGGGTCGGGCAGGTAGGCAATCTTCTGCGCCTTCAGCTTCTGCTCGGCGGCGTAGCGGCGTGCGTCGTCGGCGGGGACGGCGAGGGTGTCGAGTTTCTCCACCGCCTTGGGATCGGGCACCGCGTTGGTGACGTCGGCGGCGTCCAGACCGCGCACGCCGGTGGCGACGGTGACGCCGCTGGAGCCGGAGCGTCCGGTATTGAGGAATTGCAGTGCCGAGCCGACGCCGGTATCGCCCGGCTTGGCGCTGCCGTCGCCCAGACGCACAGTGGTCATGCGCACCCAGCCGTCCTTGCCGCCGGCCTTCACCTTGTACCAGCCGCCTTCGCGCGCCTGCACGTCCACCACGGCCTTGACCGCCAGCGGCGCCAGCGTCGCGGCATCGCTGAAGGGTTTGGCCTTCAGTTCGGTGGCGCGTATTACATGGGCGGGATCAGCCTGGGCGGCGAGGCTCAGGCCGCACAGCAGGAGCGTCAGAAGCGGTCGTTTCATTGCAAACCTCTCTGCAACATCTTTCGCAGGCCGGACATAGCGTAGCGGTGTCCGGCGGGGCATGCCCGATACCGCTGCGCTATATCGGGCCTACGATGATAAAGGCATGTTCTGCTTCCTGCGCGGCTTGTACCAAAGTACTTCCTGTGTACGCCCTTCCATCTAAATAGTACGTAGGGTGGATAAGCGTAGCGCATCCACCTTCTGAACGCAGATACAAGAGCAAAGATACAAGGGGTTGTGCGCCGCACGGATATTTGAATTCCAATCGGTACGAACGCAGCGAGCTCATTCACTTGCAACTTGTATCTGCCTTCCTCCGCTGCGGCTCGTACAAACGGACTTCCTGGGTACGGCCTTTCACCTTATAGGAACCGTGGTCGATAAAGTCAAACGCGTCGCCGCACAGGGCGCGGGTGTCGGCGGAGACCAGTACGCGCGCCACGCCCTTGGTCTGGCCTTCGATGCGGCTGGCGAGATTCACGGTGTCGCCGATGGCGGTGTAGTCGAGGCGGTTGTCCGAGCCGATGAAACCCACCACCGCCGGGCCGGTGTGGATACCGATGCCGACGTCGAAGTGTTCACCGGAGGGGCCGAGGTGGCGGCGGAATTCCTCCAGCGTGTCGCACATATCCAGCGCCGCGCTGACGGCATTGGCCGCCTGATCGGCATCGTCCACCGGTGCGCCCCAGAAGGCCATGATGGCGTCGCCGATGAATTTGTCCATGGTGCCGCCGTGTTTGAAGATCACCTTCACCTGGCGCGAAAAGTAATCGTTGAGCAGATCGACGATCTCCTCCGCCGTGTGCTGTTCCGAAAGGGTGGTGAAGCCGCGGATGTCGGAGAACAGTACGGTGAGCTGGCGGCTCTGGCTTTTCAGCGTCAGTGCCGACTCGCCCTGTGCCACCAGATCCCGCACCACGCGCGGGTCGAGAAAGCGGCTGAATATCTGCACCGAGCGTTCGCGCTCGCGCTTCTCGCGCAGCCAGGCGTGCAGCGCGGCGGCGACGTAATACAGCCAGCCGAACACCAACGGCGTGAACAGCGGCAGCACCCAGCGCAGTTGCAGCGCACCGTACTGTAGCGCGGCGAACAGCGGCGTGATGAACAGCAGGCCGAGGCCGATACGCAGCGGGTTCTGGCGGCGGAAGGCCAGCAGCAGCGTGCCCAGCAGCAGCAGCGCGATCACTGCCGGCACGGCGCGCGGCACCGCGCGCAACGCATCGCCGTGCTTCAGGTTGTCGAGCGCGGTGGCGACGATCTCCACCGCCGGGAAAAGGCTGCCCATGGAGGTGCTGCGCAGATCGTGCAGGCCGGCGGCGGTGGAACCGATGATGACGATCTTGCCGGCGAGCTCGTCGCGCGGGCGCTGCGGCTCGCTGCGGCCCAGGTCGTCATAGATGTCGGCGAAGGGTATGCGCGTGTAGCTGAGCGCCGGGCCGCGCCAGTTGAGCAGCAGATCGGGCGTGTCCGGCAGGGCGTAACCCAGATCGGCGGCGATGCGCGCCGGCAGCGACGGGATCTGCCAGCCGTAGGCATCGAGATACAGGTGATAACGGCGGCCGACGCCGTCCGTATCTTCTGTGTAGTTGATGGCGCCGAGGCGGCCGGTCTGCGCCAGCGCCGGCAGCGGCAACAGCAGGGCGACGCGGGCATCGTCCCGCGCCTGCGGCCCGCGCTCGATGCCGAGGGCCGCGCCGTACTGCGCCAGCGGCAGGCCGTTGGCATCGTTGCCGGCGAGGCGCAACAGCGGGAAGTAGATGTTGTCGTGCTGCTGCGCCACCTCCGCCAGCCAGGCATCGCCCTCCGGGGCATTGACGTCCGGGTCGGTGAACAGGATGTCGAAGGCCACCGCCGCCGGCTGCTGCCGTTCGATGCCTTCCAGCAGCTCCGCGAATACCGCGCGCGGCCAGGGATAGCGGCCCGCCAGCGGTGCCATCCGGTCCAGGCTGTGCTCGTCGATGTCGACGATGACGATGTCCGGGTCAGGTGTCTGTTGTTGTGCGTGCAGCCGCAGCAGCAGATCGCCGTAACGGGACTCCAGTGTCGAGAACAGCCCGGACCCGCCGAACTCGATGGCGAGCAGCAGCAGCGCCGCGAGGGTGAGGCGGCCAAGCGCGGTATCAAATGGTGCAAGCCGACGGGGCATGAACGTTAGTCCGTCCTATCGAAGTGAATTCCGCAACAGCGGTGGAATCGTGGGTCGGACTTCAGTCCGACAAATTCAGGCACACACATCGTTCCCCTGCTGAATGTGGGAACGATGTAGGGTGCGCACCGCGCACCATTCACCGTCTAAACCGCTGTTCCAGAATCGTGGCCACCCATAGGGCGCCCCGTGGGCGCCGTGTCTCGACGGGCAAGGTCCCTCTATGGATGACTGCCTGTCGGTGAGCCGGTAGGAGCCCAGTCCCCTGGGCGAATCTTTCGCCGAGAGGACTCGGCTCCTACAGATTATTCGTGCCTTTGTCATTTACTCCAACTCCATCACCCCTTCCATCTCCACCGCCACGCCCTTGGGCAGCGCCGCAACCTGCACGGCGGCACGGGCCGGGTAGGGCTGGGCGAAGTACTCCGCCATCACCTCGTTCACCAGCGGGAAGTGGGTCAGGTCGGTGAGAAACACGTTGAGCTTGACCACGTCGGCCAGCGAGCCGCCGGCTGCCTCGGCCACCGCCTTCAGGTTGTCGAACACGCGACGCACCTGCACCCGCATGTCACCCTGCGCCAGCTCCATGGTCTCCGGCACCAGCGGGATCTGCCCGGAGAGATAAACGGTGTTGCCGACCTTCACCGCCTGGGAATAGGTTCCGATGGCCTTGGGTGCCTTGTCGGTATGGATGATCTGCTTCGCCACGGGAAACTCCTTGTTGGGTTGTCGATGGGCGGATCATACCGCACGGCGGGTTGGGCTGCCGCCAAGGCCGGCTCTCCTGCCCGGCTGAGGCGATGCCGGGCGTTGCCGCTTCAGGCAGCTTGAACTGGGCACATTTTTACGCCTTAATGCACAGGCGTCCGGCCGCAAGGCCGGTACGGCCCAAGCTCCGCGCTGGGCACGGACATGACTCAACGGAAGGAAAGGGAGAATTCCGCATGCACACCGATCGGGAAAAGGAAGCCAAAGACCTGGAGCGCAAACTGCTCTGGGTCAGCATCATCGACACCCCCGGAGCCATACTCGTCGGGCTCGCCTTATACGGTAAGTTCGGCGCCAACGGCAATGCCTTTCACCCCCTGCTCAATAATGACTCCGTTCTCGCGGCGATGTTCGCCGTGGGCGCTGCGATCATGGTCTGGGGTGGCTGGCAGGTAGTCACGATTTCCAGGCGTCGGGCGGAACTGCTGGGGCAGCGTTGATGGTGATAGAGACAAAGCGTGATCCATCCGTTGCCGGGAGTTGGATCGCCAGGTGGAAATAGCAATGAAGCCAAATAATGGAATTACCTAGGGAGGAAGGAGATGCATTCCAGACAATACTTCGTTGAACGGTTCCGCGGCCAAGATACCGAGGAGCTACTTGAACGCCTTGCGACCGCCGATCTTGTTGAAGAAGCGAAATACGCTATTCAGACTGTTTTGAAAGAGCGGGGAATATCGGACAGAGAATTTGCGCCGCTCGTACTGAAGGCCAAGAAGGGTAGATACAGAAGAACCAGCCCCACGAAAGAATGTGATTTTTGTGGGAAGTCGGTAGGTTTTTCTGCAGTTAAAGACGAAGGCCAAAAGTTCTGTAGTAAGACCTGCCTGCGCACGGCGCGCCTCATGGAAATAGCTGTTGATATCCCAGAGCAAGAAATTCTAAAGCGCGCGTCGGAGATTCAAAACGGTCCTTGTCCCGTTTGTCGGAGCCGTGAATCCAAGAACGAGGTGAGATACTTCTATTGGGTTTGGTCCGCTGTTGTATTTACACGTTGGGGCACTTCTTCGAAGGTCTGCTGCAAGAAGTGTGGAGTTAAATCAAATTTGACTTCAATCTTGTCTAGTCTGCTTTTTGGATGGTGGGGAGTGCCATGGGGTATTTTTATTACACCTGCCCAGATAATTTCGAATATCGCCGCGTTGTTTCGGAAGTTTGATAAATCTAAACCGTCGGAAGAGCTAGTTCAAGCAGCAAGACTCCAGCTTGCAGAAGCCATTTCTGGTCAGCAAGCAGGTGGACTCAACAAGGGAAAGGGGTATTGATGGGGCTCAGCAAAATAAATCTGTCACCTTTTCCCTTTTTGCCAACAAAAAGGTAAGACCATGACCACCATGATTCAGCTTTTGGGATATAAATAGCAATGAACACAATTCAGCAAGGTCTACAATGTCCTTCCTGTGGTAAAAAAGCCTTCAGTTTGAAGGGTAAGTTGTTGCGCATGATGATTCCGCGTTGTCAATCATGCCACGCCGATCTGCGACTGAAATTTTCATATAGCGCTCCTCTCAACATAGCTGTACTCGGGTTTTTCTATTACCTCAATAAATTTGTTGGGATCAGCATCTTTCCGTCACTTGCGGTTTGTTTATTACTAGCAGTGCTGCTAAATGTGATTGTTCCTTTGGAGATCAGGAATTGATCCGTTTTAGTGGGCGCTATACCCCCTGATATTTGGGGTCAGGGACTGAGGGATCCCCACAAAACTAAGCCGCCAGTGCATAAGCAAACCGGTCTTCTCTAAGCACCCGTAATGCCTCTCGGTAATCGGCCAGGGTCATTTTTATCCAC
>Ga0299912_10000743_pt1 | contig 26714 bp, 31 predicted proteins | sample RVTome_2_FD_207667 | JGI IMG/M metagenome (GOLD analysis project Ga0299912, IMG submission 207667) | Soil microbial communities from uranium-contaminated site in the Upper Colorado River Basin, Wyoming, United States - RVT95D214 (version 2) ... | reverse complement strand
CCACCACAGGCGCGGCTTTTTGCGCTGTAGGTGGGACCGACTCCGAATTAAACTCTCCAGCATCCACTCTCTTTCTTATATCAGCAATATCAGGACGTGCACTAACAACCATTTCTTCAACCTTATCTAAATAGTTAGATTGAGGAGTAGTTCTAGGATCAGCCCTACTAACTTCATCTTGATAGAATTGATCATAAATCTTCTGCATTAATGTTCTATTGTCAGGTTTAATAGATTCTTTACCTTTATATAGATCAGGATTAATCTCCATATTCAAATCTTCAAGCATTCTCTCAAGACTATTCCTTCTTATCTTCTTAGCATCAGTGAGTGGACTGTTTTCTAATCCTGCACCTTCAGCTTCTAAAGCATTTAATGCTTCAACTTCCTTAAGAATTTTAGTACGCTCTGCCTCAAGTTTAACAGGATCATTCTTTATCTTCTCAAGCTTTCTTTGCCATGGAAATCTCTCAGGTTCGACATTTGATTTTACAGCCTCAGTTGTTTTACCTGTCTTACGATCTTCGATAGCCTGTTCAATAACTCCACGAATCCCCTTACCAGATGTCTTTCCAACGCCCTTAATGGTATTCAAGTCAAGAGTTTCAATGTCTACGTCCAATTCTTCAAGCTTTTTAGCGATGCGTTTAAACTGGGCATGCTTACCTGTATGGGATTTTCTAGCCTCGGCCCCTTCAAGGAGTGCATCAACTATAGGTTGATTAGCCTCAAATTTAGCATTTCTGGATGCAGCTTTGGTCAGTTTGTCAGCTAGTACATCTATAACATCAACAGGTATAGTTGGATCAGTCTCAATCATCTTACTAGTCACTTCACCTACTTCAGCCTCGGTGAGCGCAGTTCTATTCTTGACCTTTGTGGCAAGTTTAGGAAATGCTAATAAAACTATATCGAATAATGCTGTAGCTGCCTTACCCTCTCTCGCACCTGCGTTAGGATTGGCGGCCAGCCACTGTTCTTTCATTGCTTTTGGATCATCTATCTTACCAATTGCTATAGCATCTTTTTGATCTTGTGTAAGACTGTCAGTCCATGCTTTATCTCTAAGTCCGTCTTGAAGGAACTCGTGGGCTAAGGTAAATGGGGATGCTGCAACTCCTGCAACATACTGACCAGTTTCAGTCTTAGGTTGATAAGCTTTACCTATACCATAAGCACTATCGCCAGCCATATACTTATCCACATTACTTCCGATATTAGCAAGACCTTGCACAGGATCTCCTAACAATATTCTATCTATTGTAGTACTAGGATCTTGAGCAATAGTATCATAAAGTGTCTTACCAATGCCGTAAGGTACGCCAGTAAGGAATGATGCTAACCCACTGCCTACAGTCAGCGCGCCCTCAGCTAATCCAACTGCCTTATCTTGTACCAAGAATTCGCCGATGTTAGTAGGTGCTGGAGCAACTGGTTGAGGTCTTGGTGTGGGAATAGCGTTAACAATTCCTTGGCCTACATCCACAGCACCTTGGCTGGCTGCTTGTCCCATAGCATTAAGAGCATCTTCATTACTGACTACTGGCGCATCAGGATTGCGTATGCGATGAGTAGCAATACTTGGAATGCTTTCTATTGGAACACTATTATTAATAGGTTTAGTAGGAGTTTGACTTGCTAATGCATTGTTAATATCTACGCCTGATATATCAACTTTACCCCTTCCAGGACCACGATTACCTAATCGAAATTCTTTAGGTGATACCCAATCTGACTCAGCCATTATCGATTCCTCGGAGATAATTTAGGGGCAAGTTCTTCCTTACTCATCCAATCTTTTTTGTTAAACGAGAAGCGAGCCTCCCCAGTTTTCATATTCCTCTGGATATAGACACGCTTTATTTTATCCTCTGAACCACCCCAGTTTCCTGGCCACCAATTAGTTCCCTCATGGGGAGTAATCATCAACAGATAGTCACCGTTGATATCTGGATCCATTTGCCTACGATTAAAGATCTCAGCATCAGCTGCCAACTCGTCTACACTGGCATCTCTAGCTCCATCCTTTTCTACACGTTTACCTTCTTCAATAGCACTACCAAAAAGCTCCTGATTACTTAACTTCTTATCTAACTCTTCTGCACTCAATGCCTCACTAGCAATAACATCTCCGGGTTGTGTAGTAGTTGGGTCAAATACTTTAAGATTACCGTTAAGGTCTTTAACTATTATAGGCTTACCTCCACCGCCACCTCCACCTCCATCGGCACCTGGGGTAATGCCTGCAAACTCTCTACCAATCTCTTTACCTTGAGCATCATAAGAGATTATATAATCTTTCCCTGCGATATTACGTTCTACTTTAGTGGCTATCTTACCAGCCTCAAACTGTGTATTACGCTCAGCGACTCTATTAGCTCTACTAGCTAATGCAGCATTAAGCACTGATTGTTGATCTTCAGATGATAATGCTACTGGATTAATCGGAGGTGCGTCCATAGGTACTACAGGTGCGCGTTTAGGCTGAGGTTTAATAATTGCAGGTGCTTGTGGCGCTAAAGCACTAGCTGCTTGCTCACCTGATAATGGAGTCATCTCAGCAGGTGCAAGAGCTTGACTTGCAGGACTATCTGAAGTTTTAGGGGCAATCATCTTAGCCTGAATTATCTGAGTCCCGTCAGGCTTAATAGTATGTGTAGTAGCATCTGGCCCTGGTTGACCGATAGTTGTAACATTAGGTACTAATTCTGCGCCATAGCCTGCTACAACCTTAGGTTGAGCAGTTTTCAATTCAGGACTTGTAGCTTTAGCATCTGCCATGTCGCCTGCTAAGGCATCCTGTATAGCTTTACGCCTATTATTTTCAGCAGTTCTCTTTGCCTTAGCGTCAATGAAAGCTGTAGGATCTATAGCTTCACCTACACCTTTACCCTGACTTAAATTACTGCCTACAGTTCCTAAGTACTTAAGAAATTCAGGATCGTCTAACGATTTATTAAATCCAGTTGCAAGATCACTAACACCGCCGGCTAGAAAATCATATACTCCCATCATCATCCTCCTAAAATGTTACCGTAGTAACTCTTTGCTTTATCATTATCGTTAACCATAGAAAGACTTTCTAATGTATCATTAGTCCCATATGGATTTGATTTTTGTTCTGGTAATCCTTGACTCTTATAAACTATAGTCCTACCTTCAGGAGTATCAGTAGTTGTAACACTATCAGGCCCAGGTTGTCCAGGTGCTGTAGGTTGTATAGGAATTGGATCTGGAGATTCACCATACTGAATACTTGCATCTTGAGCCTGACTTTCCGGCCCTTTATAATTAGCTAAGGCCTCAGCTAAGTTTATATTAGACTGTTCAACATTGCCACTAATCCTACCCTTAGCAATAATATTTGCCTGAATCTTATCCTGCCTGGCTTTTTCTTGTGCATCTTGATATGCTTGAGATCCTTGATCTGCTATATCCATACCATAATCTTTTAAGAAATCACCTATAAGATTACCACTATACCCTTCACTAGCACCCGTAGCTGGCGCCATTTCAGCGCCTGTAGAAGATCCAGCGGCAAGTGCTTCACCTCCAGCTACAGCCCCACCCTCAGTGCCGGCCGCAACAGCCCCACTACTGGCAGTACCAGTCTCAGCACCTGCCGCAGTAACCTCGGCTCCAGCAGTTCCAGCTTCAGCTCCCTCAGCTGCACCGCTGGTCCAAGATCCGTAGCCTAGAGTAGCTGCTATAATGGCAGCCATAACACTTCTCTCAGACGGTAAATCTTGACTAAGTTCATCTGAAGTAAGGAAATTTCCAGGGTCTGAAATCTGCCCAGATGGATTTATTATCGGATTATCAGTACCAAATTTAGTAAATTTATCGTTCCACCTACCCTCATAAAAATCTTCTAGTGGCTCATTTGCTTCTCGATCCCACGCAGGGGCAAAAAAGTCTTCACCCTCTGCCGTAAGATTTCCTTCAGCATCGCGTTCACCGCCTTGAGGAGTCCCTAACCACTGACTTAATTGATCGCTTGTTTTATCAAGTGGCTTAGTAAGCCAATCATATAAACTCATTGCATAGCCCCCGCTAATGCTCCGCCTATAGCACCAATAACAGTACCTCGTGGGGTATCACTCATACTTTTACCTAATGCTGCGCCATTTATAGCACCACCCATAACAGACTGTGCAGTAGTAGGACCTTGTTGTGTAGATACAGAAGCCCCAGAAATAGCCGCAAGAACATTACCTCCGGCTTGGTATAGATCAAGACTCCATTTATAGTCGTGTTGATCAATATCTAATTGCTCAGTAAGTTCTTCTTTCTTTAACACTGCTTTAACACGATACATCTCAGCAGTAGCTTTAGCTATTGAATCTCTAAAACTAAGTCTGGCTGATAACATCCGCATCATGTCAGATACGCCTGAAGCTATCATCTGATTTCTCTGACTGTATGCCTGAAGTCTTAACTTAGCATCAAAATCTGCCACATCACGAGTATTGAAGCCCTCAAGAATCGCCTTACCTATTACAAAACTAGAGCTAATAACAGCATTAATATCTCTCATGCCTTGCTCGAATCTCGGCAACACCTCAGTTGTTAATCTATCATCTAACATATCAGAATGCGCTGTAGTTGCAGCAAGCATACTAGTTTCATCAATGATATTATCATCAACAGTAGCCTTCATTAATAAAGCATACTGATCCCAGAAAGTTAATTCATCTATTGAATCCACCGCCGTACTAAATCTGCCCAGTTCAGCAATAAATAGAGCTATATCAGCATCTGGGTCATACGCAACTTCCCCTGCGAATGGTGATGCTGCAATTCCGGCTTCTATAATAGCTGTAACTGAGTGGCTAGCACCTATCACATCAGTGCCTTCATTATTCAACCAGTCATGATGAACAAGTTTCATGTACTCTGGAAAGTCTACAGTACCACTGGCCCCGCCACCACCTTTAGCCTCGGCTAACTTACCTTCATACTCAAACGAATCCTCACTAATAATTTTACCGGTACTGATATCAATTTCTACTTTTTTATATATCTTCATAATCTCTCCTATAAAGGTATAGATAACAAATGATACTTAGCCTCGCCGCCAACACTCTCAACAAATTTAATAATACTTGGAACATTACTGTAAGCAAGGACTCTGTGGCATTTTTCAGATATACCAAATTTTCTAAGAGTCTCAACTGCACTTATCCAAGAATCATAACTTGAAGCATTGATGCCATAAATAGCATAAATAAACAATGCTTTAGTTTTACTGTGTTCATCAAAAGTAAAAGTTGTTGCAGCAAAACCGTCAATAAGATTATCTTTATCTTTTTGTACGCTTACCCATATTACCATCTTACCTATAAGTATAGATGTTAAAACATTACTCATCCTATCGCTTTGCATTCCAACTACGGGCGGTAAAGCAGCTTCTAATCCTTGCTTAATAAACTCCCAATGTCTACTCGCCTGTTCCCCTGTAAGTCGTACCAGCATTTGTTTTACCTCTTATAAAGCGTTTATCATCAAATTCAGCCCTTATTATTACATAGTCAGGCTTGAATCCTATAGCCGTATCACACTTAATTTTTACTTTAAACTCGATTCCGTTATTCTTGATTGCTGCGGCCCCTACAGGATTAAGTTCTACCCAATCAGAACTTTCGAAAACATCCATACTATTATGTCGGCTCTCAATAGCTACGTAAACAGTATCAGCATTAACACATCCTACTTCAACTACAGTAGTAGTCTTTCTTGCCTTGGTACCGAAATCTAAAATCTCTGATGTTATATAACCAGAACTGTCATTAAAATCTGTAGCTATTCCAACTATGATAGCTCCAAGAATCCCGACGCCTGTATAACCTTTACTAATCTCTCCAAGACCTATATCAGTTAAACAGTAACTAACAACACCATCAGTAATATAAAACTCGTTATAAAGCTCGCAGTGTTGAACAACTATTTCATTGCCTAACATCGGGCTGAAGAATTCTTTATAGTTCGGTCCAATCACTTTAAGATCTGTACCAATTCTATAAAGATTTCCAAACGTGTCTATGAATACATGATTCTTATCATTTCCACCTACAGCCTCACGACTAGCAATACCATAGTTATACGATCTAACAAGGCTATAATTACTACCAGACGGTTTAAGAATTGAAACTTTTCTGGCACCATAAACAACTATATGATCACCAAGAATCATAATTTTATACTGTTCACCTACCAGTGGGCGATTACCACGAGTATTACTTTTATCTATTGTAAAATCTGCAACACCTATACCGCCCCACATTAAGTACCTATTGTCAGTACCCTGAAAAACTGTTTTAGGATCTCCTGAAATGGCTGTAACTCCGAGTCCTAAAAGCTGCCCATTATAACTAGCTACACTCCCTATAGTTGGAACGGTAGAACCATCATTAAACTCCCATATTCCAGTATCAGGATTAAAGAGGACAGTTACCCCGCCATTGGTAAGGATCACAAATGAGAAATGATCCACGAAGTGCCAGGTTCCTTTGGGGGCGGAGGGGAAAACCCCATAATAAACTGACACATCTAATGCAAGGGTAACTGTCCAATCTGAATTAATAGTGTAAATTTTATCTTCAGTACACAGCAGCCAAAAAGAATCTCCAAAAAAAATTTGCGGAAATGGATGACTTGCACTTATAGCAGTTATAGGTTCAGATATAATAGTAGGACTTACAAGACCTTCGGGCCTAGGAACAAGATTAAAGCATGACGTTAAAGTATCATCATTTCTTCGTCCGTTGTCACGAAGTCTTAATCCCTTAGTGAAGTCATTGAGTGTAAACCCTAACTCTTTCATCCATTCATCTCCGAAATATCAGCAGATTCTTGTTTAGCTGCATCCATATCTATACCACTTACTGCATCTTTAATGGCCGCAGTCCAGTCTTCAACTCCAGCTCGATTTCTTTGCATGATTTCAAGCTGTCTATTAACAGCCATTAATAATATATCTGGATGACGATCTGACCAGAAGGTACTATCATCATCATCAGTTAAAGTCATGCTATAAAAATTACCTACTATCTCAATAGAATAAGACTTATCAACTGGAGGTCTTAATACGATGCCGTTATAAGTTTGAAACCCGTCCGATAGCACGTCCATAAATCCGCCTATACCACCAGTAGAGCCATTACGGTCAGTTTGAAGTCTTAAATCAGCAGGTGAATAGTATAGAGGCCATCCGGATTCTATATCTCCAATTATCGAAGTATAGTTTTCGACCAGTGTTCTTTTATCTATTCCAAGAAGCCCGTTTGCAGTAAGTTCTACTTTTTCAATGGGAAGTCTTTTATAATCGCCTGAAGCATTTTGTCCTGAGCACCATACTTCAAGAATTGATCTGACATCCTCAAATGTAACTAGAAAATTCCCAGCTGTTACATCAATAATCCTACGGCCAATACTATTCGAGTTATCCATAAGCCTATCTAGATAACGTTGACCCGCATTAATATGAAAGTCAATACCATTATCTGCAAAGGCGGCAGTAACTAGATCATATCGTCCAGTCTCTTTTCTGATCAACGTTCTAAGAGCAAGCAGATTCATTTTATAGCTCCATATTCAGGTTCACTGTAACAGAGGTAACCTCACCACGATCTTCGTCATAATCACAAGGGCATGATAACTTACCTTCCTCTCGCTCCTTATCTTTTGATCTTTGAACTTCAATGTAAGCAGTTCGAATTCCTGTAGCATCCTCGAATGTTTTAATAGCGTCAGCTATAGCTACATTCATAACATCTCGTAATTCTTCGACTTCGCCGATAGTTAACTTTTTATTAGATTCCATTATAATTCCTTTGATGAATAATTCAACAAAGCGATGAGGGGACTCCTAATCCCCCCACCGCACAAGATTAACTGCCTACAAATTAAACAGCATTGGCGCTGCCGAATCCGTACAGAAAGCCCCAACCATCGGGGTGATGATACTCAAGACCGAGTTCAGACAAGTACTCCTCTTTAATACCATCACGAGAAGTCCAGCCACCAGTCTTCAACTGCTTATCCTCTTTGTACATGGTATCTTGAATCGTTCGAGTCTTAATATCCTTAGGCTCAAAGATAACCATCGCATGACGATTGGTGGTTTCGTAAGAAAACAATGGATGAGTCATGATATTAATGACACCAAATGCAGTTACCCATCGAGTGACTTTAATACCATAGTCTGTAGTCTGAGCAGAATAGTCAAACGTTCCACCATTCTTAATCAGTTTGTTGACGGCCATGAGAGCACCAGAACCAGCAAAAGCCAGTTTCTCGGTAGCACCTTTACGGAACATCAATTCCAGCTGGGTATCTAACCACTCTTCACCGCCAGCCAACCAACTCTTACCAGCTGACGCAGCATCGGTTACATAATTACTAACAGTTCCGGCACCCGCTGCTACACCATTATACCCGCCCCTAATTGCAGGGATTAGGCCCAAGGTAGAACGTTCGGGCTTACCATTGGAACCGGTACCCTCAAACGGTACACCAAACAAAAAGGCCTTTTCCATCTCGATAGAGTGCAGTTCGAGACATTCACGCTTGGCTTCTTTGTACTGCTCACTAGTTCGGAGCCGGGTTTGCATAGCAGTACGAGTCATCTCCAACGGGGTCCGGAAAATCTGTGTATAGTTGTGCCACTTAATAGGGTCGTAGGAAATAGCATCAGGCATAGCGGCGCCTTCAGCATTCATGTTGCCGATAATAAGAACGGTGTCACAATCACTCAGATCGCCAGCAGTTGAATTATCATCAGCTTCAAGCAAGTATACTGCTATATAAGAAGATGAGCCGTTAACAACTCGGGCCGTACACTTACCAACAACATCGACAGTCAGGTCACTTGCATCACGCATAAGAATTTGATGTCCAGTACGAATCTGACTTACATCGACTGCACTCATTTTCAGATACAAAGTATCACCTGAAATACCGCCAGATACATAAGCTACAGACAAGGCGATGTCAGTATAAACGCCTGTAATCGTGGCAGACTGTGTCGGCAGACTTTTAGTCCACCAGTTAAATTCAGGGTCATCAGTTTTTTCACTGGTCATCTTACTCAAGATTGCAGTAAGAGGGGCAGACCCATTAGGATACCTAAACAAAATTGCTTCACGCCAGTTTTTCGGACGCTGATCAGTTACCCAGTCGCCATTGCCTCTCATTCCAAGAAATGCCATAATATTACCTCTTAAAGTTTAATGAAAAATTTAGTACGTTTTAAACGTATCCTAACAATTTAATGTAAATCTGCCCTGCTGTATATGTCCCAGCAGTATCACCGTTACCAGAGGTTAGATATAAATATTCATCTGCAATTGGTAAGGCTGTAAATGGTTTAATAGTTCCTATAGCATGTGCTCCACCAGCATCTACAAGAGCTGTCTCTACGAGACTTGCTATATCACCATCATAAGCACCGGTATTCTCAGTTGCGGAGTATAAATCTATATCATCATCCCCAGTTACAGGGACCTCCGAACAGCCAATTTCTCCGGCAAAAATAGTACCGTTAATCGCAGCAGTTATTTGACCTATATAACTAACGCCCGTATCACCTATAATATCACCTAAGGTAGCTATAGATTTAAGGTCTGTCAGATCAATAAAGATAATAGTTTCAATAATATCTCCATGCTTAATGACTGACTGTTTAACTGCTGCGGCAGCACTGGTAATGGGAGCAGCTGGAACCATCTTACTATTCTGAATTGATATATCAGATGATTGAACAATCTCAGCCGCTGTAGCTGTGTTACCATCACATACACTGTTAATTTCTGCCGCAGTTGCCAAATTATTAATCTTAGCAATTGTAACCACACCAGCATTAGTAATGGTAAGATCCTGACTTAGTGCCACACTGGTAATAGTAGTTCCATTACCTACAAGAATTTTAGTATCACCCTTAGCATTTAAAGCTGTAGCAACACCCTCAGCGTTACCAAGTAAAACATTACCCTCAGCTAAAGCAATTTCTCCTGCGGTAACAGCTCCTATAGCATTGAAAGATGAACTGGTATTAGTACCGATGTTCTCATAAAGTCCAGTAGTGCCGGTAGCAGCATCAGTGTCTATGAATAAACACCCTTTAGCATACCCACTAGAAGTATCAATGGGTACATCAGTACCAGTTGCCAAAAGAACGCCACCACTAGCATCCACTAAAAGGACCTTAATAGCACTTGCGGCACCACTAACAGCGGCAGTTACAGGCGATCCATCTAATATGATGGCAGGAAGCGGTGATGAAGCAATTTTACTTTGAAGGCTCATATATTACCTCCCGTCAATCCTGAAGTCCGCATTCAAAACGCTGAAGAATGACGGTCCCAGAAAGATGTGCATCCTGTAAAAACTGGAAGAATGGAATCATAGTATCTCCACTATCCAAAGTTACAGATGCTGTAGTGGTTGGAGCTGCTCCGTCAATAGTAAAAGTCGCAACGCCATCATTATCCACAAACACACCAAGCTCATGAATGCCCAGATCTGCCCAGTTATCTGTGGTATCTGTAGTAGAGATGCCCGCAGAGTTAAGATTAGTAGAGATTTTAATATCACCAGACACAACATTCAGGGTAGCAAAATCAGTATAAGCAGTTGCGTCAGCATTATGAGCCTCAGTTTTACGAAACCCGAACATGCACAAATCCATACCAGATACATCTTCTATGCTAAATTTCAACTTGGCATAAAATGCTCCTGCGCCCACGGTGTAAGCTTTAGGAGATCTGGCAGTAATACCACCACTAAAATTAATCTCACGCCCATCATCCTCTGTCTGATCACCTGCTACATCAAGACCTGTAGAAGTAATAACTGGGGCAATAAGAGTTTGTCCGACTACTGGGGTAGTAAGAAAAACATTACCGTTACCCATATTCAACAAACTTGCGCTAGTAACGGTTGCAGCACTCCCAAGAGCTGCGCACATAGTACCAGCATTTTCAAATTTCTCAATGAAAACTCTCTTAGCATTGTCCGCATCAAGACGACCTGATGCACTAAGATCCCCTTTCATGAGACCATCAATAAATCTACCTTCACCAGCCATAATGTTAACTCCTATAATTAAGATTAAAAATCACTCATTAAATCAGCTATCTCATCCTGTAATCCTTTCGGGGCTGAGGCCGGAACTTTAACACTCGTATTACCTGGAAGTGTGGGCTTAGGCTTAATCACATTAGCCTTATTTGTATCAATAACAGCGGCCTGTAAATTAAGATTCTCTTTAGCTCGCTTAGCAGTTTCCTCAAAAATCTGCTTCATAGTCCAATCAGGATTTTCAGCATGTACCTCATTCGCAACAGCACCAACATACCTCTTTACTCGCTTCAACTCAGGATACTGACTGTAGAAAGCCGTTGCTGCATCCTGCATAGAGGCACGTTGACTAACATGCGTACCAACTACATCGGGAATAGCAGTAAGAATACTCTGCCTGGTCTGCTCCTGAACTGCTGCACCATACTTCTTCATAAAGTCCACAAAATTTTCCTTGGACTCCATGACACTGTCAAAGTCTACACCTTCAAAGAGTGTATCCAGTCCGGCTATAACTGAAGGCGGAGTAGAAGTAACTGCTTCAGCTTTAACAGGTGCTTTACCTGCCTGGGAATCGATAAGAGTAAGCATCTTATCATATGCTTCCTGAGACAGGGTTACTACTTTATTGTCGCCAGAAGGACCATCAGTTACTGAAGGTTCAACATTGGCGACAGGTGTAATTGGCTCGATTACCGCAGGCTTACCATCAGTAGGCTCTTCGACCGAAGTCTTTACCTCTACAACTGGTTCAACTGGAGTAATTTCACCTACCGGTTCAACTGATGCTTCTGGAGTAACCTCATCTGATAAAAAATCACTCATAGTTTCATCACTTATTACAACCCCTTCAGGTGTCTTATTCAATTCATCAGCCATTTTTCACATCCTCCATTTTTTCTTCTGCTTCTTCCCGTAAATCGGATTCCTTATTTGCTTTAAGATCTTCGAAAATATTCTTAACTAGCCGAAGCATCTCAATTCCGCCCTGAGTTTTGATATAACTTTTACTATCAGCAACTTCAAGAACTGTTCTCATCATTTCAATCCTACAATTCATCTCAGCTTTGAAATCTTCATAAACAGTCCCGTCTATAAACTTACTTAGTTCATGAATAGAACTTATAGGACGATAGTCCATTTTTTCCTTATCTTTCATATTATCCCTCCACCATTGGTACTAAATTTCCTGCCTTAGCTTGTGCTGCAACTGCCTCATTAGGCATAGTTTGCTGTTGAATGTCACCCCCTCTGCGTACGAAATCATTAACGTTCTTTGCACCCAAGTTGCGGGCTATATGAGTAAAAATTCTAACTACATCAAACTTCTGAGCAAGTTCAGGATTTTGCCCCATGATTTGAAACAAATCTTTCCAGACAGCTGAGTAGTTCCCACCGGGGACACTCCCATCACGAACTATAACATCATAATTTATATCCATCTGATCTGGGGTTATCTTAATCCTCCCCCTATCCATAGTTTTACCGTACTCTTTAAGTAAAACATCCTGCCAATCACCAGTAAGTTTAATGTAAGTTTCAGTGGACATATTCTGTTTATTATGTGTCGCAAAGAATGTTCCTATATCCTGCATTCCCTGCATTCCAGTTATCTTTGCTATACGATCAAGACGATTAATTCCACCTGCACGTGTCCCTTCAAATTCAGCTCCGGTTAATCTCTCTGGTCCTCCAGATCTCATAGCACCCTGCATCGAACTATCAGTAGCTGCAACTCTATCCATCCACTGAACTAGGAATGATGCATCATTCATATTGCCTCTAGTCACATCAGTGATGCCTAGTTGCTGAGCAACGTCCTTAATACCACGACCCCACGCAGGACGTCTTAAACGAATAAGCTTTCCAGGACTTGGATTCTTAAGATCATTACTGTTTACCAAATAAGGATCATAAATAATCATATCATGAATTGCTTTACGGACATTAGTAACATGGGAGTTAAACATAAAATCTAAAACTCCCTGCATACCATTAAGCATTTCAATTCTACTAACTGGACTTAATGAATATCCGTCATAATCTGGTGCAATAACACTGATTGGAAATAGGTCATGTTCTAAGTTAGCTTTATTAGCTTTAATTACTATCTCATCTTGTCCCACTTCAAAGTACCACATTTCAGGATACTCTTCATTACTTAAACCCAAATCCTTAGGAATGACCCTCATAAACATTCTGGTAATAGATAGTTCAGTAGTCTTACCTGAGGACAGTATAGAAGCTTGCACGCCTGATTTAGTATTCCTACCAGAATTGTCAGACATACCCAACTGAGAATTATTCCCTACAAGTTTTTTCAAGTACTTAACATTAAAAAGTTGATCGTCATTCTTCTCAGCCTTTAATAAAGCCATATAATTTGTCTTATGAATCCATCCGTTATACTCACCCTTCTGTGGCTCATGAATAGGAACATTAACATCCGGGAGATATAGATATGGATCAATATTCTCAAGAGCATTACCTTCAAACATCACCTGATTAGGCATAAGAATAGTTTCTTCAGTGCCACCGAATCCGAAAAAACCGCCAGACTTTTTCTTTACTGCCTTACTTCCGTACTGCGTAATCCATGTAGGCGTAGCTACTCCAAAACCATAAGCAAAAGCATCTCTGGCTTGGGTATGAAGAGCAAGTCCTACCTTATTCTTAATACATTGAATGTATATCAGCTTCTCCATGAGTATGGCACCAATAACGTCATTAGGCCCCGTACCCTCATACCTAAAATAAGGGTCTTGAAGAAATGCTGCTACATAAAATGATAGTAAGGTTTCAAGTACTGTGTAAGAATAAGGAAATACAATACTAATAGGCTTTCTTATATCATCATTCTGAACCTTTCTTTCTGCCTGATCTGCTGGAATGTAAGCGGTAAGGGTATGATCTATAACACTCCATGCATCATGCCGCCCACTCATGGTTTTAGCAGAATCAAAAGCACGATCCATTACTTCATCACGAATCTTATTATGTAATGGAGATCCGGGTTTTAGATCAAGCCCATCAGGATATTCATATGCAGGAACATCCCTATCATACTCAGTAACTGTAGCTTTATACCTACTACCCATTGCTATTGCCAGCATCTTATTCTCCGATTGCTATAATAAATTATTAAACATAGGATTGAAAATCTCCGAATCCCATTTCTTCCTCAGTCATTTCACGATCACACTCAAGCTCATCATACTCATCATCAGCCGGTTCCTCTTGTGTGCCGTCTGATGGATCAAACATAATAGCCATCTTATCCATAATAAAAGTAATGTAAGATAAAGCGTCCATAATATCCCAAAGTTTTGATCTAGGAAATCCGAGCAACTGTCCTTCAAGTCCTAAACAGTTTGCAGTATTATGATACACGTAACCAAGGCGATAAAGCGGGGCCAAGGTTGCTACACGTGCCTCCTTCCTGCCTTTAGCATTAAGCTCCACAAGGTGTGGGTGTACTCCACGAACTCTACATTCCTGTTCAACAGGTTGAATGATGAACTGATTAAGGCCGGTAACTTCATATCCTAAAATAAATGAGTTGTAAAATGTTACCTGACGAAACATCTCATCATAAATTTCATCTGGGTACATCTTACGACTGACTATATCTCGTACGAATATGCGCCTAGTCTCACGATCAACAGCTATTGTTAATATAGCAGTCTCTGCACTCTGTACTTTTACAGTTTTTGCTGGGTCAACTATAGTTACATGCATAAGACGGTATGCGTTAATTAATTCTACTTCATCATCCTTCTTTTTCTCTTTGTCAGGAATAATTATTTCTAATTGCTTTTCACGATCACGAAAATACCTAAAAGACTCGGGCTTAAAAACTCTATCTTCAAGTGATACTGGCATATTCATGCGCTCCATGTAGAACTCATCAAGAGTCCCAAGACGCCTATGCTCAGCAACCTCAGATTTAATTTCATCGGTGGTCATGTAATTCTTATCTAATGTATTATAGTTATTATCACAAATTGATAATTGTACAGATGCCCACTCCGGTGAGTTAAGTAAATCAACTAATAATGAATCTTCATGTTTAATAGTATCAATATAAATAAAGATACAACCATCACTATAACGATCCTCAGTTTTCATTAAATCTGCATGAAACCATGACTTAAGTTTTTTACGATTTTCTTCGCTTCTTATTTCATCTTTATCTTCAAGATCATCGATGATTACTAATCCTGGACGATGATTAGCCCAGTTAAGTCCTCGAACCTGCTGACCGGCGCCGCGAGGTAAAACAAATGTCCTGCCATAAGCAGTCCAAGCAGATTTGCTAAATGATTCATCAGGTAACGCACCATCTCCAACAGCTAATTTTATATTACCAAACATCTGTCTGATCTTAGCATTACCCATAAGATCTCGTTTCATGTTCTCTGTCTGCATTTCAGCAGATGTAGCACTATTACTAAGATAAACTATAAAAGATTGTAAGTGGAATAGTATTGATCTCATAGCAACAGCCCTAGCTATACTAGTCTTACCAATACCACGAGGAGCGGCTATAGCTATTTTCTTGTGCCCAGCATTTATTAAGTTAAATATTTGATCATGTAAGATACTAAAATCAGCATAAAAAATATCTGGAAATATTACGCCACAACATACTTTAATATCATTAAGACATAAAGCCATCTCAGACTGTAAATCTATTTTATCGCTGATTAAAGTGCTAGCCATTTTAGGCCCTCTGTTTATGTTGTCGCATTATAGTGCCGGTGTGAATGTGGAGGTTAAAACTCTATTACCTCCGCGCCTATTCTCGATATAAACATTTCCAGATGCCGAATCAGCCCTAACAGTAATTTTATTGTCAGTACCAGTTGTTCCATCTAAAGTTCCGTCAGTAGCATTAATTTCAAACCTAGTACCGGTGTCAAACGCCTCAAGAGTTCCGGCCGCTACGTCGTACATGACTTTGGCATATTCGCCAATTGCAGATGAGGTGATAACTGTTAGTATTCCTCGGTTAGATGGTGGTGTATATGCCACCGCTGTATCATCCGCCACAGTCTCTCGCTGCTTGTACCATGCTGTCCCGTTATGAGTTAATGGGCCTACCAATTCGGTTACGTTTTCGATAACCGTCAAAAGGTTAGTAGTCACACTAACCGTTACAGCTGTTGCGTATCCCAAAACTCCTGAGACCAAAAGTTTTGCACGAAGAGCCGACGCATGAGTGGTAAATGTGCCCCCTGCAAACAAGTTAAACGGTCCTTTTACCGTACAGTTCTTACTATTCGCGCCCCAATAAACCAATGCTGTGCCTCCTGTTGAAGAACCGAGCTGAGGATTAAGAAACTGACAAGCCTCCGCACGTTCAAACCTGACCCCATATCCCAATATTTCTGCCCCCATATTAAACCGTGCCCGGACAATATCCACTCTCCTAAATGCGGCAGTATTCCCGTCAATAACTATTGCATCCTGAGTATTTTCAAAAAATACAGAATCAACTAAACCCCCTTCTGACGCGACAGCTGTGGCACTATAAAATTTGATTCCGATACTGCCAGTGCCGGTAGCTTCTATTTCGCCACCCCGAATCAGAGTTCCATTGCACCTTGTCTCAATACCAATGAAACCATCCGCGGTGCCTGCAACATGATTTTTGTCAAACTCGTGGTCTGACCCCGTTGAATTATTGAAAATACCATGAGACGTGAATCTAAGAATGTCGTTGTCCTCAGCCCTGGCAAAAAAACTACTACCCGAGTAAGCGATCCCCTGATACCCTAAATCATTCCCAAAAATGTAGTTGTCGTGAATAGCACTGCCTAACTCACCCTCAACGCTAATAGCTGGACTGGTTTCGCCTTCGTGCCAAATCACTAAACCTGTTATTTCACCCCGCCTGATACTACTCCCGCCTCCGATAGTGATGCACGGGAAATCAACTACATCGCCGCCAGAATTGAGAATTACCGCCCCTGTTACATCGGTTGCTCCACCGTCCCCTATAGCCCAGCCAGCCCCTTTAATATTGATTGCCTTAGTCGAATCTATTACTCCCCAAGTGGCAACATCTACTTCTCCGGTAATAAATAATGTGCCTCCTTCCGACACGGCGACTAAGGCACCAGCTGAAGTTTCCGCCCACCGCAAATGCACGGTCTGGCCATCCCACTGTCGCACCCACCCCCCACCTGCTCCCGTAGGGTCAGAACCATGCGGTACATATATCGCTGACTCGGTATCAATAGCCACTTCGGCAGAAATATCTGACGTGGTGGTAAGAAAGCAACCCTCTCCGCCATCGTTGTCAGAACTTCTCCCAGCGGTGCAAACTTTAAAGCCTGAAATGTTTTGGTTTGGTAGTGCCGACAGTGCCGCTAAAGTTTGAACTACTGGAGTATTAATGAAGTGATAACTGCCACTCACAGTCAGGTTATCGCCAAATGACTGCCCCGTCCCTTTTATAATTTCTCCACTTAAAGCTAGTGTCTCGGTAGCACCCCCAGCAATCCCATCAATACTTCCGCCGCAATTAAAATCAAGAATTATATTAGATGTTTGTGTTAATGTAACACCATCAGGAATTACATTATATTGACAAATCTGAAGCCTTGTAGGTGTTACAGCCCCAATAGTATTAAAAGCTACTGTAAGAGAAGTATAATCATAATCAGTTCGTAATTGATGAGCATTAAAATCAATACTACCATCCGTTGTAAGATCCCCGGTAATAGTAAAATCTCCTGTGACAGTACCATCGCCACTTACACTAAGATCTCCACCTATAGTACCATTACCAGAAGTATTAAGATTCTTATCAGTATTAGTCCAATCTGTTCCTACATTAGAACTCTCACCTATCCCAAATAAAGCTAAGACTGGCTCAGCAGTGCAAGCCGTAAGAATTAAAACCAAAGTTAAAACAATTATTCTTTTCATATCCACTCCTATAATTCATAGTTAAAAAGTCAGCTTCGAGTGGCCGCCGCCTTCGGCGTCTTGGCCACCCTCAGCAAAAAGCAATCCTTGAAAGGCGAAACTAAAAGCCAGACTCGTCGGGCCGAGACCAGCGAAGTCCTAGCTAGCCTGCACCTTCAAGTTATGACCACGTTCCTAACATTCCTGCTATCATCCACTGCCCGACTCCTACACATTCAAGTTCAATAAAAGCAGCTTTAGTCTCGGCTGACGTGTTTGCTATTGAAGTGCCACCAGATGCGTCAGCTATAGCGTCGGTACCATTAGGGGTGATGGTCAAGTTCCCGGCCCCACCCTTATGGATACGTGTCCAGTTGCCTACCATGGCAGCGTCAGCCGCTGGTAATGTCTTAATAGCAGCGCCAGCATTAGCTGAGTAAGTCACCTGATTCATTTCAGCTGATGTGAGACTCTCAGTGGTGGCATTACTTCTTATGGTCCGCGAGAGGTCCCCACCTGCCGCGGCTTCAGCAGCATTTGCCACAACTGCTAAGGCTCTAATCAGTGCGGGCCACGTAGCTACAGCAGAATCGTCAGTTGGTTTAGTTGCGTCTACACTCATAATAGGCTCCTCTTAACCTTTAATCTCATCATATCCGGTGTAAATACTTATAGTGTTGCCGACTTTAGCGGCGGGCCACAACACTTTAATTGTCAAGTTATCAGTTCCTGTAGTGTCAATAGAACCTAGGGCCGCTGTAAAATCTTCAAAAGTTGATATGTGCATATTACCATGAAAAGCAAAAGTTCCAGCGGCTCCCACAGTCCTTATTGTAATATCAAATTCTACATGCCAGTGATCATCTGTGACTAGTCCTATAGCAGGAGTAAAAGTCCCGATTAGGTTAGTTCCTATGTACACATTAAGAGTTGGATCATCTGCAGCTGTGGCAGTGGACAAGATCCCACTACCTTGAAACTTAACTACATTACCAACTTTTAACTCATCAGCAATAATAGAGCCTGAAAACAGTGTCGTCTCGACAGCTGTATTAGAGACAGTTAAAGTACTGACAATTACATGCCCGGTTGTATCTATAGCCCTTTGACTATTGACGTTAGTAAGATACATTCTGTCATCATCAAACTCAAACGTCCCAGCTTGAGGAGTTGATAGTAAGGCCCCAACATCAGATATTTTAATTGGGCCTTTTACGTCAACAACTCCAGTGGCGCTAACTACTCTGGGATCAATAAGTAAATCAGTTCCGTCATGTTGGACAGATGAATCACCAACATACAAAACACTTTCTAACTTACAACTTCCTGCAATGTATCTCCCAGCAATAGCTGTCCAGAATCCGGAAAGCCCCGCAACTATAAATGGCGGATTAGCTCCAGATGATACTGCAGCGTCCCATCGGTAAAGTGTTACATTGTCCGGGCCTGTATCAACCTCAAATACCAGTTTAAATGATGTAACTGAGCCTGTTAAAGCATTAAGTTCCACAGGTGCTGTAATATCAGCCACGGACAGCGTCGAGGGTTGAAGACCTCCAAGTTCATTAAGTCTTAACACATCCTCAGGATCTACTGGCGGGGCGTCTACAAAGATCGGCTGTGCAACTTGAATAGCCTTTGATATTGGATCATGGTCAGGACTGTTATCATCATAGACATGATAATTAACAAGGGATCCTATAGTTATTGCACGTTTCGTCATATTGTAATTTGCTATGTTAAATTATTAAACAAAGGAATTAAAGTTCAACTATCATCATAGCTCCAGAAGTTGCCTCATTACCAACCACGTACAATTTATACAGTTGATCATTAGGCACATTAAAGTACTTGGTTTTAATATCATAGGCAGTCTCAGCCTTAACCTTAAACATGATGCGCCCAGCTGCGACTCCATCTTCACGGACAGTCAAAATGTCATCAGTGGCAGTAGGAACCATTTGAATAGATCTTATGTGAAGGCCTAGAGGGTAAAGTTTTGTGAGGGTTGTAGCAGCATCAAAAGCAGTCGCGCCATCAAACGTAACTGTAAACCCGTGCTCACCTTTTACTATTGTATTAGACATAATTGATTACCTCAATTAAATATTGATTTAAAAATACTTTTAATCTTCCATGGGATGTATGTAGCATATCTCCATACTAAGGTTCTTACATTCTGCCCCTCAGCCTTAAGAATATCACTGAGAATCATACTTCCTTGCCACCTACTACAGGGGGTTAAATCTCTAAACTTGCCGCTCTTACACAACTCATCGTGTACCCACCAGCCAGCAGTTTCTATGTCAATTGCCCAAGTGGCACCATCACTCAACATCCCAGCATATAACTTAACAACCTTATCATATCTAGGTGAATAGTAAGTATAATCCTCATCTAAGATGTAAACATTGGCATGAGGATCATAATGATACTTAGGAAGTTCTAACCTTATCTTTTCTGGCATCATAATCCTCCTTAGTGAGAATTAGAAAGTGAGGCCTATCTTTAAATTCATGCTCGATAAAATTAAAGTCATGATCCCAATCGTGGCCCCAAATAACTACACATCCCTCTTCAATTGCGCACACGTGAAGGATGCCAGCTAAGAATCCAAATGCTGCATGATCCGCGTAGTCAACATTACTAATATCAGGCCTATAAATCCCGGCATCTACAGCGCTAGATGGTTTATAGTTATGGTCACTTTTTGGAAACTCAACCTTGGAAAACCCGGCTACTACAGCAACATGCTGATCAAAAGCATTACGGTAAGTGCATAAGATAGAAATGTCAACATAGTGAATAGCTCTAAACATGACCCTACGAACTGCCTCAGAACTATCCTTCAATCTATCAAGTGATGTCTTACCATAACTATACATCTTAATGACTCCTAGTCCAGTACATCCAAACAGACGTTATCATAAGTGCTACTACTGTCCCTAGAGCTGTAAATAGTCCCTTATTAGCCAACTTCCTAAGAGTCTTATTAAATCTTAAATCCTCATTGAAAGCCGCTACTGATTCTGGATTATCTATATTAACGCCTAAAATAGCAAACGTCCGACGAACTGCTTTATCAGCGGCTCTTTCAGCGGCTTCTTCAGGTTTTGTACATGCGTTAACTGGGCACGTATATCGTCTCTCAACTTCGGGCCATTTATCAGACATCTATAACCTCACTATCTGAAGCATCTATTGTGGCCAGTCCAGCTAACTGTTTAGCCTTAGCCTTAATAGCCATAATCTCATCAGGCCCAAAGATTGCGTGAGTATTCCTAGTATCAATCCTCTGTGTAGGCTTACCAATCTGTCTGTCAACAATCATGTTAGATTGTCTAAGAATCTCAGCCCCAGATAACTCTTTTCCTAAAACAGTGCCCGTCTCAATAGCCTCCTTAACCTTGGCTAGCGCAATGGGCGCCATCTTCTGAATCTCTATGGCTAGGTCAAGTGCTCCACAATCTCTTGCAGCTCGCATCAACGTCAACTTCTCCATAACCACAGGAGAATTTTTAACTGATGAAACAGTAGCAGCAGTAACATTCATAGCCTTGGCAATATCCACACCCTTTTGCCCAAGTAATAATCTCCTAGCTATCTCATGATGACTGTCCCACATCTCAGCAATAACATGGCCCTTCTTCGTCCCGTCAACTTTCTTCCTGGCATCGCCACTCCTACTGGGATTACTATACTTCTCCCCGTAGTCATACGTCTTACCAGCCTCACTTGTAGTTTGAAACATAGTATTACCTCCATATAACCACATTACCAGGCATTATATGTCTTGTCAAGACATTTATTGGTACATAACATTCATCTAGCGAACACCTTAGTGAACACCTTAGTGTTTTGAGTAATTCAGCATAGGATAACCCAATGAAGGAAATGTGAAAATTTTTTAGAAATTTTTTGGGAAGATGATTGAAATGTACCAAATGGTACATACCAAGAAACCCAACACAACTTAAATGAGGGGGTCTGTGGTGTGTTGTCGTGTGGAATCCCCCTTGGTGGGGTGGGTCGAGATTGCGCCCGTTATGACACTTATTTGCAATTCATTACGGATATGGTATAATGTAACCATAATTAGATTCGTTCTGGTTACGGCGGTTTACATGTTATTTGTGTTTACATAAGCCCGCATGTTATTTGACAATTGAATATGTTTACGGGTTATCCATGATGATATGGCAATAACGAAGGATAATCCCGTAAACAATCCCCGCTAACTCTTGATTGTGGACATGATTATCTAACCTAAACAGGGAGTGCACCATGAAAACCACATTCAGAGTAGCAATGGACAACGAGCAAAAGGCCATCAAGAACCGTTACAAAGTCACGATTGACGTTGACTTTACTGGAGTCCCAACCGAAGTGATTGAAAAACATGCGATTGCCAACATGAAAGTCCACTGGCAGTCACAAATTCGGAACAATTGGGATAAGTTCATTAAGGAAGGCGTACCTGCTAAAATGACTTTCGGTGACGCAATTTACACAAGTACCAAATCTGTCATGACGGAAGAAAAGGCGGAAGCGTTTATAACCAATAAATTAACCCCTGAAGCTAAAGCCGCATTGATTGCCAGACTTCAGGCCAGCCTCGAAGAAATTGAAGAGTAAGCATAACATCAAATAAGTGTCGTGTCCACAATCAAGAGTTAGGGAGTGAGGAGAATTAATAGGAGGAGTTTAATGAAAACCTTATACATTGACAAGAAACTTAATACAACTCGCAAGATCACGCATCCAAAACCTAAGCCCATAAAAGTAGACGGCCATCTGATTGGATGGTTAGTTAAGGGCCGCACCTTCCCATACCGCACCGGAAAAGGTGGCGCTATAAATTACGCAAGGACATTGGCAGCATAACCAATCATCTAATCCTCACTCCCTAATTCACCTGTTTGCTACCATGAATAATTCAACAAAGCAAATAATGTCATACTAGTTGTAACCCATATAATCCATATAATCCACCGAATCCATATAATCTAGATAACTCACCCCATATGCCTGCCTTTTAAAATTGTAATCCAGAGAAGCTAGAAGGGGGATATTATATCTTCGTGTAATCTAAAGAAGCTTATAATCCAGAAGGGGGGTGTTCCTTTAAAAAAAAAAGAGAAAACAAAGAAGAAAGAAACAACTAAATAACACTACTATAGGTTACACTAACTTACAATTATTTACTTAAGGTTACACTAAAATGGATTTTGACATGGGGCATTATGGGGTAGGTTATATGGGTTATGAGGATTATATGGGTTATGAGAGTTACCATGATTACACTGATTAAATAAATTATCATGTCTTATTGTAATCCGTCGGGGTTTGTGGTACAATTGTGGGATGATTAGAGAATAATAAATAATAAATAAAAGGAGGGAATTATGTCGGGATTAAGTAAGAAGGATTCGATAAAGAAATGTTATGATGTCTGGGATTATATTGCAACTTATGGTTGTAGTAAGGATGTTGCTATAAATATGACGAATGGAGGTGGTGATAAATGGCCAGTTAATAGTTGTTATACTTGTGAATATACATATAAGACTATTGACAGGGATTGTGAGGGCTGTTATTTAATAGATTTATGGGGCCCCAAAGATGATCTTGAAGAACCTTATAAAACTCTAGATGCAACTGCATGTGAAAATTCTAATTCACCATATTATCTTTATACAAAAGCTTTTAGCGCAGGTAACATTATAGAAGCAAAAATACAGGCTAGAATTATAGCAGATTACTGCAAGAAACTTTTAGATTCTTATGAGGAGGAAGTAGTATGATGACATGTGAAGAAGTGACAGCAATGATTGGAACTGAGTTTACTTATGTAATGGGTAGTGATACATTACCTGCAATAGTAACAGCATTTGATCTTAATATAGGATTTACTTGTCTTGCTACTGATCTAGTGGATAGTGCTGGTGATGATCACTCTCAGGGTGTTGATAGCAATGGGAATCTGTGTCTAATTGCATTACACAGATCTTGGTTTAATAGTAATGAAGAATTTATGAAGCGTGTTTCATACCACTTAGAGATGATTAGAGATACCGGAAAGGTTATGTGTGAGTCTGCTGAATATCTTCCTAAGTGTCCATTTTAAATTTACTAACTGAGGGAAAATATGGTTACTTTAACTCCGGCCTATGGAAGAGATTATAAAACTGTTAGGGCTATAATCGCGGATTATGTGGCAGGTAAAGATTTTATACTTAATGATATAACTCACAGAAGAAATGGAAGTTATTGTTCTTGTGAGGACTTTAAGGGGAGGGTTGTGACACTTAGATATAACAAGTTGAGGTGTGCAACTGTTTATGATGGTAACGTGTGAGCCCACTAGGGTTAAGCACATAAAGTAATTATAACTAAACATGTGAGGTGAGTTATGAAACACTGGGATGAGTATAGATGGGATGAGGGGTTAGATATTTATAATGACTGGGATTGGGACAGGATTGTATGAGTTATATCAAGGTGGTCAGTGATAGGTTATGTAACTTTCAACATAAGGAGACTAATTGACATGAAAATTATCATTACGTTTGGCCGGTCACATACTCATAGAGTTAATGGTGTAACTTTTGACAAAGATTCTGCTTTACGCATAGTATACAGTTGCTAGAAGATCGCTGTTTCATGAAATACTTCCCACGCGGAACTTTTCCGGCTAACTAAAAGGTATAGTAATATGAGTAGAAAGGCTGAAGCAATTTACATCGCACTTATGGTGATATTAGTATATTTATTAACTGGCATTATTGAAGCGGGGTTTTAACATGAATCTTAAACAACATACGGAACTTGAGCAACTATTATTAATGAAGGAAAAGGCTTGCTCAAAATGTAGAAGATTAAATTATATTGAGAGGAGAAAAGCTAATAAGTATTATCGAATTCTTGAAGAATTGACAGATATTAAAAAAAGGACTAAGGATGCAGAAAGAGAACTTGTAGAGATTGAAATGCAGATTAAGGAAGTTACTGGAGATATTAAAAAGATTACTAAAACTAAGATCAAAACTATTGTCACTGTAAAAGAAATAAGTATCCTTGAAATTGAGGACTTTGTTAAGAATATGAATAAAGAAGATATGGAGAAACTTTTAGGTAGGTTAACTTAGACTACCATTGAAGAGGAAGAAAATGGCGGATGGAAAAGAAGATCGAACAGCCTTGGCCCCGGTCGAAGTTGAACTCCTTGTTGGGATTTATTGTTTCAGCAGTGGCACAAGACAGAAGAAAACACCCTGATGGGCGTGACACTGCCTGACAGAGGGAAGATTTCTGTGTTGGACCGTATGACGGGATGACGGGATGGGGCGGCGCGGATGATGCTACTAAATTTGATTATGCTATATTAAATAATTCAACAAAGCAATAACATTTAAGGAGAATTACCATGCAACTATTTGACGAGATTGAATCTTTGATGTCATCTGAAGCGATTGAAGTCTGTGAGGAAATTAAGTTAATTACAGGCAACCCAACAGTAAGTAATACATTAATCATGCTTACTGCATTATCGGACATAAATGTCCAAAAAGGCCTAGTATCAAATCAAGTATCTTTAATTTCAACTGTTTTAGCTGGAGTATTAACACATGATAAAATGCTTGATCTTCAACTTCTTACGCATGTAAGCAAAAAAATTGGAAGAATTATATTTAGTCAAGCTAAAACAGATGAGAAGGAATATAACTAATGCCTAAATTAGATGAAATACGTAGTAGACCGGCCACACTTGTTTTTAATTCTAGGATTGATGCGAGGCACCTTGCCACTATCCTATTATTCTGGCATAGTAAGAATGACAAGCCCAGCTCAGTAAGCGAGTTAGCAAGGCTATCTTTAGAGGCCTTTGCTGATCTGTTGGTTACTAATGGATTGGCTGAGTTTGTACAGACTCAAGATGAAGCCTTTGAAGTGATTAAGCGTGCCGGATTACTTAATAAGAAAATGAGTTCTATGAATTTGCGTAACAGGATGAATGCTATTATTGAGGAAGGTGGTGCCCCGCTTAATTTATCATCACTGGCTGGCATAAGTCCGAAGGCGGCTGTGATTAAGAAATCTGCACCTAAGCATGGTGATCCTACTTTCAACGCCGCTCTTGCCGCCCTTGAGAGTAACATGGGTGAAGATGTTGATAGTCGGGTTAAGAAGGCTCAGGCAAATACTGATGATTTTCGTAAGAGTATGGGAATTATTAAAAGGGAGGAAGTGAATGAATAGCTATGACGGTGTAGAACCGAAATGTTACAGGCCTATAGTAAAGGATGGTACTATGACAGCGTCTAATCGACGTTACCACCTTAAAAACGGTAGGACGATGGTACGCCAGATTCCTAAACTATACAAAGGCATGAAGCGTAAGGCCCGACTGAAGGCCATCAAATCATTAAACCAGAAAGTAGGAGTTTCTTGACGACTGGCTTAATAGATTTAAAGAGATAGTAGAAACTGTTCTACTCACAAAATAAATTTTTTACGTCTCATTGTAATTATTTGAAAAACTGTTATAATGTAATATTCAATAAGCGGCAATGTTTTGACCGCTTGGTGTAAACGGGCGTCTTGCCCACAATAAGAATCCTTTCACGGAGGTTTTAAATTATGGCTATGGAGAATGTTGTTGCAAAGTTTCAGGTAAAGGATACCGAAGGTAATGTGGTCCTGGATGATGATGGCAAAGT
>Ga0299912_10000742_pt1 | contig 26759 bp, 22 predicted proteins | sample RVTome_2_FD_207667 | JGI IMG/M metagenome (GOLD analysis project Ga0299912, IMG submission 207667) | Soil microbial communities from uranium-contaminated site in the Upper Colorado River Basin, Wyoming, United States - RVT95D214 (version 2) ... | reverse complement strand
AGTCGCCTTAACTGCTTGTATGCGTAAGTTATTAACCATACTCAATGCTATGGTGAAAAACCATACCACATGGGAACTTCGGGTAGAACAAAAAACTGCTTGACTAATAACACAGTTGCTCTCCCCGGGGGGAGAGGAAGATAGGATTTATTTTCTAGGCAATCCCTCCTGACGGCCTTATTACACACAAATCCTTCCCCATTACCCCAGCCTTTATTAAAAGGGGGGTTAAAGCCCATGGCCATACCTTAACAAAAAAATCCCCCAAAAAATAAAAAATTCCCCTTGACAATTTTGCCTTGACAGGTACTATATATTGTGGTACGACAATGCAGAAATACAATATATCAGGTAATAAACGATTAAATAACATGTCATTTAACAGCTAGGTCTTGCAGCAGCTATTGTAACAGCTTCAAGGGGAAAGGGTGGGGCGAGTATGATTCCAGTAACTGATATCAGAGAAAAGCAGCGGGATATCTACCCAGGGGACACCACCGATATGGCGCTCTTCGTGCGCACCTCCGAAGAGGCCATGGAGGGGTGGGATCGCCAGCGGATCGTTGATGCCCTGATGAGGGAGACCTATATCGACCCCGATACCGCCGAGGCCATCAGTCTGGAGGTGGAGGAGATCATCAGGAAGAGCAATATCAACATGGTGACCACCCCCCTCGTCAGGGAGCTGGTGGATGCCAAGCTCATCGAGCATGGGCTGGAAGAGGCCCGCAAGCAGCACACCAGGCTCGGTATGCCGCTCTACGACGTCAATCAGCTGATCATGCACCCCAACAAGGAGAACGCCAACGTCCCTCACGGACCGGAGGCCACCAACCTGACCCTGGCCGAGACCATAAAAAAGGAATACGCCCTGCTGCACGTCTTCTCCCAGGAGGTGGCCGACGCCCACATGCGCGGGGATATCCATTTGCACGACTTGGGGTTCATCGACCGCCCCTATTGCAGCGGTCAATCCCTGGAATATATCAAGAAGTTCGGGCTCAACCTGCCCAACTCCCTTGCCATGGCCAAGCCTGCCAAGCATCCGGAGGTGCTGTTGGCCCATATGGTGAAATTCGCCGCGGGCCTCCAGAGCCACTTCGCCGGCGCCATTGGGTGGGATGCGGTCAACCTCTTCTTCGCCCCCTACCTCGTCGGGATGGGTGATGCGGAGGTAAAGCAGCTGGCCCAGATGCTCATCTTCGAGTTCTCCCAGCAGGCCGTGGCCCGGGGGGGACAGGCCATCTTCACCGACCTCAACCTCTACTGGGAGGTCCCCCGGCATTTTAGAGACGTCCCGGCCATCGGTCCCAACGGGGAGTTCACCGGCAAGACCTACAACGATTACATGAAGGAGGCCCAGCGGTTCGTGTGGGCCCTCTTTGATGTCTACGGCGAAGGGGATGGCGCAGGGCGCCCCTTCTTCTTCCCCAAACCCCTGGTCCATATCACCGAGGACTTTTTCAGGACGCCGGATAGCGACCGGTTCCTCCGCCATATCTGCGCCATCGCCGCGGAAAAGGGGAATACGTACTTCGTCTTCGACCGCGGGGAGACGGCCAAGATATCGGAGTGCTGCCGGTTGAGTTTCAAGCTGGAGGCCTCGGACCTGGAAGACGCCCTGCAGCCCTGGAAGATGCGCTACAGCGCTCTGCAGAACGTCACCCTCAATCTGCCCCGCATCGGCTATATATCCGATGGAAACGATACCAAGCTCTTTGAGAACATCTCCCGCTTCATGGAGCTGGCTGTCAGGGCCCACCTGGAGAAGAAGAGCTTCTTGGAAAGACTCCTTTCCCTCGGGGAAAAAGGCCCCCTCGCCCTGCTCACCATGAACCAGGACGGGGAACCCTATCTCCGGATGCATCGGGCCACCTACCTGATCGGCATGGTAGGGCTCAATGAGATGGTGAAGGTCCACACCGGCCAGGAGATGCACGAATCCAAGGAGGCCTTTAAGTTCGGCTTGCAGGTTATCGCCCATATGAAGCTCTTGGCCGAGAAGATGAGCAAGTGGAAAGGTATGAGATTCGTCTTGGAGCAGACCCCGGCGGAGAGCACCTCCTACCGGTTCGCCAAGTTGGATATGAGGTTTCACTCCCCTCAGGCAGGCTATATCGTCAAGGGGGACATTGCGCGGGGGGAGATCTATTACACCAACTCCACCTACCTGAGCAATGACGCCGTCATCAACCCCATCGAACGGGTGAGGCAGGAGGGGCTTTTCCATCCCCTCATCGAAGCCGGCTCCCTCACCCATATCTGGCTGGGGGAATCAAAACCCTCGCCGGAATCATTGGCCAACTTCGTGACCAAGACGTTCCAGTTTACGCATAACGACCAGATCGCCTTTTCACCGGAGTTCACCACCTGCAACGCGTGTGCGCGCACAGCAAGAGGCTTGATGGCCCGTTGCGCTTACTGCGGCTCCGAGGATGTCGATGGCATCACCCGTATCACCGGGTACTTCACCAAGATCTCCAGCTGGAACAAGGGGAAGCTGGGGGAATTGCGTGACAGATACCGCAATGAGGCCTTTATCAAGAAGCGGCCGGACGATGCTGAGATCCGGATCGTCGTGTGATCACAAGGGGAGAGGAAAAAGAATGGGTTCTATCAAGATCTTTACCAAGAATGAATGCCCCAAATGCCCTGCGGCCAAGGAGATAGGCGGCATCCTACAACAGGAGGGCCTTGAGGTCCTCTACTATGATATTGAGACCCCTCATGGCCTCGCCGAGGCCGCCTTTTACAGTGTGTTGTCCACCCCCACCATCATCATCGAAGATGAACAGGAACGGATCCTGGCGGGATGGCGGGGATCAGTCCCCACCCTGCAAGAGATCCAGGGATTGATCAGGGCCTAATGGATGCGATAGCACAAGCAGTAGTACCCCGGCTGGCAATCAATCAGGAAGTGATCGGCATCAAGGGCTTCCTGGAGACCTCCTTTGTGGATTGGCCCGGCAAGGTGGCCTCCGTGCTCTTTTTGCCCGGGTGCAACTTCCGCTGCCCCTTTTGTCACAACCACTCGCTGGTCGTGAATCCAGAGGGCTATGAGGACATCCCCCTGACGTATATCGTGGCCCGCCTGGCTGAACTGGAGGGGTGGGTGGATGGTGTGTGTATTTCCGGGGGGGAGCCCACCATTCACCCTCTCCTTCCTTCGCTCATCGCGGCGATCAAGGGTTTGGGGCTGCCCGTCAAGCTCGATACCAATGGAAGCCGCCCCCACGTGCTGCAATCACTGGTTGAGGAAGGCCTGGTGGACTGCGTGGCCATGGATATCAAGGCCCCCCTCGACGAGATGCGTTATGCCAGGGCAGCGGGAGCACCCGTGGACCTGGCTGCTATACAGGAGAGTATCTCGCTTCTGAAACAAGGGAAGGTTGAATATCACTTCAGAACCACTGTTGTCCCAGCCCTCCACAAGGGGGAGGACCTGCTCCACATAGCCCACCACCTGAGCGGGTCCTCCTCCTTGACCCTCCAAAACTTCAACCCCGAGGATCCCCTCGATCAACGGCTCACGGGTACCTCCCCGTATCCCGAAGAGTGGCTACAAGAGATGGGGGAGAGGATCACCTCGATCCTCCGTCACTAATATCTGCACGAAGTAGCTTGTCATTCTCCTTAAAATCCTTATAATATAATAAAATTGCTGTACTGTCCAACAAAAACGCGGGCTGTAGGAAATAATATCCCTGTCATGTGGTTATTCCGGGCGATGGGTTTCGGCAGGCAGGGGCGTGCCACGGATAACTGAACAACATCGAAAACTCGGGAGGGAAACAGACAGATGTTCAAGGAGGCAGAAGGTCTTTTTGAGGAGTTGAGAAAATTACACCTCCAGGCCGAGCGACAGTTCTTTTCGCTCCTGACCCCCGGCAGGGTCCATCCCATGGCAGAGGGCAAGTGGCAGCCTCTGGCCGACATCTATGAGACGGATGAGGCCTGGGTGATCAAGCTGGAGCTCGCCGGAGTGCGAAAAGGGGATTTCGCCCTCACCGCAAACAAGGGCGTCTTGACGATCAGAGGAACCAGGAGAGATGAGTTTGAGGGGCAGTGGCGCACCTATCATCAGGCCGAGATCAATTATAATGAGTTCGAACGCAGCTTCTCCCTTCCCCAAGGAACCGATGAGGGAGTAATTACGGCCCTGTACAAGGATGGCCTTTTGACCATCACCATCAGGAAGCTACCCTCTCCTCCCCCGGAGAGAAAAAAGATAACGATCACAATTACCTAACGGCGAAGCAATGGACGAGCGAAAAGAAGAGGGACAAGCGGAAGTTTTTAAGGTAGCTGACGAAGGAGAAGCCCTCAAGATCCCCCCTGAGCTCCCGCTCCTGCTCATGGAGGATATGGTCATCTATCCCCACACGTTGGTCCCCCTGATCATCAAGGACTCCCGGCTCGCCGCCGCTGTCGACGACGCCCTCGCACATGAGCGCATCGCAGGGGCCGTTATGCTCAAGGATAAGGAGAAGGGGGAATTTCAGCAAACGGGATCAGCCGTCCTCATCCACCGGATGCTGAAAATCCCCGACGGCACCATGCGCATGGTAACACAGGGGTTGGCCAAGATCCGCATAACAAAGGTGATCCAGGACAATCCCTTCCCCAAGGCCGAGATTCAGGTGCTGGAGGAGCGGCCCGAGCAGAACGAGCGGGTGGAGGCCCTTATGCGGGCCGTCATGGGCCAGTACCAGAAGATGATCAGCCTCGTCCCCTACATCCCCGATGAGCTTCAGGCTGCGGCCATGAACATCGAAGACCCCATCCGGTTGGTCTACTTCATCGCCACGTTCATCAAGATGAAGCCCGAGGACAAACAGGAGATCCTCGATCTGGAATCTGCCGAGGAAAAATTGAAAAAGATCTCCTCCATCCTTCAACGAGAGGTGGAGCTCCTGGAGCTGGGAACCAAGATTCAGTCGGAGGTTCAGGACAAGATAACCAAAGGGCAGCGTGAGTATGTCCTCCGGGAGCAGCTCAAGGCCATTAGAAAGGAGCTGGGCGAAGAGGACGAGATCCAGGTTGAGGTTAAGGAGTTCCGCGAAAAGATGGAGGCGGCAAAACTCCCCGACCACGCGATGAAGGAGGCCGAGCGGGAATTGAGCCGCCTCGAGAAGATTCCCACGGCCTCTCCCGAATACGGCGTCATCAGGACCTATCTCGAGTGGCTGATTGAACTTCCCTGGAGCCGTGAGACCACGGACAATATGAGTCTGGAGAGGGCACGGCAGGTTTTGGACGAGGACCACTACGATCTGGAGAAGGTGAAGGAGAGGATCCTCGAGTACCTGGCGGTGAGAAAGCTCAAGGAGGATATGAAGGGTCCCATCCTCTGTTTTGTCGGCCCACCGGGGGTGGGCAAGACCTCCCTCGGGCAATCCATAGCCAAGGCCATGGAGAGAAAATTCGTGAGGATGTCCCTCGGAGGCATGCGGGATGAGGCAGAGATCCGGGGGCATAGACGGACCTATATCGGCGCCCTGCCGGGGAGCATCATCCAGAGCATCCGCAGGGCCGAATCGCGTAATCCGGTCTTCATGCTCGATGAAATCGACAAGGTGGGAGCCGATTTCCGCGGCGATCCATCCTCCGCCCTCCTGGAGGTCCTCGACCCTGAGCAGAATGCCAGCTTCAGAGACCACTATCTTGATCTCTCCTTTGACCTCTCCAAGGTCTTCTTCATCACCACTGCCAATATACTGGAGACCATCCACCCTGCCCTGCGGGACAGGATGGAGATCTTGATATTGCCCGGCTACACTGAGCATGAAAAGCTCGCCATCGCCCAAAAATATCTCATACCCAAGCAGATGGAAAAACATGGCTTGGAAAAAGGGGATGTGCACTTCACCGAAGCGGGGATAACAAAGATCGTCTCCTCATATACCAAGGAGGCCGGGGTAAGAAACCTGGAGCGGGAGATCGCCCGTGTCTGCCGCAAGGTGGCCTTCAAAAAAGGCCGGGGGGAAAAGACCGGCGATACCGTTACCCCTGATGCCCTCCGTGAGTACCTCGGGCCCGAGCGTCACTTCCCCGAGGTGGCCAGACGCACCTCCCGCCCCGGGGTGGCCACCGGTTTGGCCTGGACCGAGGCAGGAGGAGATATCCTCTTCGTCGAGGCGACGAAGATGCCCGGCAGGAAGGAACTCTCCCTCACCGGGCAATTGGGGGGGGTGATGCAAGAATCGGCCAAGGCAGCCTTAAGCTACGTGCGCACCAAGGCCGGCGAGCTCGGCATCGAGAAGGACTTCTTTGAAAAGTACGATTTGCACGTCCACGTGCCTGCCGGCGCCATCCCCAAAGATGGGCCCTCAGCCGGGATCACCATCGCCTGCGCCCTGGCCTCGGAGCTCACCGGGCGTCCGGTGAGGAACGATGTGGCCATGACCGGTGAGATCACCCTCAGCGGCCTGGTCCTCCCGGTAGGGGGGATCAAGGAGAAGATCTTGGCTGCTAAGGCAGCGGGGATCAAGAAGGTGATCCTCCCGGCCCGTAACCGAGGCGATGTCGAGGAGATTGAGGAGGAACTGAAGAAAGGGCTGAAGTTCGTCTTTGTGGAATCGGCTGACGAGGTCTTCCAATTGGCCTTGACCGACTCTGTCGGAGAAACCAAGGCCTCTGCGAGACGCGCGAAGGGATCGGCATAGCGCCATGTCCTTGCAAGATATAAACATGAAAAGGCAGGCCCAAGGCCTGGAGCGGAATCTGAAGGGGGTCGTTCACCTCCTCGAGGAGAAGTATGGTGAGTTTCAGCAGCTGTGCCGGGTCTTTAACCCGAAGCGGGGCTACTCTCCGACGGCAGTCAAAGAGATCAAGGAGACATATAAGATGGCCACTGCCAAATTCGCCGAGGCCAGGGCCTTACAGCAGTTGATAAGGGGCAGGTACAGGGCGTATGTGCAGCTCGATCAGCAACTACAGCGGGGGATGGAAGAACTCTCCCTGATGTACCGGAAGGATTATCGTTTCTTTGAGCAAAATCAGAGCACATCGGAACGCGAACAGGTTCGGAGGGAAAAAGCCCTGCCCCCCCGCCTCCTCTCCCATCTTTACACGGTCTACCAAGAATCGCCCTCCCTGCCCTCGCTCCTCCTCTGCTTTCAGGGCGACCATTCCTCTTTAAATAAGCTCAAAGAGCGGGTCACGCTGGGGGAAAGGGACATCTGTGATACAGCTGAGGGAGAGTTGTGGTTTTTTTTGGCGGGGGTACAACACCCGGATGCATCCATCCTCAGGGATAAGCTTATCGAGACCCTGCTTGAGGGGCTGATGGATAAGGTTAAGGGGGTGGTCTTGAAGATCACCAAAGGGGATGAGGCACGAGAGGAGGCCTTGCGGGCCATGCGCCGGGGCCTTGCCGGGATGAAAGAGAAGGAGATCAAGATCCTGTAATCCGTCCCCGCAGCTGGCCACAGGCGGCCGAGATTGCACCGCCCCTGCTCTCCCTGATGATGGTCAGATACCCCGCCTCCAGCAAGACCTTTTGAAAACGAAGGACGGTTTTCTCTTGCGGCCTGCGGAATAAAATACCGGGGCACTCGTTGAAGGGGATGAGGTTCACCTTGACCCGGATCCCCCTGAGGATCCGGGTCAACCTGCCGGCATCCCCCTCGGAATCGTTTACCCCCTGAATCAGGACATACTCGAAGGTGATCCTCTCTCGAGGGGCAAGGGGCAGGGCGCGACACGCCGCTAACAGGGCGCTCAGGGGATATCTCCTGCTGATCGGCATCAGGAAGTTGCGGACCTTCTGGGTAGTGGCGTTCAGGGAGACAGCCAGCCGGCATGGTACCCCCTCTGTAAATAACCTCTTTATCTGGGGGATGAGCCCGACGGTGGAGAGCGTGATCCTCCTGCGGGAGAGGCCGAATCCCAGATCGGAGGCCATGATCCCGAGGGCCCCTGTAACACGATCGTAATTGGCCAGTGGCTCCCCCATCCCCATGAGGACGCAATTAGTGATCCGCTCGCTTGGTTCGAGCGCCCTGGTGACCCTCACGATCTGATCCAAGATCTCCCCGGCGGTGAGATCTCTGGCAAACCCTCCCATACCGGTGAGGCAGAAGCGACACCCCATGGCACACCCCGCCTGCGTAGAGATGCAGAGGGTAAGGCGGCCGTTATCGGGGATGAGGACGCTCTCCACCTGGTTGCCGTCCTCGAGCCCGAAGAGGTACTTCCTCGTGCCATCAGGGGATCGTTCCTCTGCCAGGGGCGCTAAGGAGGAGATGCGGGCCGTGCGGCCGAGCTCTGCGCGCAACCCCTTGGCCAGGTCGGTCATTTCTTCAAAAGAAGAGGCACCGCGGCCATAGAGCCACCGCATGATCTGCCTGGCCCGGTACCGCTCCTTGCCGAGCCCGGCGATGAGGGCCTCCAGCTCCCCGAGGGAGAGATTTTTAAGGTCTACCAACATTGTTCAGTTATCGTATTGTTTTGGAAGCATTATAGGACCAAGGGAAGGGGGTTGTAAAGAAATCCTCTTAATATTGACATAAAAATAAATGTGGATTACCATAGCTATATGATTCCATATTCAGGGAGATATTTATGCGCACCGTACAAATGACCTTAGACGATGAACTTGTCGATATAGTCGACAAGATTGTTAAGGAACTTAAAACCACTCGGTCTGCTTTCACGCGTCAGGCCTTGCAGGAAGCCATCGATCGCCTCAACATCAGATGTCTCGAGAAACAACATCGGAAGGGATATGAGTTATACCCTGTCAATAAAGGGGAGTTTAGCGTGTGGGAAAGTGAACAGGAATGGGGGGATGAATGAAAAGAGGAGAAATACGATGGTACAAATTCAAGACCCCGGACAAGAAGCGGCCCGTGTTGATCTTGACGCGCGATTCAGTATTGGAATATCTTGGCGAGGTCACTATCGCACCAATAACCTCGACAATACGAGATATATTCAGTGAAGTAGTGCTATCTCAAGGGGATGGCATGCCCAGGGCTTGTGCCGTCAATTGTGATCATATTCAGACGGTTTCTCAGGGGAAAATCGGCGCTATAATTACAACCCTTCCACCAGAAAAATTGAAACGGGTGCGAGAGGCCATTATCTTCGCGCTCAATCTGTGAGCAGATATCAAAGATACCTTGCAAAATAAGATTTACCTCTTTTTGAAAATATAATCAATGAATAAGCTGGGCTTGACCTGAACACTGCGACTCGCTGGGAGGTGAGCCGATGCCATCGAAGAAGACACCATCGGACAAAGAAAGGCTCAACCAGATCATTGCCGAGGCCCGGCGCAAGCGAGAGCTTCAGGAGAAGACCTACCGGGAGCGGGCGCTCAAGATGTACCCCTGGATCTGCGCGCGGTGCGGGCGCGAATTTGCAGGCAAGAGACTTCGTGAGCTCACCGTTCATCACAAGGATCACAACCACGATAATAACCCCCCTGACGGCAGCAACTGGGAGCTGCTGTGTATCTACTGTCACGACAATGAACACACGAAGTATCTCGATGCGGAATGGTATGAGGCTCCGACGCCGGGCGGCGAGAAAGAGCCGCCTTCTACCTACAGGCCGTTTGCCGGCCTCGACGCCTTGCTGAAGGCAAAAGAGTAGTTGATCAACCCCCTTTGCCTTATAAACAGGCTCGCCTTCAATCATCAATGATGATTGAAATATTTTTTGAATTTCTCAAACAGCCATAGTACTATAGGCAACGGGAATATGAAGACCAACTACGATGCCGTAATCATCGGTGCCGGGATGGGGGGGCTAAGCTGCGGCACCCTTTTGGCTAAGAAGGGGCTCAGGGTGCTGATCTGTGAGCAATCCTCAAAACCCGGCGGCTACTGTGTGAATTTCAAGCGCAATGGGTTTACCTTCACCCCCGCGGTTCATTACCTCAATGAGTTTGGTCCCCGTGGCCAGATGGAAGAGGCCTTCCGGCTCTTGGGCCTTCCTCCTGAGATCGAATTTTGTCCACAGGACCCCCAGCGCCGCATCATTACCCCTTATTTCCATCTCACCCTCTCCACTGATATTGATCGATTCGAGAGGGATCTCACCCACCTCTTTCCCAAGGAGCGGCTATCTATCCATGCCTATATAGAAGAATGGAAGAGGCTCGTTAAAATCATCGAGGACCTTCCCCTCAGATCTCTGGAAGTTATCAGCCTCAAAGAGAAGTTTCACTTATTATATAAGGGCATGCTCAAGGGGCCGCAAATATTCCGATATCGCGGTAAGACGGGGGAGGAAGTCCTGAACTCTTTTTTCAAAGACCCTCTCTTAAAATACCTTCTCAGCTTTGGCGCCCGCAAAGGCTCCTCCATCCTTACCTGCGCAAGTCCCATTATGTGGGCCATAAAGGGGAACTTTTATTACATCAGAGACAAAGGGGTGGAGGCCCTGCCGCAGCTTTTTCTCCGACAGTATAAGGCTTATGGCGGGGAGATCTCTTTTAATACTCTTGTCAAGAAGATCGTAATTGAAAAGGGGCAGGCTCGGGGGGTTCAGATCGAGGGAGGAGAGGAGATCCAATCCGGATATGTCATATCCAACGGGGATAGTCACGCAACGTTTCAATCTCTCATAGGTAATCATCTATTACCTGATCGTTTCATAAGGAAGCTTCAAAAGAAGGAGGTCTCGGCCCCGATCTTCACCCTCTATGCAGGCGTAGATCTCGATCTGGCACAGATGGGCTTTGACGGGGCTCTCGTCCACTACTACCCCGCCATGAGTAAAAACCCATGGGAAAAAAAGGGCTTAGAGGGATTTGATATCGAAAAGGAGAAGATGGCGATCCGCATGGATAGCATAAAGAATCCGATGCTGGCCCCAAAGGGCAAGCATGCCGTCGCCATCGCTGCCTTTACCCCTTATGAACTCTTCACGGATGGTGCAAAGATAAGTCCTCGTTATACGGAGATAAAGGAAGAGATGGCCCAAAAGATCATCGACATCACGGAAAAGGTGATCCCCGGCCTATCCAGACATATCATGGTCCGGGATGCCTCAACACCTCTTACCTACGAGAGAGAAACATTAAACATGCAGGGCGCTACCATGGGTTGGTACCTTTCGGCAAAAGAATTCTCAAGGATTCGGAGCCAAAAGACACCCATTGCCCATCTTTATCAGGCAGGCCACTGGACTTTTCCGGGCGGAGGCATACCGATGGTGATCCTCTCCGGGATCAATGCCGCTAAGCTTGTCTTTAAGAGCATGAAAAAATTGACAACTAATTCTTTTTTACCGGGAATATGACGTAATGGCTAGAGTTCAAGAAAAGACCTTACGGAAGTTGCACCCTTCCCTGCGGACCTTTTTTGCAAATAAATGCTCAAATATTTTCCAGTTGATTTAAGCTGGAAAAAGGCGTATAAGTAGATCGGGTGGTGCCGTGGTGCCGAAAAACAAGCCCATAGTAACCGTTTTCATTGCAGCATGCCTTTCTCTGTCATCCCTCATCTTCACCGCCTGTCAGGTGGTCGCCCCCCTCGCCCTGACAAGCACGTCCATGGGTGTTGCCTACTACTACATGAATGTCTCTGAAAAGACCTGCGTCTATGACCTTGATACGATGTGCAGGGCGAGCCTGTTGACGCTCAAAAGGATGGGGTTTAAGCTTGGCGAGCAATCGAAGGATGAAGATGGGGATAGAAAGATCAAGGCGGAGGCAGAAGACCTGAGTATCATCATCAAGTTAAAGAAGGTAACGCCTAAGTGCACCAAGATAAAGGTAACGGCCAGAAAAGACGTCGTCATGAGGGATAAAGCCACTGCCGCCGAGATCATCTTGCAAACCGAAAAAACGGCTGAGCTTATGAAGATGCGGTAGGCGCGCAGAAAATCGATATTTCAATAACCTCTAAAGATCTGCCCCAATCTTTTTTACTATCCCACCTCCTGAGTCAAGAGTCGAGGGTATACCCCCTCTCTGCTCCCTCCTTATCTCGCTACCCATGCACGCAATTTTTGGGGGGCGATGTTCCCATGTTTGCATCTCGACATACGGCATATCTTAAACCCTTACCATCGGCTTATTGCAACGGCCTGTTGCGACGCGACATCTATGATAATGCCAGTGGCGTCTTCAATAAAAGAAAAGTATTGCACTTGCCCGTTGAATGTAGCATAATTAAAACGATAAAACCGTCTATAAAAGATTTGCGCAAATATTCGTTCGATAGTGGACCAGGATCTTGCAAAGTGGACTATTACGATTGTTATAGCGAGTTGTCATCTCTTCAATAGGCAGGGAAGCCCTCTCTAGATTACACCACGGTGTTTCACGAGTCTTTCCTTGGTATAATCCCGGCAACCATATCATACGAGAAACAGGGCGAGCTGCGGGAGTAAACTGTTCTGGGTCTGATTCTTTAGTTATTCGTTCCGGAACACCGTTCGTCATCCGCTGAATTAGAGAAATGAAAACAAAAAAGAGCATACGGGGAAATGGCATGCAAAAGCTGTTTTATCCAGAGCGCATTGCGGTGATTGGGGTCTCCGAGAGGCGGGAGAACGCAGGGCGAAATATCATGGAGAATATCGTCAGGTTCGACTTTGCCGGTGACGTATTTCCCGTCGGGCCCCGCGGCGGTATAGTCTGCGGGAAGGAGATCCTCACCTCGGTGGATCACCTCCCTGAGGGAATAGACGAGGCAATCATCATCACGCCGGCGGCAACGGTGCCTGATATCGTCGATCAGTGCGGACGCAAAGGCATTTCTTGGGCCATCGTCGAGACAGGCGGTTTTGGAGAGCTTTCAGCAGACGGGAAGAAACTGGGTGACGAGCTCATACGAAGGGCCCGAGCGTGGGGAATGCGCGTGGTCGGCCCCAATGGATTGGGTATCATCAATATGGGCGCTTCTCTCGTAACGCCTTTCGCGCCAATGCACAAGGAGATCCTGAAGCAAGGGCCCGTAGCGGTGTTGGCCCAAAGCGGGGGGGTCATGTATAACCTGGTGAACCAGCTGAGCAACAATAACATCGGCGTCAGTAAGGCAGTGAGTTTCGGGAACAAATTGGATCTGGATGAAATAGACTACCTGAGCTATCTCGTCGAGGATGACGACACGGAGATTATCCTCCTCTATCTGGAAAGTATCACGAGAGGGCGCCAACTCATAGAACTTGCCGCGAAGACAACCAAGCCGATCGTCATACAGAAGGTGAACCGGTATCCCGCCACCAGTGAGATCGCCATGTTTCACACGCAGGCCTTGGCGACTGACGACCGCGTGGTGGATGCCGCCTTCAGGGAGGCAGGTATTGCCAGGGCCCATAGCTACCGCGAGGCTATCGATTGGGTGAAGATCCTCACGCTCCCCCCTATGCGCGGCAACAACCTGGTGATCATGTCCCGCTCAGGGGGGGTAGCTATCTCGACCGCTGATTTTGCAACAGAATATAAATTCACCCTCTATCCCCTCTCTCAGGGCTTTCTCAATAGGGTGCAGGAGAAATCGGGCCCCAACGTGATTAAGCGTACCAACCCTGTGGATTTGGGCGATTTTCTCAACTTCGACCTTTTTGTCGGTATCACCGAGGATGCGCTCAAGGAAGGCGCCGATGGCATATTCTTTCAGCACGGCGGCGCCACCGAGGATGCTTCAGGAATGATATCATTGGGAAAGGCCTTTCATCGTCTGAGCAGTCAGTATCAAAAACCGATTTCTGCCTGTTTTATGTTTGATGAACGTAAGGCCCCTCAAATCAAGCGATCGTTCACGCTTCCCCTGTTTGCCGATCCGCAAGACGCGATCCGCGCCCTCGCTGTATCGAGAGATCACAATCTGCGAAGCAAGGAGCGGGAAGGCGAAGAGGCTCCCCCTCGATTTTCCCTCGATAGGCACACGATAGGGACAAACCTGCAAAGAGCACGCGCGGGAAAGAGACCCCTCCTCCTGAGTGAGGCCTTGCAGATCGTGGGCGCCGCAGGTATTCCATCTGCTCGATCGGCCGTATGCCGTGACATTGATGAGGCCCTTGTGCACGCCGATGAGATAGGATATCCAATCGGCTTAAAGATCAATTGCCCCAGCGTACTTCACAAGGCCGATATAGGCATCGTTGCTCGCAACATCCAAGATTCCCGCGCTCTCCAAGAGGCCTTTGCGCAGCTCGCACAGCAGGCGCAGAAACAGGGCTTTAACGACGGCATCCTGATACAAGGGTGGGTATCCCACGGCATGGAGATGATCCTGGGGGGAACCGTTGACAAGAGCTTCGGCCCGGTGGGCATGCTGGGATTCGGCGGCAGCTACGCCGAGATCTTCGGTGATACCGTGCTGCGCATCCTGCCCCTGACCGAAAAAAAGGCTGAAGCCATGCTCACCGAATTGAGGGGATACCCCCTGCTGAAGGGTGTGCGGGGATTCGATCCCTTCGATTGCGCGCAGCTCACAGAGGCCCTGCTGCGGCTCTCACAGCTGATGATTGATTTTGCGGAAATCAAGGGGCTTGACGTCAACCCTCTTTTTGTGCTCCCGCAGGGGCAGGGGGTAGTGGCCGTCGATGTCCGCATCATCAGCTCTCGGTGATGATGCGGACATCATCACCGAGAGCTGATCCTTGCAGCCATTCGAGTTAATCTATCACGACGGAACGTCACTCACTGGCTCAAGCGCCTTGCCCCCCCTTTATAGCAAAGGGGGGACTTTAAACCTATTTTTTAGTGGATCAGTCTCCGGCGCATGGAGCTCATGGCGAGCTTCAAAAAAACCACAGAAAAAATGAGAAGGTAGCCGATGCTGAACAAGGGCACGGCTTCCGTCATGCCGAGTGAGAGGAGTCTGATCGGCTCCACCACATGGTAGAGGGGAAAGGCCAGAGAGGCCTTCTGAGCCCACGGCGGGAGGCCGGAGATGGGGAAAAAGGTGCCGCTGAAAAGAAACAAGGGCGTCATGAAGAGAAAGATAGGGAGGTTAAACATGTCGATGCTGGGAATGATGCCCGTAAAGAACATTCCGACGGCTCCAAAAGCAACACCGCCGAGAAAGGCGAGAGGGATTACGAGCAATCCGGAAGGAAAGGCGATGAATCCCAGGACGCCGAGAACAACGAGCATGATCGCGGCAGCAGCGGCAGCCTTGGTAGCCCCCCAGATCACTTCCGCCAGGATAATCTCCTCCAGGGAGAGGGGCGTGGCCATCATGGCGTCGAAGGTCTTCTGGTATATCATACGAACAAAAGAGGCGTAGGTCGTCTCAAAAAAGCTGTTCCACATCACGGCGGTGGCGATGAGGGCGGGCGCGATAAATTCCGTATACGTGAGGTTCAGGTGCGCGTAGCTGACGCTGCCCACAAGGTTGCGAAAACCGAGGCCGAAGGCGAGGATGTAAAGGGCTGGCTCGAAAAGCGGGACGAGGAAATTTACCTTCCAAATCCGACGGAAAACGATAAAATTTCTCCACCAGACCCGCAGAAAACGCCTGGAGAGATTGGACAGAATGCTCATTCTCTCAGCTCCCTGCCGGTCAAGCGCAGAAAAACATCTTCAAGAGTGGGTGGCCGGAACGTGCAGCCATGCATGCAAAAGTGATGGCGAATATGTTCGGCCACGGAGTTTTCGGCATACACCATAATGCGCTGATCCAGGACTTCGTGGTTTATGCGGTTCTTCTCGAGGTATTGACGCAGTGCTTCGTCGGCACCCTCGATCTCAACAGCCGAATCCCCCACGTACCGTTTTATGAGGGCAAGGGGAGAATCCTCAACGAGGATCTTGCCATAGTCGATGATCATGAGCCGGTTGCAGAGATAGGAGGCCTCTTCCATGTAATGGGTGGTAAGAAAGAGGGTGACCCCCGCCTTCTGCAGGGCCCTGAGTTTCTCCCAGAGGAGATGACGGGACTGTGGATCCAGCCCCGTGGTGGGCTCATCGAGGATGAGCAATTCGGGCTCATTGATCAATGAGCGGGCAACCATCAACCGTTTTGCAAGGCCCCCCGACAGTTCCATCACCTTGGCCTTTCGCTTTTTCTCCAGGGCGAAGAACCTGAGGAGCTCTTCCGCCCTTGCCCGTGCCCTGGCAGCGGGTATGGAGTAATAACCGGCAAAAACAGCCAGATTGTCTTCCACGCTCAGGTCCGGATCCAGGGTGTTGTCCTGCTGGCATACTCCGATGCGCGATCTGATCACCCGCCAGTCCTTCTCGATGTCCTGCCCAAACAGACGCATCGTGCCCGAAGACAGGGGCGAAAAACCATACATCATCCGGATGATGGACGTCTTCCCGGCCCCATTGGGACCGAGGAGCCCGTAACATTCTCCCGTCCTGACTTGGAAGCTCACCCCGTTCACCGCCGTGAACTCGCCATAGCGCTTCTTGAGATCAGTCGCTTCGACAACTGCGATCATATACGCCATGCTCCAACGATTGCAACAACAATTAATAATGCCGCAAGGGCAGGGACATGTATGCCCCTGCCCTTTGCTGAGATGACAAACCTTTAGGACGCGATCCGCGTCACCAGTACGAATATGTTATAAATACTTTCGGACTAGTTCAAGATAGCCTGGTACATCAGATCCTTTATTAAAAACCGGTAATAGAGTCGATTGGTCGGTGAACTCACCATAAAAACGGCCGTGAGGTCTTCCTTGGGATCGGCCCAGTAAATAGTCCCGGCAGCGCCGTCCTTGAAGAAGTCGCCGACGTTCCCCGGAGCGTATGCACGTCCGGCTTCGACGCGGACGTAAACATCGAAGCCTACGCCATACCCACGCCCGGGTACTGATACGTACTGGGCATCATCGCGGTTTCCCCGCGCTCCCAGATGATCCGTAGTCATCAAGGCCACGGTTCTTGGGCCCAGCAGGCGCACACCATCCAGCTCCCCGCCGTTGAGGAGCATTTGGGCAAAGCGCGCATAATCCATGGTTGTCGATACCAGACCGCTACCTCCGCCAAAAAATTTTGTCGCTAGATTGGTTGGATCGGTATAGAGGGGCCATTGGGGGGTCAGGAAAACCAGGCGGTCCATGTCCTTCCCCGTAACACGGAATCCGGTATCAACCATGTCCAATGGTTTGAAGATACGCTCTTTAAAGAATGTATCCAGCGGCATGCCGGAGGCAACCTCAATCACCCGGCCCAGGACATCATAAGACTGGCCGTAGAGGTATTGAGTCCCCGGCTCAAAGGCCAGCGGCAGCGTGGCCAATTTGTCGCAAAACTCGGCAATTGTTAACTGGGCTAACTGGGCTATATTCTGCATGCCTGCTTTCAGATATGCCTGTTGTACGGCCTGTGGGTAACGCTGGAAGAAATAGCTGAGCCCTGAAGTGTGGGTGAGCAGGTCCTCGATCGTCATTTCGTTACGGGGGTCCACCATGGTGACGACCTCGTTGCCCGTTTTGTCTTTCGTGATCTCCGCCACTTTAATATCCCTGAAAGACGGTATGTATTTCGAGACGGGATCTGTAAGCACGAGCTTCCCTTCTTCCAACAATATCGCAATCGCCACCGCGGTTAGCGATTTGGTCATGGAGAAGATGCGGAACATCGAGTCCTTTTCCATCGGCAACCCCTTCTCCTTGTTCCTCATGCCGAAACTCTTGAAGTAGGCGATTTTCCCCTTTCGGGCTATCAAAAGTACGGCGCCGGCGATCTTACTCTGTTCGACGTCAGCCTTTAATACGGCGTCAATCCTCTTTAGGCGTTCGGACGAAAGACCCACGGACTCTGGCTTGGCCGTCCCCAAATCCTTGGTGAAAGCTGCCGAAGCAGCGCAGAGAGAGATTAAGAGGACAATGCAAACCAACCAATTCCGCCAGTGCGAAGACTTTCACATGCTCATAGTGTTCCTCCTTTTGTCGGATTAAATATTACTACTGAGCTCCTGCTTTGCTGCTTGTCTATATAATAACGTTTTGGGTTTATATGTCAATATCCTCTTTGCACGCTTTTAAAGAATGCGGGATATCTAAGCGCTCACCCTATTTTCCTAAGGCATAGGGCATGCACTGCCCCGGACAAATGCGCTTATGGTTAAATGTCGAGTCCTCGTCTCTCCTACCTTTTTAATGAAGCGCCCCTCGAATATTCGGCCTCAAACCCCGCATCGTGAGGTATGAAGAGTTGCGCCTTGTATAGTAGTGGAAGTATTCACGATTAAACCTTTTCATTTGGGGGGTGTCTAAACAAACAGAGACAGAACAACTGGGCACCTGAAAAGAAAACGGAGTACAACAAGCCTTATGGCTTGAATAACACTCGGGGGGGGAACAATGAAGAGAAACCTTATTATTGTCGGTTGTATGATTCTCGGGCTTCTGCTATTTGCGCAATCAGTGGGAGCCCAGGCCCGGTATGATTACGAGGTTGCCTACGGCAACAGCAGCCGGGATTCAGGGTACCGGAACGCCGTGGATATGGACGATTGGCTAGAACGGGGCCACGCCTCGGTAACAGAGAGCCACCTATTTTCTGAAGGCATCAGATTGACTGCGTGGGCATCAGAAAAAACGGGAACATATGAGCCCGGTCTGGCAAGCGCTATCTATTATTTTACCGTTCCTGGCTGGGCTCAATACCTTAAAATCAGCATACGCTACAAAGATGCCGCCCAAGACGACAAGATAGCCGGGCGGTTGTGGATAAAAAGCGCGGAGAATGATATGCGCGATAAGACAGGGGCTGACGAAGAAGCCCCGTTTTACGGTGATACGTTTGTCCTTCGCTCCGAGCGATTATCCGAAACCATTACGGTCCCCTCAAGCAGGCACATGGAAAACGGTACCATAGAAATGCATATCGTGGTTGATGGCAGTGACTGCATCAATATACGTGATATTCGAGTCGAATACCCTGACGTGCGGCCTCAGATTACGGTAGTCCATCGTCCCTGTAACGACTACTGGGATCGGTGGCCTCGCTATCGGTATTCCTATCACTACTATTACTGGGGGCCGTTTTTCTGGCCGAAGACCTATGTCGCTTACGAATGCTGGGATGTGCCTACGCGGTTTTACTGGGTTACCTGGCGGCCATGGTTCTTCGTCAATATTATTCGAGTGCACCATCCCCGTCCGTGGTGGAAACCGCGGCGATACACGGTTATCTATCGCGATGACGTGAAACATCAGCCGATCGAGAGAAGACGTCTGCATCACCAGCGGCTCAAGGAGCGGCATGAGCACAGAACCCCCCTGACCCATGCCGCGCCCGTGACTCGAGGAACAGCTCATAGTCCAGTACAAACTCACCCACCTCAGCATCAGAAGATACGCTTAAAAAAGAAGGCCAACAGCCCGCATGCATCTGAAACAACGTTCAATCAAAATCCAGCCCAGAGGCACCAGAATGAGCAGCCCTCGCGTAAGGATGAACAGCGCGCTAGAATTATCGTGAATACGCAGACTAAAACGGTGGAACGTCATCCAGCAATTAACGAACCAGAGCATCGCCCGGCATCCTCTTCGCATACTGCACCGCAGCACATACAGCAAAAGGAACAGTTGCAGACCAGGACAGCGGAGCCGCAACCGCGATCCAACCCAACGCCACAAGGGGCTGGCCAAGCACCGACACGCGAACACACACCCCAAGGTTACGGAAAAAGACAGGAACAAAGAGCTCAGAACCCTGCAACCATAGGACAGGCTGCCTCGCCGCAGCCTCCTCAAGAGAGCAAACAGGCACGCGTGCCTACATCCCACGATTACGGGACAAGACAAGAACAGAGAGCTCAAAGCCCTGCAACCATAGGACAGGCTGCCTCGCCTCAGCCCCGTCAAGAGACCCAACGACGGCGATCACACGGCGGGAAAGAATGATCACGAGCAGCCCTTATAGAGAGGAATTCCGTAGAGGCCGCGGGCAGAGGGGCGGAAAATCGAAAGAGCTACGATGGTCGTTTTTGAGGGCGGATAATTATTATCCGCCCTCAAAATAGGCAGGGGCCGGTCTCTCAACAATTGACAATTATGATTGTGAAGCGGCAGGGACAATTATCGTATTTTCTAGGCGACCCCGAACATAAGGTATATGATTCACATAAACCCCTCTCTCAATACAGCGCTCTTACCGCTATAATAATGCACCTTTGATTGTCTATCAGGAGCTGATCTTCGTCACACATATACCCTTTAAGGAGTTGAATGGTAGATGTCGGCAGCACGATACACCTCGGAACATCAAATTGCGCGAAAGGTACAGACCCTGCATAAATAATGACCGTGTTTCCCCCCGTCAAGTAAAAATCCGTAAATCCCCTAAACTCCGCGCAGTCTGCTACAACCAGGTTTGGAAAAACCAAAAGCATACCAAGGCATGACAGGATTAAAATATTTCTTTTCATCCTCGTACCTCCTTTTCTCAGCACCCTTTACAGCAAAGCTCAGCGTATTGGCATCTGCTCCCGATAGACGACCTCTCAAAAAGCGACGCACCTGCGCTTTTCGCTCGCGATCAAGAGAAGAGATGGTGTTGAGGCGTGCCTGAAAAATGCGTACCATGTCCCCGGAATAGCGGTGCGGGGCACCCCTAAACGGGCCGAACGTATAGCCTTGTCAGTTGTTTAAGAGCTTGGTAGCTTTATCGTAAATCTTCTTGTTCATTAATAAAATCGAAGTAATTGCCCCCAATAGTACCCAACATAAGGACAGATAGAACATGGGTTTTATTATCACGAGTTCTGCAAGGGTCCGAGGGTTAATCGACATCATGACTAACATCAGAAAAGCTGCTAATAAGGCAAGAATTCCTTCTAAAAGGAATAAGGCCTTTTTATACGCTGTCAATGGTGATCTCCTAATCTGAATGAGCAGGACTGACGGAAGCAGGACAAACAAAAAGGCCGCATATGCCCACAGGCCATCGGTGAATATCGCTGCGATATTTTTATAAATCACTATCTTGACAGTAGAATCAGGAAAAAGCGTCGGATACTCCTTATACGGCAGGATGATTATAAGGGCACTTATGATGAGTGAAAGAAAAAGTATAATAGTCTTTTTCATTCTTCCACCTCCCCTGGTATTGAAGAGATTCTTAGACAAGTCATAGCACAGCCGTAATGTGGTAACAAGGGGAAAAGAGGGATGGTTTAAAATTGTCTGTGGGTGGTTTGGTAAAAAGATACCGCCGAACCCCCTTCTAGATAAAAACAAGGAGATTCGGCGGTAGTTGATTACAGTTTCACAACGTTGATGGCGCTGGGGCCTTTCGGACCTTGCTCGACATCAAAGCTGACCTTCTCACCCTCGGCAAGGGACTTAAACCCAAAATCCTTGCTCTGGATGGCAGAATGATGGACAAATACGTCCTTGCCGTCTTCGAGCGTGATAAAGCCGTAACCTTTGGCGTTGTTAAACCACTTCACTGTACCATTGGCCATATCGCATACCTCCTTTCCTGCAGATTAAAGCCCCAGAATCACCTTGACTAAAAAAGGCCACAAAGCTCAAAGTCTTTGTGGCCTCTGTGAATACTCGGTTACAAAAACTTCTGTGACTTCACGCAAAAGATAACATCTTCCCCTCCAGAAGTCAACAACTATCTTTACGCTTTGGGCAGAGGAAGAGCACCTCCAGATTTTTCCGGGTCCGAGATAAGATCAGCGCCACCTGCCCCAAAAAAATTTCCCCTCTGCCTTACTTAACTTCCCTTACTGCCCTAGCCCCTGTAAAATATACCATTTTTATTATTCATAATGTCATATATTTGTTTATGACATTCCCGTAAAAGCGTGCCCATTCGCCCAGGCCTTCTTGAAAAGGTCGTTATAATGCTTAAATTCCCATCAGTTCTAGGTGTGATGAAGAAAAAACTAGGGAGGTAGAGACGATGTCCAAGGCAATAGGAATTGATTTGGGAACGACCAACTCGGTTATCGCAACGATAGAGGGAGGCAAGCCATTTGTCATCGTTAATGCGGAAGGGTCGAGGACGACCCCGTCGGTCGTGGCGTTTACTAAGGATGGGGAACGCCTGGTGGGTCAGATCGCCAAACGTCAGGCGGTGCTGAACCCGACAAACACCGTTTTTTCCGCTAAGCGATTTATCGGGCGTAAATCCAACGAGGTCTCGGAAGAGATCAAGATCGTCCCCTACAAGGTGGCCGCGGGGAAGGACAATGCCGTGCGTTTCGAGGTGGGTGGCAAGCAGGTCGCTCCTGAGGAGATCTCCGCCCAGGTGCTGCGCAAGCTGGTGGACGACGCCTCCAAGTATCTCGGGGAGAAGATCAAGGACGTGGTCATTACCGTCCCCGCGTACTTCAACGATTCCCAGCGCCAGGCTACCAAGGACGCCGGCACCATCGCCGGTCTCAATGTGCTGAGGATCATCAACGAGCCCACAGCCGCCTCTCTGGCCTACGGATTGGATAAGAAAAAGGATGAGAAGATCCTTGTCTTCGATTTCGGCGGCGGGACCTTCGATGTCTCCATCCTGGAGGTGGGGCAAGGGGTGGTGGAGGTCCGGTCCACGAGCGGTGACACCCATCTTGGCGGCGATGACCTTGATAAGAGGGTCGTCGATTTCCTGGCAGACGAATTTAAAAAGGACTACGGGATAGACCTCAGGAAGGATCAGCAGGCCTTGCAGCGCCTCTATGAGGCGGCGGAGAAGGCCAAGTGCGAGCTCTCGACCACGATTGAGGCTACCATCAATCTCCCCTTTATCACGGCCGATGCCAGCGGTCCCAAGCACCTCAACATGAAGCTCACCAGGGCCAAGTTTGAGGAATTGTCCCACGAGATCTTCGCACGTCTGGAAGGACCGGTAAAGCAGGCGCTGGCCGATGCTAAGCTCAAGGCCGGCGATATTGATGAGGTAATCCTGGTAGGCGGCTCCACCCGAATCCCTGCCGTGCAGAACCTGGTCAGGAAGCTCACCGGCGGCAAGGAGCCCAATCAGAGTGTCAATCCCGACGAGGTGGTTGCCGCAGGGGCGGCTGTTCAGGCCGGGATTCTTGCCGGTGAGGTAAAGGATGTGCTGTTGCTCGATGTCACGCCCCTCTCACTCGGCGTGGAAACGCTCGGCGGGGTCATGACCAAGCTCATCGAGCGCAATACCACTATCCCGGTGAAAAAGAGCGAGATCTTCAGCACCGCCGAGGAGGGTCAGACGGCGGTGGATATCCACGTGCTGCAGGGGGAGCGGGAGATGGCCAGGGACAACCGGACCCTCGGCAATTTCCGCCTCGAAGGAATACCGCCGGCGCCGCGGGGCGTCCCCCAGATCGAGGTGACCTTCGATATCGACGCCAACGGAATCCTCAACGTGAACGCCAAGGATCGGGCCACGGGCAAGGAACAGCGGATTACCATTTCCGGCTCCACGAGCCTCGCGAAGGATGAGATCGACAAGATGGTCAAGGATGCCGAGGCCCATGCCACCGATGACAAGTCCCGCCGAGAGGAGGTGGAGGTTCGCAACCAGGCAGACGGCCTCGCCTACCAGGTCGAGCGCCAGTTGAAGGATCTTGGCGACAAGGTACCGGCCCATGAAAAGAGCCGCTGCGAGCAGATCATCAACGACATCCGCCAGGCAATCAAGGACAATGCCGATGTGAGCAAGCTCAGGGGCCTGACCAGCGACCTCCAGCAGGCCGCCCACGCCCTGAGCACTGCCGCCTACCAGCAGGCCGCCCACGCTGGCCAGCCTCAAGGTGCCCAGGGGGCTGCGGCAGGGGACAAGGGTGAGGACGTGATCGACGCCGAGTTTGAAGAGAAGAAGTAAACTATCCCGCCAAGGGCGGGACTGGAGGGGTCGAGGGGTCCAGGATTCAAGGGTTCGAGTTGAAGAAAGGATAAATGCTTTTACTTGAACCCTTTTACTAACGAAGCAAAGTCTTCGCCTAAAGGCGGGTTTTTTTCTTCCTGAATGGACACTAACGTGAGGTAAGCGAGGATTATGAACATAGAGAGGTTTACCCAAAAGGCCCAGGAGGCCCTTGCCAATGCACAGTCCATGGCTGCGCAACACAATCATCAGCAGATAGAGCCCGAGCATTTGCTTGCGGCCCTCCTCAACCAGACCGACGGCCTCATCCCCCCCCTCTTGAAGGGGATGGATGTCTCCTTCCAGGACCTGCGGGCGAAGGTCGAGGCGCACCTAAAGACCATCCCCCGGGTCTCCGGCGCCGGCAGCGGGCAGGCCTACGTTTCTCAGAGCTTGAACCGAATCCTGACCAACGCCGAGAAGGAAGCCAAGCAATTTAAAGACGATTACACCAGCGTGGAGCATATCCTGTTGGCCATGGTGGATGATTCCGGGGCCTGCGGCCGTATCCTGAAGGAGTCCGGCGTCACGAGGGATGGGTTGATGAAGGCCCTGCAGGCCGTCCGTGGAAACCAGCGGGTGACCAGTCAGAACCCAGAGGACACCTACCAGGCCCTGGAGCGCTACGGCAGGGACCTCACCCAGCTCTCCCGCCAAGGCAAGCTCGACCCGGTCATCGGGAGGGATGAGGAGATCAGGCGGGTGATCCAGATCCTCTCCCGCCGTACCAAGAACAACCCCGTCCTCATCGGTGAACCGGGGGTGGGAAAGACCGCCATCGTCGAGGGGCTCGCCCAGCGGATCGTGCGGGGCGATGTCCCCGAGGGGCTGAAGGACAAGCGGATCGTCGCCCTCGATATGGGGGCGCTCATCGCCGGCGCCAAGTACCGGGGCGAATTCGAGGAGCGCCTCAAGGCGGTCTTAAAGGAGATCCAGGAATCAGAGGGTGAGATCATCCTCTTCATCGATGAGCTCCACACGGTGGTCGGAGCCGGGGCTGCCGAAGGGGCCGTCGATGCCAGCAACCTTCTCAAGCCTATGCTCGCCCGGGGGGAGCTGCACTGCGTAGGGGCCACCACCCTCGATGAGTACCGCAAACACATCGAGAAGGACGCCGCTTTGGAGAGGCGGTTTCAGCCCGTGGTGGTGGATGAGCCGTCGGTGGAGGAGACCATCTCCATCCTGCGGGGACTGAAGGAGCGTTATGAGATCCACCACGGGGCCAGGATCAAGGACTCGGCCCTCGTGGCAGCCGCGGTCCTAAGCCATCGGTACATCTCCGACCGGTTCCTGCCCGATAAGGCCATTGATCTTATGGATGAGGCCGCCGCCAAGATCCGCACGGAGATCGACAGCATGCCCACGCAGCTGGACGAAATCACCAGGCGCGTGATGCAGTTGGAGATAGAGCGGGAGGCGCTCAAGAAGGAGAAGGACACCGCCTCCAAGGAGCGGCTCAAGCGGTTGGAGAAGGAACTCGCCGATCTCAAGGCCCAGGCCGACGCCCTCCGTGCCCAGTGGGAGGCGGAGAAGGAGGCCATCGCCAAGGTGCGGGCCCTCAAGCGGGAGATAGAGGAGGTCCGGATCAAGGCCGAGCAGGCCGAGAGGGATTACGATTTGAACCGGGCAGCCGAGCTCAAGTACGGCAAGCTGACCGACCTCGAAGGGCGATTGCGCTCTGAGGAAGAGAGGATCCAGAAGAAGCACGGCGCTGCAACACTCCTGAAGGAGGAGGTCGATGAGGAGGACATAGCCTTGGTGGTAAGCCGCTGGACAGGGGTCCCGGTGAGCAGGCTCCTGGAGGGGGAGAAGGAGAAGCTGCTGCGCCTTGGGGATGAGCTCCACCGCCGGGTGGTGGGTCAAGATGAAGCGGTGCAGGCGGTGGCCGACGCCGTCATTCGAGCCCGGTCGGGGATCAAGGACCCCAAGCGCCCCATCGGGAGCTTCATCTTCCTCGGGCCCACCGGCGTGGGCAAGACGGAGCTTGGCCGCGCCCTGGCCGAGGCCCTGTTCGACGATGAGAACAACATGGTCCGCATCGACATGTCGGAATACATGGAGAAGCACACCGTGGCGAGACTCATCGGAGCCCCCCCGGGGTACGTGGGGTACGAAGAGGGCGGTCAGCTCACCGAGGCGGTGCGCAGAAAGCCCTATTCCGTGATCCTCTTCGACGAGATCGAGAAGGCGCACCACGACGTCTTCAACATCCTGCTGCAAATCCTCGACGAAGGCAGGCTCACCGACTCCCACGGCAGGACGGTGGACTTCAAAAACACGGTCATCATCATGACCTCCAATATCGGGAGCAGTTATATCCTCGATGCCCGCGGCACCGACGAGGAGAGCTATGAGCGGATGAAGGCGCAGGTCCTGGCGGCCATGCGCCAACACTTCCGGCCTGAGTTCCTCAACAGGGTGGATGAGATCGTTGTCTTCCGTTCCCTCACCGAGGATCAGCTGCGGGCCATCGTCCGGATCCAGGCCGGCCATCTCCAAGCCCGCCTCGGGGAACGGCGGATCACCCTGGAGTTGACCGATGAGGCGGCGGAATATATAGCTAAGGCTGGTTACGACCCGGTCTTCGGGGCGCGGCCCTTAAAGCGGGTTATCCAGCGCGATTTGGAGACCCCCCTGGCCAAAAAGATCGTGGAGGGCACGGTGCTGGACGGCAGCAGGGTAGTCGCCGAGCTCAAGAAGGGGCAGATCTCCTTCCGGATCGAACCTCCCTCTGCGCAGGAGACAGAGAGGGAGACTGCCCGCGCCAACTAAGACCTTCCCTTGCAAGGCCCTTTCCCTGGAGAACGGGCGTTTTTTTTAAAGTGATCCATCCCGCGATTCCGCACGGGCAATCGTCGCTGGTTTGAAAATCCCTCGGACAATAAAACCTCTCGATTTCCTCTCCCCGTTGGGGAGAGCAACTGTGTTATTAGTCAAGCAGTTTTTTGTTCTACCCGAAGTTCCCATGTGGTATGGTTTTTCACCATAGCATTGAGTATGGTTAATAACTTACGCATACAAGCAGTTAAGGCGACTT